>Ga0307510_10001879_pt1 | contig 23538 bp, 28 predicted proteins | sample 12_EM_MG_FD_207224 | JGI IMG/M metagenome (GOLD analysis project Ga0307510, IMG submission 207224) | Populus trichocarpa ectomycorrhiza microbial communities from riparian zone in the Pacific Northwest, United States - 12_EM | ecosystem: Host-associated > Plants > Roots > Unclassified | place...
TTCTCCATGGATTGCTTTGAATCTTAGTATATAGAATTGGATGTACTATATCTATATGCAGCTCCACTTTGGGAGCCTAGTGTTCAGTTTTAGATTTTTGTTTTTTGAGGTGATGACTAGATGACTAATAGGGTTTATCACCGGTATACTGTGGGTACCAATTTCCATAACTGTACCCATAGCCACACATACTGTACCCTCAATGGTTACTGGTATCAAACTGTACAAAACATATACTCTGTTCATTGATCACCCTACTGCTATAAGGTTCTAGATAGGAACCATAGTTGTTCATCAATCTGCTGTCTTTATGGTGTTGCATAGGAATCACACACTCTTTTGTTGTCAACAAGGTGTTGAAGTATGTCAAATACAGTATTTGCCACTATCCTACGACAAAAATTCTACTACTTCTATAACTAGTCTCCACCACAAGTTCTGCTCATTGCTATCCCTTTTCCTGTGTCCGAAGTCTTGTGTGCCTTGGCCAAGGCCCTTTGAATCTGGGCTCTGGACACAGCACTTCAAGGGAATCCATCTCCTCGTGCACGGCCTATAGGCCTTGATTCACATTGGCACCCTTGACATTCCAACCATCCGTTGCAAAGATACCCTCCTTCTGTAAGTGGTACCCAAGGGCACCGAGTTCACCAAAAACATCGGAGTGGCTTCGCACTTGGTTATCGATGCGGGTATGAGATCGCTCTGTATCGAGTGAGAGGCCAGCAAGTGTATTCTCCAACCCTTGGTGCTGCGGAATGCCTAACCCGCACGCTGCTCGAGTGGATCTGCACCTTTTCGCATGAGAGCAACCTGCCCAAGTCACTCTGGGGCGAGGTGCTACGTCATGCGGTCTGGCTGAAGAACCATGCAGCACCGCTTGCTTTGGATGGCAAAGCGCCCTTCAAGGCCTTGCTAGGGCAACCGCCAGACCTGTTGGGTCTGCGTGTGTAGGGCCGCTCTGTATGGGTGCATGACCCGGACGTATCGAAGCTTGATGTGTGTGCATGTGAGGTGCCTTGGCTTGGCTTCGACGTCGACGAGCAAGTGCATGGTCTTTTCTGGCCAGGCCCAGGCAGCGCAACTGTTGAACACACCCTCTACTGTGGGAGTCAGCTCAGTTTGAGGGGGAGGAGGCTATGTTACCCACTTTGTCAGGCGAACAGTCTGACGCCCCGCATACTCACTCAACGCCCTCGACGCCGCCTATCCACCTGTCGCCCCCACTGCCTGTGACAGTCCCAACACCCGCACCAGCAAGCGCACCTGCTTCAATGCCTAGTGAGCTGTTACAGTGACGTCACTCAACACACACCCATAAGCCCTTGCGCCTTGTACAGGACTTGCAATCCAGAGAGGGAGTTGGCATGCAGCTGCCAGGCTCGTTTGCTGAAGTGCCAGAGGAGGCAGGGGGAGCATAGTCCGCTTTGGACGGCGCACCAGATTTGATCAAGGATGTTAACAGTGGGTGCTTCGGGGGCCTGGTAGCCAGCGGTCTGAGAGGGTAGGGGTGGGATGTAGTCGACGAGGCTTGTCGTTCTGAGGCCCAACAAAATAGAACGAAGGACAGCTCCGACGATTAGCCAAAAATGCAGGGTTTGAGTGGAGTATCCAACGGGTGGGCATGCTAAAAAGGGCATCAAAGGCTCTGCAAAGACCCTGGCCAACAATGTGCGTGGTGGCAGAGAGGATGCAGAGGACGTAAGTGAGCAAGTCAGCGAATAGATGGCACAAGGTTGACAACACACCCAAGGAAGCCACGCCACATCGAACGCACCGTGTGAATGCTGCAGCCGAGGTGGCTCCAAAGGATAGTTCAACGCCTCACCATGCTCAGCTATAGAGTCAAGACCTTGCTCTTGGCTATCAAGCATGACATCGGCGTCGCGTTCAAAGGAAGTTGGTGGGGGGACGGATGAGCCACGTGGAACTGAGGCTCTGGATGAAGGGCGCTGCAGCTCCCGTGGCTGAGAAAGTCGATGGGGTGAATGCATAGAACGCTGGACAGTCAAAGAAAACAGGTTGACACACCAAAAAGGAGGTGGGTGAGCACTGGGGGGACAGCGCACCAGCCACGTTCTTCTTTAGTTTCGGTCTCAACCTCTGCCCATCTTCGGAAGCTCAGCGCTCATCATCCGACTGTTCCAAATCCAACTGCGTTGGGTGACGTGCCTTGCTGTCCATCGATATGCAGCCATGCTTGTGCAAGGCCACGTTGGAAGTCTTGTGCGCCTTGGCCAGGGTGGTTTGAGCTTGGAAATCGTGTTCCTCGGCTGCGTAGTCATACAATTCGTTGCTACCATCGCTGGCCCTGCTCAGAGGAGACAACGTCTGGCTCAGTCGAGCACTGGTGCATGTAGAAGGTGGTGCGCTTCGTGAGGTCGATGTGGAGTCCAGAGGCACCCTAGCGCGGTCCTGATGCCCCTGAGATGCTGCACCTGGATCAGGGTAGGTTGTGGTAGCCTCAGCATCGCGGCGTCAAAATGCGAGGTGAGCACAACGCTGTGCAAATGAAACAGAGGCAGGCGTCGAGAGGAACGAAAATGAGGTAGTGAGGGGCACAAGGGTGGGGCAACACGGGGCATGAGGACAGGGCAACAAGGGGCACAAAAAGGATGAGGCAACAGGGAGCAGAACGGCGATGAGCGGCACAAAGGGTGTGCAAGGGTGTCAACTCGAATATCAAAGAAAAAAAGGTACGGCATCTCACCTCATGTCAAACGCCAGCTTTCTGGAGGCCACATCGGATGGTTGGCAAGTGCCAGCGCTGGGCCTGCGTGGTGCGCGGGGTTGAACTGCGTGAAGAGGCACAGCGTGCCTTCGTACTTTTGGGGCGTGTGGTGTGATATGAGTATGGCTGGGAAGGGGGAGAAGGGAACAAGTCGCACCCCCCAAAAAGTACAGCCCACACCCAGGCATGTCCTGTAGGATCGTCGCGGATAACCCACGATAGGGTCTGCGGATTCCACCCACACGACATATCAGCTATGTGGCGGCATGTGCAGGGAGCATGTGCCCGTCGCTGCTGCTGCTGCGTCATAGTAGTAGTCCTGTGATGTCATGCGTTAGGGCGAGCTGCTGCTGTCTCTTTTTGCTGCTAGATCTTGATCAGTTCTACCTGCCTCGTGAGAAGTCTGCAGGGGAGGGAAGGCCGCATTTTGTTAGGTGTTGGTTGGACAAGCAGGGAGCTGACATACGTGGAGGCAAGGCCATGGCCAGAAGCAGAGCTGCATGCCGTGTCAACATTAGCGATCGCACACAGCCATAGGTAGGGTTGGCATTCACAGCCATGAAAATGATGGTGAGAACTGGACAGGAAATTCTTGCTGTCTGAAGCACTGTGTGTGGCCGCTTTGGAAGTCTTGCGTGCTTTGGCCAAGGCGGTTTGAGCGAGGCAGCATTATCGGGTGGCTGGTTGGGCGGCCAGGCTATCGGGGGTCAGGCAGTTAGGCCTGTCGTGCTGGCAGGTTGTTGGGAGTGAGGGGTCGACAATACCCACACACACCGCAAGCGACAGCGATGGTCTGGTGCGGCGCAGCAGAGTCCAATGACATACCCGAAACCGTCACACCCGTGACCCAAACGCCGCAGTGATACCCAAACCTGTGACAAACCCTAACTATCGTCTCATGCCTCACCGTTGCTAGAGGCGGACGGTGAGAGACGTTAGAGATGTAGGGCCGTGAACACCGACAGTGGGGTTTACGTACCGAGGCTTAGACAAAGAAAGAGGGGGAATATAAGCCCAATGGTGGTTTCCATGACGTTCCTGTGCAACAACGGCACGTGCTCTCCCCAATTCACAACGACAATTGTGACGCTCTGCACCAAATTGGCTGTATGGTATCCGCAGGCAAGGCTCGCTTGTGCCCCAAAATCGCGACCTGCTCCTAACGCATCCGATTGAGTGAGCCGCTGGCGTCGAGTGTCCAGACGTTGTTCAGCATCTGTAGCCTGCTTCCACCGCCGAACCCCCAGGGTTTGTTTTGGTAGAGGACGGCTGTGTGTGTGTGGCACGGTGGGAGAATGTTGTGCACGTTGGGTAGGACCAGCGGCACGTCAGGATGTCGAAGATGAAGGCACTGTTGCAGCACGATGCGACCTCGCCGCCGCCAAAGATAACGACCTTGCGTCTTATGAGAGTCGTGGAGTGCACATGGCACGGCAGTGGCAGGTCTCCCTGCATCTCAGGATGGGACTGCTGCGTCGTCTCTGTGAGGTCGGAATGACGGGGAAAAAATCAAAATCATGAGCTAATTTGGCCCCATGAGACGAAAGAGGTGACCAACGGACCGATGCTGAAATACCACGCGTCTTGAAACAGCCTCTGTCGCGCAGCTGCCGAAAATCCACACCATGTTATCCACAAAGGTGAGGGTGTGGGCGCGAAAGCTGTGACTGGGGAGCCAACCCTAGATGGGAAGCCTGCTCCAACATGTGACGGGCGGAGGCACGGACTTGATGTCCACTGCATTCAGCATATGGGGGAGGTGCGAAAGTGGAGGGCCAGCTGTTTGACAGCGGGAGTACAGGGCAACTTGGGGGTGGCCTCGCACGAGACAGAGGGCGGCGAGGTCAAACTTGTGTTCATGTTTGGGCCAGGGGTGGGGAGGTGGCGGGCGGTGGTTCTGCTTGTCGGGGAGTCGCTGGGAGTTGAGCGGCATGAACCTGAAGGCAGACAAGGAGCATGTGGGGCTCTTGTCGCTGTTGGGCCCACTGGGGTATAGAGCGGGATGTGTGGGTTGGGTTGGTCACAGAGATGGGGGGCGTCAGGAGACGGTTGTCGTTGGCTAGAAGGGATACCATACGTTGCCCACTAAAAAAAATGAAAGATGTGTCTTTACAAGGTTACCAGAGAAGTTAGGAAAGGTGAGGTGTGCACAAAAAGTGAGATCCGGGTTTGGTTTGGATGCATGGTAAGCTCTGTGGAAGCAGCAAAGGGGGCCTCCTCACGCCACGTGTGCTCAGCATCTGGCACAGAGAGCGATACACAGGTACACAGGGTAGCTTGGATGTGAGATGACGAACTCTGGAAGAGTTGACATCGAGGGCAAGACTGGAAAAAAGGAAAGGGGTTGTGAGACCACACGTATGGAGCTCCTCGACAAGGTGTGGGCTAGGCAACCAACCTCATCAAGGCCAAGGACAATGTGGTGGAAGTAGGAGTGGAGGCCTGCTCCTGCTGGCAGCGACCTGCGATGCTCATTGTTAGCAAGGGTATGCAAGATTGGGGTTTGGGGTGGAAGCACGAGGCCCGGTGAGGGCACACCGGCAACACACAACGATGGCACCTGGGTACAGCATTTACAACGCCCAAAACCGTGCAAGACTGTGCCCACCACTTCAACAAAGAGCAGGGATGGCGATGATATGGGAGAAAGGTAACAAGAGAAGGGGTGTGAAGAAGATACGGACCCTGTTCTGAACCTGACAAACTTGCACATTCCCCACCCTGTGGGTCAAGGTTGAGAGGGTAAAAGCTACCGTTGGGGGCGGTGATCTCTTGTCCTTTGACAAACACAGTAGCACCAGGTGCCCTGCCCCTGATGCCACTCAGGGTGCGGGTGTGACATTTGTGTCTTTCCTGATAGGAAGGGTCACTGCTCTGTGGGTAGAAGTTCAACCGAAAATGCAGCCAAACTCATCTGAAAGTTCTGTAGAAAGCTTCTGTGACTTGAGAAGAGAGGAGGTTGTGCAGGAACAAGAGAATAGGCTGGGCATGAGAGGGACAGGACGAGCAAACAGTGAGGCAAAGAGATGGAAGAATGGGAAGACGCGTCGTGTCATCGGAGGTTGCCAAGAGGAAAAGATGCACAGCAAAAAAACAATAGTGGGTCAGACACGTAATGCCCCACCAAGGTTAGGTGGTGTCACATCTGACATCTGACATGCTGGAAGGAGGGATGCACATATGAAGGCCGGTAGGCAGGAGAGAAGGTAGGAGAGTGCCTGGTTGGGAGGGCTTAGGGGCAGTCATCGCATCGCATCGTTAGAGGTATTCAGGAACTGGCAATGGGTAGATATATCTGAAACACAAACTCTATAGAGGGTGCCAGATAGAGATCCAGTTTTCACCCCCCTTTGTTTTCCGAACACGCTGTTGTGCGTAGTGTTGCCACGGTCCAGTCTGGTCCGGTCTGGTCCGGTCCGATGTCGGTCCAGCATTCAAATCGGTCCGGTCTAGGACCGGACTGGAATTTGATCGGTCCGTGCAGTCTGGGCTCAGCAGACCGTCAGGGACCGCACAGTATACCTATTTTGGGCAGATGCATGATGATGACGATGACCCGTCTCTGGCCTTTAAATTATGCACAATGGGCCTTTGCCTTGTTACATTGTATGACTATAATATGCCACCTTGCCATCTGTTTCCCCAACGCAATCTGGCCCATGTATCCACTGCCACTGGAAGCCTGCGCAGAGGAACTGGCAAGACCTGTCCTCGGTGCTGATGCTGAGCAGCTCGCTCAGCCCTTGCAGCGTCGTGACACGTGTTGTCGGGTCCGCACTCGACTTGATGTTGAGTATCGTTTTGAGGCGCAAGCTGAGCCCAGACATGTACGATCCTATCTGCCAGTAGTCCGCAAAGATGGCCATCGCCGCACTCTTCGAGATCTGCGACATTGGCACGATGTCGACGCTATCCCCATCGAACGGGGGTGAAGTGCCACAAATTCCTGCGAAAACCTGAGCCACTTCTTGGCTCACGACTTCTGGATCTTGACGACTAGCGTTGCGTGATCGAGGGCCCCCGGGATGGCGAACCCCCACGTCTTGGTTTCCTGTGTGGCGCGAGTGGCTCACAACTAGGATGTCGACCCAAGCATCATCCTTAGACCGTCGGCGTTCCTCCTTCGCCATCTTCCTTTGAATTCGCGTTGATGCTATTCAACTCATCATCACTGTAGCTTGCGAGGCGCGTCTTGAACTCGACGTCTTCTGCCTGCGAAGGGGTCAGGCCAGACATGCGTGAGTGCGGACTGCGTGGAAGGCCTGTGGGTAGTCGGAAACGTCGCTTATTTGTGTTTCCGGTGCCTTAGATGCCTGTTTGGATGACTGGGGTAGACGGACGAGGTGTAGTTTCCTCCCGCGGCGCAACGGATAAGGGAGAAGAGATGTCTGGTCGAGTACGTCTCCACGAAGAACTCGGCGAAGAGCCACCAAGTCCGCTCTCGGGGTGGGTAATGTCTCGCTCTACAGGCCCATCACGACCGAATGAAATGACCTTCGTCAAGCTGTTGTTGCCACGAAGGAGTCCCTCGGACTCAGCCTCATGGGAGTTCAGACTCCGAGGAACGTGTCCGACAACGTAGGGGCGTCCATTGAGAGTGGTGGCTTGCTTCCGTTGCTTTGTCTTGCCAAGTGAGAAGAAGGAAGCCAACGTTCTTTTGTTTTGTACGCCCGCAGATAATTGTTGGCGGTAGTCGAGCGGCGCAGACTCCTCGAAAAGGAACACTGTGGAGGAAGTGCGTGGGTCGGTAACGCCAAAGACAGTCGACCTGGTGAACGGAAGTGAAGTGATTTGAACTCGATCTGTAAGGACAAAGGGTGTCAAGGTGGTGATCACGGAGGACCTAGACAGCGACGCTCACCAGAGCCCAATTGCACTCCCTGTCCTTCCTCCCATTTAATCTCCATCCATCCACTGCCGTACATCAGGTCACAGAATACATCCGTGAGTGCCTCAATGATCACCTCTGTACCCATCGCAGGCTCGGTGTCCCATCCAAATGGTAGGAGAGACTTCTGAGTCTTTTTCAACTTGCGCGTGATATCCGCTTGTTGCTCCGGCCAAGACGAGATTGAGTTCACGAGGGGGGTGCTGAACTGTAGGGTCGCGCCACTGAGCACGTCGGTGGTGCGGGTGAATCCAGGGGAAGAGAAATCCGTCCAAGTGAGCATCGTTCATTTCGCCGCTCTCGACTGCAACATGGTAGGTGAACATTAGTAATACGACAGAGCCAAGTTCGAGACGTACCGTCCGAACACTTTCTGTGAGGTCAAACTGTAATTTCTTCCCAGTTGGATCCAGGCCCCCGAATCCCATCGCTTTAAATTCGCCCCACTTGAGTTCTGTCAAACCCCGGAATCGCTCTTCTGACGTGACAGCTGGTTTTCCCAAACCGAAGTAGTCAGTCGGGCTATTTCCAAGCGTTGATGCTATGGTAGAGGAAGCGATCGACGCATTGGACGATGTGACGCCCGTGGATGGAAATTAGGGGAAAGTTCCATGCGCTTCCTGAAACTGTCTGCGTATCGCGGCGTCAGCTTGAAAGTCGGTAGAGCCACTCCTTCCCAATCGCGAGAGTGTGTGAATACATTTGGGGCGTGAGTCACCCCACTGAGAAGTTATGCTGACAGCGTGCACGGTGCGAGCTCCGCGGCGAGGTTGGAGCCTGTCGTGCTTCCTTGATCGAGTGGCCGGTTCCAGGAGCATGGCTGGGTAAACCCGAATCCAGTCTTTTGGGCGCGTGGGTATGCCAAGAGATGCAGCGCTACCAGGTCCGCTGCCAAATGAACCAGACGACTTGTTACTCGGTGCATCTTGCCAACGAACAAAGGTGAGTAGGGCGTGCTCAATTGCGTTAGTGGCACTGAGGTATTCAAAGTAGGTGTGGTGGAAAGGTAACGCAGTGGGACCAAGACAGAAAAGGACACATCCAAAAAAGTGGAGAAAGAGTGGGAGGGGTATGCCCTGAAGATGACGAGTGGGCAGTGAGACGTGCGGGAGTCGTGCGAGGAGAGAAAGAATCTTGGACTATAAACGGGGATCAACATTCAACGAAGCGCGTAAGCGGTTGTGGCTGGACTGAGACGCTTAGAGGGTCCCGGACGGGCGCTGGCGGAAAGTTCTTCGGGAGCGCTTCTGGGGCAGCACGTTTCTTGCCCTTTTTGTTGCAAGTGGGTTCATTGATGGTAAGAGAGGAAGAAGTAATTGGGTATGTATGTCGTCCCGTGGCCTCCTTGCCCATGTCACAAGAAAAAGGTCAGGGGAGGGAGGTAGGGACACGCAGGGACACAAAGAATGAGTTGATGTCACAGTGCCATGGTCAGCTCCAGGCAGACGCACTCGAGCCTTGTGCCCATTGAGTTCCTGCAGCACCTGGCTCGATTCTTGCCGCCATTGAACGTGGGTGCGATGCAGAGGGAGAAAAATTTACGTACCTCGTCCTCTGTCCTCTGAACCTGTCCTTTCACCAACCGTGTCATCCTCTAAGTCACCTTCCCTCTCACCTTGCTCGCCCTGTTACTCATGTAACCACCAACCGTGAGCAGTGATAAGGAGGCAGATAATTGCGAGATGTGGCGTGAGGGATCCATGCTCTGCGCAGCTGTGGTGAAGCTGCCGACTTCGGTGTCCGCCTCATCGATGTCATGTTCATCGTGTCGTCTGAGCCCACGAGGGCAACGTGTGATGCTTCGGCTAATACTCGTGATCATTGCCCACAACATATCCTTGGCCACCCGAAAATCCAGTCAGTTATGTGGCACAGACAATAATCATATGTACGCACCTTTTGCCATGTTCCTACCATCCAGAATGATCATTTCATGGTCATTTCCTCTTCATCTTGAGCCCAAATGAGATGGAAGGTGTGGTGTGATGTGTAGTGCGAAAGGACGGCAGGGAGTAAAAGCAAACATAGGGCAAGGCGGAAGGGAACCCATTTTGGGAAATGGCGTACCCTGGCTGACCGGTCCAATCGGTCCAATCGGTCCAACCGCAGTCCGGTCCATCTATTGACGGTCTATGGACTCTGGACTGCTAGAGCGGTCTGGTCCGGTCCAAGATCGGTCCGGTCCTGGCGGTCCACCACTTTCAGACCGGACTGCGGCAACACTACCCGTATACCCGTGATAAACCCTAGTCACAGATGGTCACGCAATCTGGAGGCAGTTGGCAGGCAGCGTTGCCAGACTGAGATACAGTTTCACACAGAAGAAAATTTTCCCGAACAGCTCAATTTCTTGCACATGGCAACATCTCAAGCAGAAAACTTTTTGGCTGGTCTCTCAAAACATGACAAAGTTCCCAAATGTAATCTTAAACTAAGGTCTACTACACCTAACTATGTTCTAGTTCTGCTGCTGTAAACTCAAAGCTGCCACCTGTACTAGCCTCGCTCAGCTCCCCAGCGCACTTCAAATGAGACCGCAAGCGCTCGGTTGATATGGGCTTGTTTGGCAGCATATGCACGGGTACCTTCCAGAATGTCACGGCTTACATTCAGCTGTGCCTCCCCTTGCCTGTCCCACCAGCTTGCCTTCCATTCCAGAAAAGCAAGTACGCGCCGCATCTCTTCTGCAACAAGCTGCACCTCCTCGTCCCATCTGTCTGCACGGGCTTTAGACTTTGCCCACTCACATCTAAGGCCTACCCAAGGCAAGGTTAGCAGAGTATAGGGTAGACCTTTAGCTCACTTACAGTCACTAAGCTCCTCTTCACTTGGTGGCTCTGATGACTCAAGTGCTGAGTTGCCCTCCACTTGTGTCCGCTGTGTGACCCGCCAAATCCATGAAAGCTCCCGATTTCCCTCAGACTCATCATCACCACGGCCTGGCACTTGAGTGTCCTTTTCTGACAGCTCCTGTAGCTGGAGCTGCCATTTACCTTTGGCATCTAGGGAAAGTAGAGCAGTTCGTGCAGATCTGTATCGGCCTATGCATCGGTCAACCTTATCTTGAAAGCGGTGGATCAGGGCCCGTGCACGAGTGCCAACACGCTGGCTTGCCCCAACTTGTTTTGACTTGTAGCGCCATAAGCCCCTTGTAACACGAAGCAGGCGCCTCAGCTCGGAAAGGGCATCTTCTGCCTGGGCAAGACGGAAGCGAAGCTCAATATTAGCAAGCTTGAAGGGGCACGATTCATGAAGGGCAGGAGGCAGTGATGAAGGGAGCCTAAGTGGTGCTGCTTCAGGCAGCCTGTTGGCTGCATTTGAAGGCTCGTTGGCTAGGTCTGTGGCTTGCTCAGAGGTAGGGGGGATGTACAAATTTCTGGCCTCTGCCCAGCTGCTAAGGCGGCGACGGAGGACATTTCGCCGCTCCTCTAGCTCAGCATGGTCATTTGGGGTACTTGCTGCCTGTGCCAGCTGTGTCAAAATACGCCTAGGTGCTTGCTATATCAGGCCAAGTCCCTTTATCTATTGCATAACACGCACTGTTGTTCCTCAAGCTCTAGCCCTGTCTGGACTAGTATAGAAGGCGTCATTTCGTGGGGCTGGGCACCTACTATTTCTGCTAGCGACGCCTCCTCCTTTGCAATCTCAAGGCGGAGTGCTATGACTGATATACCTAGCAATACATTAGTTTGGCTCAAATCAATAGGAAATAATAGGACACCTACTTGCAATAGGCTCTTCAAATGGGTTTGAGGCTTTAGGGTTATGTTGCCAGTTCTCAACCATCATGTTCCAGTTTTGTGATATGTTGCTATCAAGTGTCTCAGTAAACTCCTTATGGTTTTGCCTATGCTTTTTTGACGCTAACAAAGCCTTGTGAAGCTGATCTAAGAGGGCAGTTCCTGAATATAAGTGTGATTGAATGGCTCAGTTAAGGAACCTGTCCATAGAATAAGGTTCTAACAAAACCCACCAAACCCGGCAATTTTCTGCCAGTTCCAAGCAGCAGCATGGTCATCTAGCGTATCTAGCCTTGCACCAGGGCCCATCTCCTTGGTACTCATGCTAACTGGGTTAATATGAGCCCACCATCGCTCTGGGTCTTCACCATCTGTCCTGGCCATATGCTGCCGATAGTTGAGTGAGAAGTTGCTTTGGCAAGAAACACCGTGCGCCGATATATGGAATTTAGGAATTGCAAACCGGAGCAAGCGGGTCTGCTCAACTGACAGCTGCATTGAATCTGGTAGCTGCCGGGCTCTATGTGAAAGGTTCCTAGACCACTGGCAAGCGATGTCATATGAGAACATGATACGGTCATTTTTGGTGCCGATCAGTGAGTGAAATAGCACAAAATCCATGTTTGCATATCTATATTTATGGTTAGCTTACCTATGATATAATTGAATTGGTAAAAAGTGTATCAGACCTTTCTCCTTTTTGAAGGTTGCCCATTCCATTCTTCCGGACAAGACCATGTCGGGCACATACTATTCCACCAACACCTGTGGCTGCATAGCCTTGTGAGAACCTTGTATTGGCATGGTCGACAGCATGAAGCTCAGATTCACAAAGGTTTGGCTGTTAATATATGAGAAAGTAGTTCATCAACATCAACACCATGGTGCACTATTAGAGATACATATTTACAAACCTCAATTCTGCCACTATATTTGTCAAGATATTGCTGATATGGCTCATTGGGAACCCAATGGCCCCAGCCATCACCTAATGGTGGGTCATTCTCTATACCACCAGTGCGTGCCTTATTCTTTAGACGAAAGTTGGCATCAATCGCTAGATTAAGTGAATAGAGCCATCTTAGAATAGTTAGATATTGATATAGTTCAGACAACACTGCTACATACCTTTGACTCTCAAGGGCATTAGTCCAATCAACAGGGAGGTTTCGATCAGGGTGAGGACAAGCTGGACATTCTACAGCACACTGCCCAGGCTGAGTTTCCTTGATTCCTATAGGGTCATGACCACGTCCAGCTCGTTTAAGTAACTTAAGGTGACGCCATTGACGGATAACAGTGAGGAATTGCCGATAGCAATCCTAGATATATAGCATTAGTTAGATGGCTCTTGTAGTATAAAACCCATTACCTTAACATCTGATATTCCAGTATTATCAGTTTTATGCTGAAGAGCTGAATAGAAGTCATATGCATTGACTTTGCCTTGTAGGGTGAGGAGGTGAAATGTGTTAAGAACGTCAAAAGTAAAGGCACTTTGTGGCCTAACTGTAGTTGATGGAAAGCAGGAGAATCTCAGAAGCTGGATGTGGTGGCTAAGTGTGGTTCCAGTTGTATCAACACAAGCACAGAATTGAATATCAACAATATGGATGCCTGAGAGATCAGTAACAATAAAGTCCTTCTGAATAGGTCCAGGGCAGGGGCAAGATGGGCTTCTGTGACCAAGCTGGATAACAAGGCCTTGCTTTTGTAAAGAAGTATCCTCATAAAAGCAGTGTGTCCAGCGCTGATAGGGTTTGAGATATTAGATTGGAATAAGTAGAGAGATAGTGTATTTATAGTACCTTAATCCGGTGGAAGGGCATAAGGTGATGGTGGCTAACCAAGCATTGACGGCAGTAGTATATAGAATAAGCACAGTCACTGCATGAGAAGCTCCCATCACCACCACAGCCAGCACAAGGTGTAGCCTGTAGTCCTTCTCGACCATCATGCCGAAGCATTTCATAAAGGTAAGCCTGTCGGTCTATAAGCCATTCGCTCATGACCTTTGTTCGCGTTCGTTGTTTAGGGCCCTTTGTTGCTTCCAAATCTTCATCTGTGGAATCATAATGCTCAGCTAGCATATCAGATTGGTTCATTTGTTCAGCAAGCAAGGTATCAGTAGATTCTAGCTGTGTAGCAAGGGATGTTGCCACAGATTTCTCTAAAGATGGGACTGGTGTGGAAATATATGATGTCGAGGCCCCGGTCCGACTCCGACTGCTATCATTTTGGCGCAGCCTGACTGTACGAATGCGAGACACATGAGGTCGACTAATATGTACACCAGTTGATGACTTCTTCTTCTTTGAGGATGTCATAGTAAAGAACTTTGATGAGTATGAGGTAGAACTGGTGGTTGAGCGTGTCCAAGTCAAAGCTATAAACTGATAAACTGATTAAACTTAGATAACGCTTGTGGTGTTTGCGCAGTCTAACCACGTGACACCTTCCAAACTATCTGATCTGGCAGCGTCTTTCCCTCTTACAGTTCTTACCTTGCTTACCTTGCCCCTGGCCCTCTGCCTCCAGCCCACCTTGCTACTCAATCAAAGCTATCCTACCAGCAGTCAAGTTGTTCATTGCTATTCTATGGGCTGAATGAGTCAACTGTACCGTCTCCTTGTTTGCCGAGCCTTCTACTTCCCGGTACCTAAGTCCAATACTTAAAGTTCAGTTTAACCATACTCTCTAGCGTCTAAGAGGCTTTGTCAGCTGGCAGTTAAAGCCGGGTGACAGCCCTATAGTCAGTGCGTACAAAAAAATACTTCAACTCCTCCGGCACTGACCTTTGCCTCCTACCCTCCCCGTATCTCCTAGCCTTTTTGCTACCTAATGCAAAATCTACTCAGGGTCTCTAAAGGTGGCCTTGATGGAAGGAGGTGGACGACACCAGAGCAAACTGCTTGGCTTGAGACACAGATATCTGCTTTTACCGATGCCCAAGGTGGCCCTGCCCAAGGTCGCTCTGCTTTCTGGGTAAAGGTATATTGGGACTGGGTAGCACGCTGGCCAGTGGAAGCTGCTCCCCCCTCTCTAGGCCCTCAAGTAGATGCTGCAGAAATATCTGCAGCTGCTAAGGAGCGTGCAGATGCTGTGCGCATTCTAAAACTAGTGTGTGCCTACTGCTGCTCTGCTACTACAAACCTGATTATGTTTTGGCTATAGCGTCTGAGGCAGTGGTTTAACAACCATGCCCGTGGCGTGGCAGCAGCAGCTGGCTCAGAGCGTCGACTCAAGCCGCTCAACCTGTCAGTTCGGCCAACAAGGAAGCTCTCTTCCACACAGGCATATACAAAGCTCTACTATCCATCAAAGCTAAAGCCAATTGTTGACAAAGCATGGGAGCAGCATGTTGCTGAGAACCCTGGCAAAAATAGGGGAAAAGGCGACCGGCTCAGGTACCAAAATAAGCTCCTTGCTGACCTCCTCAGTGCCGAGACAGAGGAGGTGAAGCAGAAGGTTCAGCAATGTCGTGAGGAGGGTGTTGCCTCTGACGACGATGGACCTGAGCCCGAAGGTGCAGTTGAAAGCACAGGCATCAAAGAGAAGCAGCGACGTGCCAAGGCATATGCATTCCAGAAGTACGTGCTTTCTTTAGTATGCAGCAATAATGCTAGCTAATATGAACCAACGCTTAGAGGCCAAGACCGCCTCAAAGTGACTATTGAATCTGCTTTGGCAGAAATTAAGAAGGAGACCGGGCTTGTGGGGTTTTTTGTTGTTGGTGGCCCAGAGCCAAGGTGTAACGGCGACATAATGGTGATGTCGTATGTGTCCTCCTTTGACGGTTTAGAAATGCCGCTGATGGCTCCTAGGGCTCACACTGGTATGGCCAGTGGCAGCCTTAACTTCGGTGAGAGCTATGGTGAATGGAAGTCAAGCATCGAAGAGCCTTTTGTTGCACACCTTAACAATGTTTTCCGTAAGGATGCCCCGCTGCTTTTTTACACCAGCGTACTAACTATCCCCTAGCCCGCGAAGTTTGCCTTGACCGTGCTCTGCCTAAAAGGGCAAGACAAAATACACCTGCTCTACCAGTTGCTGAGAGCAGTAGCCTGCCTGCCAACAACTTTATTAGCACAGCCTCTTTGAAAGAAGTGGCAGAGGAAGAAAGTGATGGCTCACATGGGCCTGGAAGTGTGGTGCGTGCCTTTTTACTTGGTAGAAAATGGGGTCTGATGACACAGCAGAGGGGCTTGGGGCCAGCTGTTCAAGATAGCGGTGCCTCAATAACAAACTTCATGAGAAACCTACGGGAAAATGGGCTAATCAAAGCAGCTTCCACCAGTAGCCCTCACAGACTTGGTGATGAAGATGGCACAGGTGTACAGACTGAGCTAGATGGCTCTAACAGGTGAGTGGAGCGCGGCTACTTAGCTATGAAGCTGATTTGTCGGTGGCACCTGCTATGCTTTTTGCAGAACTGGTACAGAGCCCCTTGGCCAGCTTGGCAGCACACCTCTTGAGCGGCGTGGCACTAGCCCTGGCTATGAGCCAACCTCTAGCCCGGAAGCATGGTATGTCACCTTTGCTGCATAATAGAGAGTGTGCTTATTCTCAGCATCAGCTTTGAGCTAAACTCAGACTCATTGCTGAGGCGTGATGGCTGGCCCACTTGGCTGGTAAACGGTGTGGACTACCTGCAGGAAATCTCAGAGGAGGAGGCGTGGGTATCGCTGCTAGTTAGCTTTGTAGAGCTTGAGCAGCAGCTGGGGCCCAGTGAGATGGTAGGTTGGCAGTTGCTTTAGCAGATAGAGTGCTTATTTACTTGAGTAGGGAAGGCTTGAGACTACAGATAGGCCTGCTGAGGTTGCTGTGTGGCTCAAGAATGGCCGCAAGTACTCAATTCCTCCAAGGATAGAAGACGTTAGCCAGTATAGGTTGTCTTGGCAGAGCTGGTGGTACAGACTACAGCCAGAGTGGAGGCAGCTTCCAAATGGTGCTGTTTTAAGGGAGGTGCCAGATAAAGGGGAGCAGTGGGACATGCTCTGCAGAGGGGGGCAAAATGGGCTCTTCATGGCGGTGTTGGCTCTTGCATGGTGGGCTGCAGCCCTGGGTGAGGTGTCTGATGACGATGAGCTCTGTGATGCCTTAGATGATGCCACGTGGGTTATGCAGCGCATGTTGGTTAAGGCGGACAGAGAAGGGCACAGGATAAAGAGAGCAAGGGATGGCAACTCAGATGTGGCGGCAGCAAAGAGGTGAGCACCTTCTAACCTGCAAATGAACGTAGTGCTAACAGCAGCATCAGGCCACGCGTTGTACCCCGCCCTGTGGCACAGCCAGCCTAGGTGCCTGCCAGTGACACATCTCAAAGCGCAAGCAACGGTACTTACTGCTGGCCTGGTATGTGACCCCACCGATGGGCCACCGTCACCACCACATGCCAACAAGCAACTTTCACATGTTGCCCTTCATTCCACCAGCCTTGCTACTTCCTACATTTCTCTTTTTATAGCGGACATTATCTGTACCCTGCCTGTATATAGCCAAGCTGTCTTATTTTCCACAAATCCCAGGTGTTGCCGAATAAACATCATGTGACTTAAGTGTGGCGTGTCGGTCATTTTTGCGACTTAGCTAGCTGGACCAGTTGGGTCATTGGCTCGACTAGCTTGGCCAATGGCTGCTGCAGCCCACTTGCTTGCTCACCTTTTTCTTGAGGCCAAACCACTCTTCTGTGGAAGGTGTCGTTGCACTGCACACACATGATTTCCAGTGCCCTTAAGAATCCGAATTGTCAACTGACACATGCTGCACTACCCTCCCTTTGCACCCACTCCGAGGCTACTCGACATGCAGTGACGTCGGGTATTACTGCTCCGCCCCCTCAAACACCGCTCATGGGAAAAAGTCGGCTAACGTGGGTCGTCCACTGCCTGCTTTCTCCAGCGAGTGAGCTTGCTCACCCGCTTTCGCCACTGTCATCGCTAGCTACTTTCTTTCCGTCTCACCAGCCCCATTCTTGCACTCTGCAGTGAGTGTATCCTCGCTTCTTTTTCTGTGTCCTGCATCCTCCACTTATGACTGTGCTTGGATGAGCTGTGCCTCACTCTCACGGTATGTCCCTCGCCATTCACTTTTTTTTTGCTGACCAAGATGTTGACAGCATTGGGGGCCTCTCAAGAATCCGAATTGTCGACCGACACGCACCGCACTACCCTCCCTTTGCACCCACTCGACATGCAGTGACGTCGGGTATTGCTACTCCGCCCCCTCAAACACCGCTCGTGGGAAAAAGTCGGCTAAAGTGGGTCGCCTGCTGCCCGCTTTCTCCAGCGAGCGAGTCCCCTCACTCACTCGCTTTTGCCACCTGCCGTCGCTAACTATCTTTCTGCCTCACCAGCCCCATTCTTACACTCTGCAGTGAGTGTATCCTTGCTTTTTTTTTCCGTGCCCTGCATCCTCCGCCTATGTCTGTGCTCGGACAAGCTGTGCCTCACTCTCACTAGTGTGTCCCTGACTGTTCGCTTTTTGTTGTTTGCTGACCAAGGTGTTGGCTGTGTCGGGGCCCTCTCAAGAATCTGAACTGTTGACCGACATGCACCGCACCACCCTCCCTTTGCACCCACTCGACATGCAGTGACGTCGGGTATTGCTGCTCTGCCCCCTCAAACACCGCTCGTGGGAAAAAGTTGGCTAACGTGGGTTGTCCGATGCCCGCTTTCTCCAGTGAGCGAGCCCCTCGCTCACTCGCTTTCACCACCTGCCATCGCTAACTACTTTCTTTCTGCCTCACCAGCCCCATTCTTGCACTCTGCAGTGAGTGTATCCTTGCTTTTTTTTTTCCGTGCCCTGCATCCTCCACCTATGTCCGCGCTCGGACAAGCCATGCCTCACTCTCACTGGTACGCCCCTTGCTGTTCACTTTTTTTTTTGCTGACCAAGATGTTGACGGCATTGGGGCCCTCTCAAGAATCCAAACTGTCGACCAACATGCACCGCACCACCCTCCCTTTGCACCCACTCGACATCAACATGCAGTGACGTTGGGTGCTGCTACTCCGCCCCTCAAACACCCCTCGTGGGAAAAAGTCAGCTAAAGTGGGTCATCCGCTGCCCGCTTTCCCCAGTGAGCGGAGTCCCCTTGCTCACTCGCTTTCGCCACCGCCACCTGCCATCGCTAACTACTTTCTTTCTGCCTCACCAGCCCCATTCTTACACTCTGCAGCGAGTGTATCCTCGCTTTTTTTTTTTTTTTTCCGCGCCCTGCATCCTCCGCCTACGTCTGCGCTCGGACAAGCCGTGCTCACTCTCACTAGTGTGTCCCTGGCTGTTCGTTTTTTTTTGTTTGCTGACCAAGATGTTGGCTGCGTTGGGGTCCTCTCAAGAATCCGAACTGTCGACCGACACGCACCGCACCACCCTCCTTTGCACGCACTCCACATGCAGTGACGTCGGGTATTGCTACTCCGCCCCGTCAAATACCGCTCCTGGGAAAAAGTCGGCTAAAGTGGGTCGACTGCTGCCCGCTTTCTCCAGTGAGCGAGTCCCCCCGCCCCCGCTGCCACACCCAAGGCACCTTCGCTCCCAGCCCCATCCAGGAGGTGCGTACCCTCACTGGCTCACTCTTTTTTGTCTCCTGACCAGCCCATGCCTTTGCTCCCCCGTCGCCTTCCCACCCCTCATCACCTCACCACCTTTCTGCCCGTCTTTGCCCTCCTGCTGTCGCCTTCCTCCTGCCCTTCATCCCCTTCCGGCCCCTCGTTGCCTCCTCGCCTTCTGGCCTGTCTTCGCCCTGCGGTCTTCTGGCCTGTCCCCGCCTCGTCGCCTTGTCATCGCCTGGCCCGCTGTTGCCTTGTCGTCGTCTGGCCCACTGTCGCCTCGCCGTCGTCCAGCCCATCGTCATGTCGTCGTCTTCCTGCCGACCTTCGCACCGTCGCCTCCCGGCCCCTCGTTGCCTTGCCGCGTTCTGGCCCTTCGTCACCTTGTCACCATCTGGCCCGCCGTCGCCTCGTCATCCTCTGGCCCGTCGTCACCTCGCTGTCATCCGGCCCATCGTCACCTCGCCGTCTTCCTGCCCGCCGCTGCATCGTCGCCCTGTCTCCTCAGCGGTTCGCCCTCATCTGTGCGTCCCCCACTGCCTGCTCTCCCGCCCGGCAAGCGCCTCTTACCGCGGTGTTTTTACAGGCGGACCGTGCTTCCAAACGCGGCTCTCGTGAGAAGGCCGTGAAGATCACCGCTATCGGTCTTCTGGCAAGGAGATAGACTGCGAACGCACACGAGACTCGGATCAGCGTCGTCAAGGCTGCGGGGAAGGTGCTAGGGAGGGACATCAGGCAACGCTGGAAAAGGTGGGATAGACCGGCGACTAATGTGCTCCGCTCAGACGTTGGAGAGCAGCTCAGTTGACCAGAGGGCGGTTGGAACGGGGCCCTTAGTTTCACACCAGATGTAAATAGCCCTGTAGTTCAGAAATGCTACTTCGCTGAATCAAAAGAAAACAATTGCTGACTCAAGTTGGATGTGAGCTGTGGCCAGAGCTGAGCCACCTCTGCAGAGCGGACAAGCTGCGCTCAGTGCAGTCGATTCCGAACACAAGCTGTGGCTTAAGTCACCCGATAGCTAGCGAGTGGTGGCAATGCTACACAGCCATGCGGGTCAGATGCGATGCGCATGTCAGGTACACCGGACGCACCGGGTGCGTCAGACGCGCACGTCAGCGTCAGTGACTGAGCTCGAGCGCTGAGCGTTTTGGCTCGGCGTTTCCCACGAGCCCTCCAACCTTGCACAAATCACCCCTCACCACTCCCTCGCTTCAAGCATACCCTGCACAATCAAACACAAAATGCCATCGTCATCAAGGCTTCCTTCATCAGAGCTGTCGCTGTCACGTCGTGTACCAACCGAAGGTGGGCCCTCTTCCCATTCCTGTTCCCTGTCCCCAGTCCCCCTCTTGGCCGCGCTGCCGTCCCTGCTTTGGTTGGCCTTTTGCCCTTTGCAGCTGCAGGGCTGGAGCACGCCGTTTGGAGCCGACCCTGGCTCTGCGGTGTTGCCTCTCCCCCTACGCCTCCGCCCCTCTCTCCTGGTCACGCACGGCGCGCACGTCTATGGGCACACAGCTGCAGGAAGCCGGCAGGCACGAGGTCGGAGCACGCCGTTCGAACCGCCTCCGCTCCCTCCCCTGCTCACGCACGGCGCGCATGTCTACGGGCACACAGGTGCAGGAAGCCGGCAGGCACAGGGTCGGAGCACGCCGTTTGGAGCCGACCTTGGCTCTGCGGCGTTGCCTCTCCCCCTTCGCCTCCGCTCCCCCTCCTGCTCACGCACGGCGCGCATGTCTACGGGCACACAGGTGCAGGAAGCCGGCAGGCACAGGGTCGGAGCATGCCGTTGGAGCCGACCTTGGCTCTGCGGCGTTGCCTCTCCCCCTTCGCCTCCGCTCCCTCTCCTGCTCACGCATGGGCGCGCATGTCTACGGGCGCACAGGTGCAGGAAGCCGGCAGGCACAGGGTCGGAGCACGCCGTTTGGAGCCGACCTTGGCTCTGCGGCGCTGCCTCTCCCCCTTCGCCTCCGCTCCCTCCCCTGCTCACGCACGGCGCGCATGTCTACGGGCACATAGGTGCAGGAAGCTGGCAGGCACAGGGTCGGAGCACGCCGTTTGGAGCCGACCTTGGCTCTGCGGCGTTGCCTCTCACCCTTCGCCTCCGCTCCCTGCCCTGCTCACGCACAGCGCGCATGTCTAAGGGCACACAGGTGCAGGAAGCCGGCAGGCACAGGGTCGGAGCACGCCGTTGGAGCCGACCTTGGCTCTGCGGCGTTGCCTCTCCCCCTTCGCCTCCGCTCCCTCTCCTGCTCATGCACTGGCAGGCATGTCTACGGGCGCACAGGTGCAGGAAGCTGGCAGGCACAGGGCCGGAGCACTCCGTTCAGAGCCGACCTTGGCTCTGCGGCGTTGCCTCCCTCCCTATCCCTCCGCCTTTCTCTCCTGGCCACGCGCAGCATGCGCGTCTATGGGCACACAGGTGCAGGAGGCCGGTAGGCACAAGGTCGGAGCACGCCGTTGGAGCCGACCCTGGCTCTGCGGCGCTGCCTCTCGCCCTTCCCCTCCGCTCCCTCTCCTGCCCATGCACGGGCGTGCATGTCTACGGGCGCACAGGTGCAGGAAGCTGGCAGGCACAGGGCCAGAGCACTCCGCTCAGAGTCGACCTTGGCTCTGCGGTGTTGCTTCCCCCCCTACCCCTCTGCCTCTCTGTCCTGGCCGCGCGCGGCGTGCGCGTCTATGGGCACACAGGTGCAGGAAGCTGGTAGGCACAGGGTCGGAGCACATCGTTGAAGCCGACCTTGGCTCTGCGCGTTGCCTCTCACCCTTCGCCTCCGCTCCCTCCCCTGCTCACGCACGGGCGCGCATGTCTACGGGCACACAGGTGCACGAAGCCGGAGGGCACAAGGTTGGAGCACGCCGTTGGAGCCGACCCTGGCTCTGCGGCGCTGCTTCTCCCCCTTCTCCGCCTCCCTCTCCTTGTCAGGGACGGCGTGCCCGTCTATGGGCATGCAGCTGCAGGAAGCCGGGTGGCACAAGGTTGGAGCACGCCGTTGGAGCCGACCCTGGCTCTGCGGTGCTGCCTTTCCGCCTGCGCCTCCGCTTCTCTTTGCTTCTCAGGAGCAACGTGCGCCTTGTGAGAGACAGCTGCAGGAAGCTGGCAGGCACAAGGCCGGAGCACACTGTTCGAAGCCGACCGTGGCTCTCCGGTGCTGCCTCTCTTCCTACACCTCTGCCTCCCTCTCCTGCTCATGCACAGCAGCCTTGTGCGCCGTGCTTAGAGGTGAGGGGCTGCGCTCGGCCTGCACGCTCGCACAGGTGCAGGAGGCGGACAGGCCTAGGGCCAGGGCCCTGTTTATAGCCAGTCTCTGCCCATGTGCAGCTGCTTTGCACGCCGTGCTTGGAGGCTCCGGGCTGCGCGAACTTCTGTGGGTGTGCATGAGCAAGTGCGCACCAGGCCAGAGGGCATCTGCCTTTGTCTGCCCAGCTATAAACAGGTACTAACCTGTCTCCCCTCCTACAGACCCTGTTGCCATTCAGCTTGGAGCTGCCTTAGTGGCCGAGACAATCTCAATGCCTGAATTCCTTTGGAACTTTATGGCAGATGACTTAATCTATGGGGAACTTACAGACTGTTGCTGGTCAGATGTGGGTGGGGCACCCTTGCCTGATGAGCAAGATCTGAGCCTTCCTGAGCCAAGAGTCTTGTCAAACCAGAAGGCCAAGAGAAGGGAGCGGACAAAGCTCAACCGGAACCAGAAGAGGTCTCGGATGCAGGAGGAGCTTGGCACAGGCCTCAAGATTAGCACCTTGAAGAAGTTCCCTGCCCACTCTAGCAGAGTTGCCCTCCAGACAGGTTTTGATACTATGGATAGTCAAGTCACAGTGCCTGGTTGGGTGGGACAGTCCCTTAGGAGCTTGCCATCTCTGGTATATACTCTTGAGCAGCTTACCCAGTCTTTCAACCTTCAGCTTATCCCTTGGAAAGGAAGGCAAGTTAGAGAAGTCCTACTTCTGTTACCACTCTCTTATCTACTTTCTAGAACTACCCACCTCTTGATGGATAGGGAGAAGAGAGTTATTGGTTTGCTTGCTGGCCAACCAAAAAGTGGAGACTGGGCAACAGTTTGCAACAAGACTTTTGTTGCCCTTGACAGGTTGGCAGAAAGGGTAGCACCAAGTGAAAAAGATATTCAGAGCCGACGAGGAATCTTCCCCACCATAGCCTATGGTATTTCCTTAGGGAATGGCCAGAAAGTAAGTATCTACCACCTTTGTTCCATTTGCTCTATAACTAGCCCTAGTAAACTAATACTTTATCTAGAGGCCACATTTCTTAAGCCAAGGATCAAAACAAAAGGATGAGCTTGTTGATCAACTAATGGGCAACAAGAACATCCAGCGTATATGCAAATTTGCTAGCTGTAAGTTCTTTCTGTTCAGTCTCACTATCAAGCATTAATAGAGCCCCTTTTTTTAGCCATGTATGAGGTATATGGGGCTAGAAACTACAACTATATCAAGAAGACTATGGAGGACATTAAACAACTCTTTGATGAGGACAAGAGCCTCTCTCTCCGAGGCAAGTATGACATGGCTATAGGGGTCTTCCCTTGTAGGACATTTAACCTAGCCAAGCAGTCAGCCAGTGTACCACACACAGATCACAACAACCTTGCACAGGGC
>Ga0307510_10001880_pt1 | contig 23538 bp, 23 predicted proteins | sample 12_EM_MG_FD_207224 | JGI IMG/M metagenome (GOLD analysis project Ga0307510, IMG submission 207224) | Populus trichocarpa ectomycorrhiza microbial communities from riparian zone in the Pacific Northwest, United States - 12_EM | ecosystem: Host-associated > Plants > Roots > Unclassified | place...
GCTTCGAGATGGAGGTGAAACGCCACTGGCTGGGTCGGACGTGGTATCTCCCCGGGGCAGCAGGAAATGACATCAACAAGGCGAGTTTGCGAGCTTTCCAACGCACAACTTACTGATGGTGGGGTCCTACTTCCTAGACCAACGTGCCAAATGGGAGGTTAACGTTCCGACATGATACGCTCTTAGAAGAACTCGCGCTCGTAGGCGCGATCAAGAGTCGGGGATAATGAGGCTTGAGGCCAACGGTGTGGCGCGCCTCCTTTTGTACTACCGTAGGTCTTTGACTCACTTCGTTTTGCTAGCAGAAGACGAGGTTGCGATCTGTCGGGTGTTGTCACAGTTCTAGACTGATGCTTTGTATTTATTTGATTAAAGTCGGACAGCCTTTGCTAGCCAATGACTCATCTCACACCCACTTCACTGATCGTTGAACCTCCTGTGCCCAACAAACAAACCTTTCTTTCCCTGACAGTTGTCCAACCAGTAGCGAATCTTGGTATGGTGCGAATCAATTTAGCACTTGCTTCACATGGGTCAAATTCAATAACTTTTACGACAACGCGCGCCACAATATTCCATTGCACCTTCTAGGCCTAGCACAGGATAGCCAAGTATCAGTGAGTGATTCCTACTCTATATTGATGGTATGACAAACTGTTATGTGGGATGGGAAGGGACCCGGGTTCATTATGCTCTGTGCTAGAATCGGTAATCACATAGTATCTCTTGTCTCTGCGTGTACAAGGTAACGACGAAGGAAAGGGTAACGTGAATGATCGTTTTTGCCAGCGGATGGGGACGAAACACGATCACAAATTTCACGAGCAGGAAGGGGCCGAACGACCAAATGGATGGGCTAGCTCGCGGCCTCGCACTGTAGTACGTACGAAATAGGAATTCGCGGGATTCGGCTGGGCCTAGCTAGGCAAGGGTTTTACTGGCGCGTCCATACACGCACGTGTATCCTTCTACTCAATATGACTTTGCCAAGAGCCGCACTGTACTTTCCTGTTTCGTCAAGGCGTGGTGTTGTTGGAAACCCATTATTCGCGTAGGTGGGTGCGACCGTCATAACTATTATCAGAAATACATAGAAGTTCGATCCAGTAAACAAAAGGGAACCACTGATATGATGGGGGGAGTACCCGTAGCCCTACATTATACTAGTACATGCCGCAAGCTCCTAATCCTCTTCTACGCCATGCTCTGACAACAGCTTCGCAACTTCCTTATGTCCGTTCCTCTTCGCTACCTCTAATGGGGTCCAACCATTTCCGTCTCGGGTGTGCATGTCCGCTCCACGCATGAGCAGCATCTTCACGACCCAGAGATGTCCACTTTCCGATGCTCCATGTAGGGGTGTGCTGTGGGATGTGGTCTGGGTATTGGCATCAGCCCCCCGTTCAAGAAGGAGCATAACGGCCTTGAGGTGTCCATTCGTCGAGGCCGCGTACAACGGCGTCTGATTTGCGTTGTCACGGGCATCCACACTTGCTCTGTAGTCCAGCAACATTCGCATGGCCTCGAGCTGTCCGTTCGTCGATGCCGCGTGTAAGGGCGTCTGGTTTGCATCATCGGTGGCATCTACATCTGCTCCACTTTCTAACAACATACGCATGACCTCCAAATCGCCGCATCCACAAACCAGGCTCAGAGGTGTTCTCCCGAGGTTGTTTCTGGCGTTCAACTCGGCCCCGTAATGAATTAGTACGTGCGCAGCATCGAGATGTCCCATGTATGTTGCCGCATGCAACGGAGTTCCGCAGAGACCACAGTTGGCATTGACATCTTCTGCATGAGTAGTGATGAGGTAGCTCACCAGCCTACCGAATCCACATAACGCCGCATAGTACAACGCCGTTCCCTGGCGTCTTGACGGGGGATCTGAGTGGGTTCGGAGGGACGGTCCAACCCAATGCGAATCCACATCGTAAATCCGAGTCCATGTTGCAAGATATGGATTCTGGGGGTTGAATAGGCACTTCATTGTATCTTGAATTTGGGATGCTAAATTCCCGAAGTAGGCATGATCGACCCAGTGCCGAGCGGCATAGAAGGCCAGAGGAGACGTCGCGAGGCGCCCTTGGTCTATTTTTTCGCCCAAATGCAGTAACACTGCGAGGCAAGCTCGGGCGAGAATAGTGTGAGCGGCATCCGGGGAAATGTGGAAGTGGCAGATGCTTCCGACCTCAGAGTTCTGGAGGCGGTCAGAAGTCAAGAACTCTTTTACTGAGAGGGGGAAAAATTGAACGATTTTTGAACCCTCGTATTCGGTGATGGTGATTAAGGAGGGACACTTGGAAAGTATATCCTTTTCCGGATCTTCAGGGCGCTGGTCCACCACGAGCTTAGGTGCCTCGGAGCATGAGTCAAAATTGGTCGCGAAAATCTCCGCGAGTTCTTCAACACTGAACGGTCGCATAGCCCCAACCAAGCACCGAAAGAGTCGATGGGCAGATTGCCGTTTCTTTTCGGGGATCCCTTGCAACAACCGTTCATAAGTGTTGATCGGCAGTTCGTCTAGAATCCTGCCAAGACTCGACGACGTGGAAAGACGTAGCGTGTCAAACACACACGGAATCCTGTCCGGGATAATCAGCATTAATCATAATACACCGCATTAGAACGGCCTTACGTCCCATCAGCGAGTTCCGAGAGTGCTGTGATTACGAGTTTCTTGTCCTCTTCTGGCCATGCTCGCATCGCCCTCTTCACGTCATCGAAAGAACGGAGATAGTCGTTGATGACCTTTATTTGACCCTGTTCATCGTGGAGCAATATCTGGTACCTTGGAAATGTCAAGGGACCAAGGACATCTTGTATGTCCCGGTCCGAGCGACTCGTAACGCAGATGAATAAGTTAGGAGTATTCGATCGAATAAGGTCTTCCACAAATTGCAGGACCGTTTCACCGGGCGACGGCGTTCTAGTGGCACCTGGGCACTCGTCGAGTGCATCTATGATAACGAAAATCGGAACGTTCTTTTGAAGTCCGAGCATACTTTTGAGACAGAGTTCAAGGTCGGCATCACTGGGTCGTTCGGGGCAATCATGGGATGTGATGTACAATCGATGGAGAATATCCCAGCAACGCTCGGAGAGATAACCAAGTTGGAAGAGAAGGGACGCCAACAAGCCACGGACATCGCGCTTCGATGCATCCTTACGGTTGAAATAATAATACGCGATTAATGCGGGCAGATCCTTTCGGATGTTCATCCTGATATCCTCGATAATGGCAGAGCTTATTGACAATATCAATCGCATTTCACAAGATCACACGGGAAACCACGCACCAGAGAACGGTTTTTCCCGATTCTTCTGCCAAGTCAGGAGGAGGAATCAATTTAAACGAACGCTGAAGGGGTGGGAGAACGTACTTTTGCCTCGAATCCACAATAAGGAACCGCTCTTCTGAGTCTTCCATTCTTGGAATGTTTTTCCCTGGATAAACGAGGTTGCAGACCTACGGTGCTGAATTTCGCGTGCAGTAGTATGATCAATGAAAGGATCCGGAGGAGAGAGCCATGCTCGAAGTTTCTCTTCGAGCTGTTTCCCTATAGGTTTGTCAGCATTTAGGATCGAAGTTCGCATCAGGAAGCAACAAACGCCTGAAGTCCTCCGTCACTATTCGAGACAATTGCGAGACAGGTCAGTAGTATGCATATGGCGGTGGACACAAAACGCTGCGCACTATGTCCGGTTGCTTTCACCCTGCAATTCACATCACGACGGTATTTAACATCCACGGCTTTACCCAGCGTCGCCAGACTCTCTACGTTCGTGAGCAAGTCCAGCCAAAGAAGTGTTTCCTCAACGTTCCTCCCTTCCACTAGCCTCTGCAGATGTGTTCCTGAACCATATTCAGTCAAGACAGGACGTGGTGAAATGACCAACTCACTCATTCTCCACCTTTTTCCCATTACGTTTGTTAAAAGTGCGAGAATTAAAAGTATCTGCGCCAAAATCTTTTCAATTAACTCCTTAAGGCCACTCGTAAGGGGCTTGTCGATGTAATCGTCCAGGCGACTAAGGAAGGGGCGAATACGATCGAAGAGGCCGATGAGTTTGTCATAGTTCGAAACATCACGCATAGTCTGAGAGTTGGACGTCACTCGGGTTCTTGACAACAAATTTAGGAGGAAAGACATACACTGAGAAGAATACCGAGACCGGTAAAGATTGCTTTGGTGGGTGGGAATGCCTACCAACTAGGTGTTGGAGGACAGTCATTCCGATTGAACGTCGGATATGACTCACCAGTCCGACCGCGTCTCCTAATGCCCCCGATAACGTAAGTAGAACATTGAATGTGGGATTCAACTGGAGTAGCAATCTCTCAAGGGGGCTCCTCCGAAATTCATCGACATTATCCCTTTGCGCTTGAAGCACCTTTAGTATGTCCTCGGGACTATCGCAGGACTTAAATTGTCCGACAACAGAGGGATTACTTTCTAGACGTTGTCCTGTCACCCTCCGGTACTCGACTAGGGCAGCATCGAATGTCGCAGTGAAGTTGACTTTGGAAGGGCGGGAAAGGGAGCGGGCTTTCTTATTGTTTGGCATGAGATCCAGAGGAGCGGAAGTTGTGTATGAGGACGGGGTTGGTATGGACTCGGAGCCAACAGACGCAGATGTATCGCAAACACAATAATAATCATTTTCCGCCGAGTTTCATCAAGCTAAGCTACGTGTGGGAGATCTCTTCAACGGAGTTGAACGGGGACCCCCATTATTGTACCAGAAGGGGGGAAAATGACCGAGCAGACTACTGTATTGGTCATCGAAGATGCCATGAAGTGACATATGGTGTGCGGATATCTTCGCCAGAAGAGGTTAAATGCTGAGTACATGCGTAAGCTGACAGCGACCATCAGAAGAGAAGGGAGGGGAATGACCGAGTAGACTACTGTATTGGTCGTCGAAGTGGGCATGAAGTGACATGCGGGGAAGTCTCGGGGAAATCTTCGCTGGAAGAGGTTAAATGATGAGATGCAGAAGCCAACGGAAAGTCACGTGAAGCTGCGGTGGGGAATGCCGTTTGAGGTCTCTGACGAGGGCTCGTCTACGTTTTGCATCCTCTCCATGTCGCGCGGGGTCTTTCAATGTCTCAAACTAATCCTCGAGGTATTGATGCGGAGAATCACTCACTGGAAGGTTTGCTACCCGTCACCTTGACCTGTCTTTGGTAATTTCACAAACATGAATGCTAGATGGTCTCCAAGAGCAGTTTATATCGAATCAGCCCTCTCCGCCACTACAAGGACAGTCTAATCTTGATGCCAGCTCCAGGCCCATCTTTTCCATGTATTCGGAGATGGCACAGGAAGAAGATAACAAGATGACTGAACGCTGGCAGAAAGATGCCGATGGAATCCTCATTTTTGTGAGTCCTCGTGTTGTCATTCATACAGCCAATAAACTGTAACACTATAGACTGGTCTATTCTCTGCGGTGGTCGCTGGGTTCCTCGCCGTATCCATCCAGGACCTCAGACCAAACTCCCAAGATATCTCTGCATTCTATCTTGCGAACATTTATCAAGTTTTTGCCAATTCAAACGCTACGGCGCCACAAATCTCCCCCCCTTCCACTGTCGTTCTACCACCCCCATTCTCTCCTCCGAGATATGCCGTCTGGGTGAACTCACTTTGGGTATTGAGCTTGGTGATCGCCCTTACTGGTGCTCTCTTAGCAACATCGTTACAGCAGTGGGCGCGTCGGTACATCAATTTCACCCAACCAGAACGGTGCAAACCAGAGAGGCGAGCACGAGTGCGTGCATTTTTTGCCAATGGTGTAGACAAGTTGCGCCTTCCCTCGGCAGTTGAATTATTGCCGGCCCTGATACACCTGTCTCTGTTCCTATTCTTTGCTGGCCTGGTCATTTTTCTGTTCAACATCAACCACAGCGTGTTCGTCTCTGTGATCTGGTGGATTGGGCTTTACTCGATAACATATGGATGGGTCACATTGATGCCAATTTTCCGTCACGACAGCCCATATTATACACCACTTTCTTCGATCGCTTGGTCGCTTTACGCTGCTATGCTATATATACTCTTCTCAGCCCTCACATCCTTTAAGACCATTATTTGCGCTCGCTCTCAGAACAGGGGCTCTCGGGACATGGGCGCTCAGAACACGGGACGCCTTCAACTCTTGAGTGAACGTTATGCCGATCGTATGCTAGGGGATGTGTTGAAGGAAGCCGAGGAAGCTGTTTCAGACCAGTCATCCGAGATTGACACTGGCATTTTGGAGTGGACAATAGGCACTCTGGACGAAGATACCGCCCTGGAAAAGTTCTTCGAGGCTATCCCTGATTTCCTTATCTCCATGTCGGCGGAGGGTCTCCAGAGAGGACCGTCCATTATGCTTCGCTTAATGCTCTTGAAGCCGTTAGATGGATTTCTTCGTCGTACGTTTTCATCCCACTTGGTTGACAAATCAGTCAAATTTCGTCGGCTCGTCATCTGTAAGGGGGCACTAGACGTGATAGGCTTCTCTGATACCGTCCTGCCAATCCTTCACAACATCCTTGATGACCCCTGGAGTCAAGTACCTCAATCCATTGACGCAGGGAATACTCTGGCACGCTGGTGCTTTGACGACAATGAAGATATTGCGGAGATTGCGCGATGCATGATTGCCCAAATCCTGGCAACTGTGCGAGAACGCGATCACCGTTGGATCGCGCTCGCCGTTCGTGCATTTCACTTACCAGGTCAAATCATTCAGAACAGCATATACGATGAGGATAACGTATTGCTTTACATATTGATCCACTATGCCCATGGAGCCATTGGCCGCACTCCCAGGACACTGCCTATTCCGTGGTCACTTTTTGAGATCAACCTGGAACACACACTTCCTGAACTGCGGAATAACTTCTGTGCTTTATGGAATGACATCGTTTTCAAAGCGAGGGAAGGAGCGGTTAGCAGCACTTTTATCGATATTCTCCGTAGAATTCGCCATGTCTACATCGCCCTACATCACGACACTGATGCCGCCCCGATGATGTTCTCCGCCCTAACACCTGATTCCGACCACATTTTGGACAATGCATTGTTGTATCCATCGTGCAACGTCGCCAGTCATCATCCCTACTTCACTTGTCCCAGTTATGTGGTGACAGAACTTGAAGAGACCCCTCGTACTCGTGCTCATACCCCCACAAACCTCATTATCCCCCCCACTAGACCCGACACACCCTCCTTATCTACGCCATATCACTCTACTGCATCGGACATGGATGACGCTGCTCCGGTGAAAGTCACCACCGGTGTCCCCCCCATCTCTGGCACGGCCAACCCCAACCCTATTTCTACCTCGTGCGGCGACCTTGCTCAGGAAGTCAAAGATAGCACAATAACGACCTCTTCCACTGCAGTTGCCTCCTCACCGATACCTGTCTTGACACCGGGCCCTGACAACGTCGCGACGAGCGTAGTGTTCCCTTCGCCCGTACACCCTACTATAGCCCCAACCCAGCCTATCGCTCATGCACCAAGATCCACGTCCTCGTCTTCAACCACCACCCCCTTGCACTCACCCGTTCTTTCGCAGGCCACCATAGTTGTAAGTCAACACACATCTATTTCTTCCAATGGCAGTTTTACAAAAATATTCCTATTTCCAGAATCCGCCTATTTAAATGGAAGTCTTGCATCACCCGACCCAATCAGTGACGTCCGCCGCTGACGTGTCCCCAAACAATATGCGACCTAACGACTCACAAAATGCCCAAGATGACCGATAGCCAAGATATGGATCTTTACTACAAAGGGCCGTCAATGGATACGCGTCCGGTGAAGCACCAATGTTATGTCGTAATCCAGTTTTGTATAGTACCCTGTACCCCGCTCGTGCCAACACTTGTGTTATGTTGACTACCGATATGTTGTCATGAAGGCTGATAGCGATTTTGACCACACATTATGTAGTACTTCTCTTCCCTTGAAGTCCTTGTCTTGCGATCCCTTTTGGCATTTGCTTCCCACGACTCGACTAAATGATTTTTATGACAAGCGCGCAACAACATGCTACTGTAGAACTACAGTAGTACAGGGCAGCCAAGAGTCAGTATGCGATAACAGGCTGTTATGAAATGACTCAGAATCACGTGCCTCTCAGTCTCAAACTACGATATCCCATCTACGATGGAAAAAGGCCTTAAGTACTGTCATGCGAAGGGGTTTATTTCTTTCGCCAGCGGATAGGAATGGAACTTGATCGCGAATATCACGAGTAGGAAGGGCTGAACGACCAAGCGCGAAGCAGCTCGTGTGCATAACATGGCTCACGGCCCCTTAGTACCTAGTGCCCGTACGTTCTAAATACGAACTTGAACGTGATGAAAGGGGTAAGGACATAGGCATAGGTTTAACTGACGCATCCATACAGTACCCATACATGCGCAGGCTTCTACTCAACTGACTTCATTAAGAGTCGCACTGCGCTTTCCTGTTTCATCACGGCGTTAACAATTTGTCGGAAGACCACTATTCGAGTCGGTGCGCGCTCATAGCGCTCATCTATCACGTATGTATTACATTACGGGTATCCTAAGTACACTCAGAAAATCACAGAATCTTGGTCACGTAAACAAATGGTAATCATCTAGACTATAGGTGGTGTATTTGTAGTCTCGTTCTACGACAGGCTTCTATTCGTTTTCCGCACCATGCTCTAACAACAGCTTCGCAACTTCCCTATGTGTGTTCCTAATTGCCACCTGTAATGGGCTCGAACCCCTTCCATCTCTCATGTGCACATCCGCTCCGTGCAGAAGCAACATCTGCACTACCTCAAAATGTCCACGTTCTGATGCTCCATGTAGGGCTGTGTTGTGGGACACCGTCTGCGCATTGGTGTCAGCCCCACATTTCAGGAGGAGCATAACGACCTCAAGGTACCCATTCCTCGATGCCTCATACAACGGCGTTCGGTTCCTGTCGTCACTCGCGTCCACATCTGCCCCGTGCTCTATCAGCGTCCACACGGTTTCGGGATGTCCATTCGTCGATGCCCCGTGCAGCGGTGTGCGCTTCGCATGGTCACGGGTACATGCATCCGCTCCGTGATCCAGCAAGATTCGCATGGCCTCGAGATGTCCATTCGTCGCTGCGCCGTGCAACGGCGTCTGGTTCTCGTTGTCGCAGGCATCCACACCTGCACCGCGCTCCAGCAACAGTCGCATGGCTTCAAGGTGTCCATTCGTCGATGCCCCATACAATGGCTTCTGGTTTGCACTGTCAGAGGCACCCACATCAGCTCCGCGTTCCAACAACATTCGCATGACTTCTAGGTGTCCATTTGTCGATGCCCCGTACAACGGCGTGCAGTTCGCGTTGTCGCTTGCATCTACGCCTGCTCCATGCTCCAGCAACAGTCGCATGGCGTCGAGATGTCCATTCATCGATGCCCCGTACAGCGGCTTCTGGTAAACGCTATCGTTGGCACCGACATCGGCTCCGCGTTCCAGTAATATTCGCATGGCCTCGAGGTGCCCGTTCGCCGATGCCTCATACAACGGGGTACGGTTCGCGTTGTCGCTTGCATTTACGTCTGCTCCGTGTTCTAACAAAATTCCCATGGCCATGCGGCGTCCATTCGTCGATGCCCGGTACAGCGGAGTCTGATTTGCGTTGTCGCTGGAATCTACGTCTGCCCCGTGCTCCAGTAACATTCGCATGACCTCCATATGGGCGCCGTCACACGCCAGGTTCAGGGGAGTTCCCCCGAGGTCGTTTCTCGCATTCAAGTCGGCCCCGTGGTCAAGGAGTACACGCGCGGCCTCAAGATGTCCCATATATGATGCTGCATGCAATGGAGTTCCGCGGACACCAGAGTTGGTATTGACAGCTTCTGCATGAGTTGTGATGAGGTAGTCCAGTGGCCTACCAAATCCACATAACGCCGCGTAGTACAACGCTGTGGCCCGAGGACTCGATGGGTGGTCAGTGAGAGTGTAAATAGACGGCCGAGCCCAGTGTAAATCCATATCGTATATCCAAATCCATGATGCAAGATATGGATTGCGTGGGTCGAATAAACGTTCCATCGCATCTTGAATTTGGGATGCCACGTCCTTAAAATGGGCATGATCGACCCAGTGCTGAGCGGCATAGAAGGCCAGAGGAAACTTTGCGAGGCACCCTTTGTCCACGTTCCTGTCCAACTGTAGCAACACTGTGAGGCATGCTCGCGCAAGAATAGTGTGGGCGGCATCCAAGGGAATGTGGAAGCGTCGGATGTTTCCGACCATGGATGTCCGGAGGCGATTAGATGTTAAGAACTCTTTGATCGAAAAGTGAGAGAATTGAACAATTTTTGAGCCCTTGTCCTCATTGACGGTGATTAAGGAGGAGCATGTGGAAAGAATAGCTTCTTCCGGATTTTCAGGGCGCCACCCCTCCCTGAGACGAGGGGCTGAGTGTGAGTCAAACTCAATCGCGAATATCTCCGCGAGTTCCCCAACACGAAGGGGCCGAATCGCCGCAACCAAGCACTGAAAGAGTCGATGGGCGTGTTCCCATTTATCTTTGGGGATCCCTTTTAGCACCCGTTCGTAAGTGTCATCTAATGTGGTCGGCAAGTCCTGCAGAGCTTTGCGAAGACTCGAAGGCATGCATCGACGTAGCGTATCTAGCTGGCAATACGCCCATCGAAACCTGTCAGAGATAATCAGCAACTTTCGTGAGGTATTGCATTAGAGGTACCCACAGCCCGTTGGCTCGTTCCGACAGTGTCCTGATTACAAGGGCCTTGTCTTCTTCTCTCCATCTGCACATCGCCCTGTCCGCGTCAACGAAAGAACGGATATAGTCATCGATGTCCTTTCTTTGGCCGTGTTCTTCCTGAAGAGAGACACGAAACGACACGGGTATTAAAGGGTTAAGAACTGTGTGTATGTCGTGCTCGGGGCAACTAGTGATGCAAATGAATAGATTTGGATGCTTCAACCGAACAAGATCCTGTAGAAAGTCCAGAATCTTTGCGCGGGCGGATGGGGTCGCATTGGTACTTGGGCACTCATCGAGTGCATCCATGAAAATGAAAATTGGAACTTCTCTTTGAAGTTCGAGCATGTTCTTAAGACATCCTGTAAGGGCGATCTCGCTGGGTTGTTCAGAGCCATCGCGGAACCCGAGGTATAATCGATAAAGGATATCCCAGCAACGGTCAGAAAGGTAACCGAGTTGGAAGAGGAGGGATGACAACAAGCCGCGGAGATCGCGCTTCAGGGCATCCTTTAGGTCGAAATAATAATACACGATTAAAGCCGGCATAGTTTCTCGCATGTTCTCGACGTCCTCGATAATTGCCGAGCTTATCGATAATATCAACGTTGCAAAGTACCAAACATGAAGAATTCACGTACCAAAGAATGGTCTTCCCCGATCCCGCTGCAAAATCGAGAATGTGATCAATTCTTTCTTTAAAAAATGCTAAAGGAAGGAGAAACGTACGAAGTCCACGGATCCATAATAAGGAACCGCACTTCTTCCATTCATGGAATGTATTGCTTTGGAAGAACCAGGTTGCAGACCCACGATGCTGGATATTACGTGCAGTTCTATGATTGATGGAAGGATCTGGAGGAGAGAGCCACGTTCGAAGTTTCTCTTGCAACTGACTTCCTGTATTTTGTGTCAGTTTTTGGGATCAAAGATCGCAGTGGTGGGCAACAAACGTATAAATTCCTCCGATACTGTTTCGGACATAGTGGGGAAAGGGTTAGGATGGGCTTGAAAGACAACCAGAGAATGACACGTACCATCTTCGGTCGCCCTCACATTGTTGTTATACGTAACCTCGGAGCTCCTAGCCGCTATCAAATTCTCTTCTTTCGTGAGAGTGTCCAATTGTGAAAGCGCGACCTCCACGTTGGTCCTTCTCGCTAGCTTCTTCAAAAGTCTTTCTGAGCCATAGTCAGCCTAGAAAGTACATAACAAAAATGACCGGCTCACTAAATCGCTTTACCCTCATCGCCTTAGTCGACAGAGCGAGAATTGAAAGTAACTGCGCCATAATCCGTCCTAGTAACACCGTTGCCGCATTTGTGAGAGGAACCCCATTGAAAATGTTCAGACGTTGGAGGAAGAAGTGAATGCGCTCGAAGAGGCCGATCAGGGTATCATGGGTCGGCACGACATCCCTCACAGCCTGAGGATTGGAAGTCAATTGGCTACGCGATATGGAAACGGGCAGAGATTTACCCCGAAAAGTACATAGACACCAGTTATGATCGCTTTCACGGGAGAGACTCGCTGAGAACTAGATGTTGGGGAGCAGACTTACGAAATGAATGATATGGCTTACCAGAACGATCCGTTCTCCGAGCGTTGCAGAAAACGTAAAGAGAATATCGACTACGGGATCCAACCAAGCCATCAACCTCTCATCGCCTTGACGAAATATATTGAGGGCCTGCGTTCCAAGTCGAAGTGCGTCTGAAATGGTCTGAGGACTATGCCAGTTGTCGGACCTTGCCGCAAATGTATGGGTGTCCAGACGTTGTCCCGTAACCCTCCAGTACTGGTCTAAGGCTGCATCGAATGTTGCGAGAAAATTATCGGCCGGAGCGGGGGAGCGGGCATTTTGACCACTTGAAGTCATCGGGAAAGCAGGGGGAGAATCCGGAGGAGCGTAGGTCGGGGAGGAGGCTGAAGGGTGGGGCTAGCAGATAAACACAGCCCCGAAGATGCGACCGGATTAAGATTAGTTGAGTCGAGTTGAGTTGAGTTATAGTTCAGAACTCAGCTACTCCCTTGTGTCAGATCTGGACTCAAGAGTACTAGTGGCATCGGTCAACTCCGAACAAGTTGAGGGCAGGCTGCACCCATCATTCGGTTTCATGAAATTCCGGATTAAGGGTGCAGTGATCCTTGGGCCGACCGGTTCATGCACTCAAAAGCAAAAGCGTACAGGTCGGATGTTGTTTGGTTCGCCATGGCTCTGCGCACCAACTGCAGCGTAGTGCAACCATTACGGTTACGCTCTTTTCAAACTCAACTCCGACCTTCCGACCAATTCCCGACCAACGCCACATGCAAGGACCCAGGTCACCACACCATGATTATTGTCTGTATATTACATAATGTAAATGACTTCCGGTTGCCATATGAAAGTGAGGGCGTGCAATAAGAAGGGGATCCATCTGAAAACGAGCACACAGCGATGGCGTGGTTCCTTGTGTGGCATGGTCGCGTGCTCGCTCTCGCTGTCCCTGCGGCATTGCTCGTAGGGAAAGGCGATCGAGATCGTTCTCCAACCAACTGAGAAGGAAGGGACATGGGCTACAAGCCTGGTTGGCGAGTCCTGATGCAATGACAGTCAGCAAACCAAGTGGAAAACAACAAACTCGCACCCTTATTGATGACTATGGTATCGCAACCTTATAGTCCCTGCATGAGTTCGAATAGGGCAGGTTAAAGAAATAAAAACCTAAGGCACATTCCAAAGATGATGACGCGCAATGCAATTTACAAGGTAAAAGATGACAGGAAAGGGGAAAGGTGGGTGAACAGCAAGCGAAGGCGGAGGGGCCAAGGTGTTTGTTATTGGTCAAGTGTTCAGATTGAAGGTAGCAGATGTATTGTACCAAGGGTGCGACTGTGGCGCAGTGTTGAGGTGGGAGTGGGGCAATAGTGGATATGGTAAGTTTGTAATGCAGCCCATAAATTCCACAAGGACGCATAACAGCACCGTAAATTCCTCTGCTGCTGGGCTGGGCAGCACTGGCAAGTTCCGAGGCCCGCACGTGCGTGGACCCCGACGATGGCGCAGATGCCGTGCGCGCGTGCGGTGTACTGCTTGCGCGTCGTGATGATGAGGCTGGGCGGTTCGAGCAAGAGCGAAAGCGTGGGCATTCGCGCAGGCAGGTCGTAGCGGTGCATCGTGGGCTGTGTCCGTCGCTGCGTGGTGCCTTGGTGTTGGTGGCCACAGTGGCGACGACGATGATGGCGATGGAGATAAAGGCGGCAGCGACGCGAGAAGTCGCATTGCCGAGGCGGGGTAATGCGATGGCGATGTGTGATGGCGACGGAACGAGGGCGTATGCCGCCGACAACATTGGCGTCGGCGCAACTGCTGAACTCACACGTGGGCCGCGCCGCGGGGCGAATGAGAGCGCGAGCCTGCCACGGTTGTGAAGGTCGGCACAGAAGCGACCTAAGTCGGACCCCCGGGCGTTGACACGCACTGATGAGGGGGAGCGCTGCCGGTCCTGGGCGGGCGCTGCACTTGCCATGGCCGAGGGCACTGCCGGCGTCGGATCTGCTGGCGGGGCTGATAAAGCCACCGCTGCAGCATCCGAGGCGTTGGGGCCCAGGGCGTATGGCGAAGCAGCGGGGGCATGTGCGGGGTCGATGCACCGCTGCGAGAGGGCGAGCGAGCGGGAGCGCCTGTTGAGTCGAAAAGAATGCGATCTCGCAAGGGGGACCGACGAGCGCAGGAGGGACCTGTCAGGACACAGAAATAATGCAACCGATTGAAGGTTACTCACCTCTGGAGACCGCAGAGGAAGGGATATGTCATGGCAAGGGAAAAAGCGACCTCGCAAGGGGCGCTGATGAGCTGGGGCGCGCAGAGAGAGGGACCTGTCAAGAAAGGGAAAGAGAGCAAAAGAACAAGGGGCACTCACCGTCTAGAGACTGCAGAAGGAGGGACACGTCGGGGTACAGAAAAGAAAGCGCCTGAGTGATGGACCAGTGATGGGCACTCATGAGGGAGGGACCGCAGTGCAAAGGTCTTGTCAACGTTTGTGGATAAGTCTGGACAGACATGCGGTCAGGTCTGCACAAGTTCTGTGCAGTGGAGCGATGATAACTTACCTTGTACATGACCTCACACACTCCTCACACTGACCTCACGCGCGACCGCAACACAACAAACCCTTAAAGGCCTTAAACCCCAACCTTAACCACAGCGTCTGAACACAACTTGTGAGTACGCGTGAGTACTGTACTGCGTGAGTGCCCACACTGTGCCCACTCATTCGCTCTCTTTCCATAGCACACACTGGCAGGCTTTCATTTCCGCTTCATTTTTTAGTCGACATCTTCACGACCACTCTTCCCTTGGTCCACTGCCTACAACCATAATGGAAGGACCCTCGAGCAAGTTCTGGAGCACCGCAAGGGCCCCGACTTCATTGACGCTACGACTTCTGGTTTCGCCTACGATTCCCTGGCCTCGATTATCTCCAGTCTCCCCACACCAAAGCATTTGACATGCCCTCCATCCCTCTGCCATCTCCAGAAGGTGAGTGCCCTCCACTCAGCTGCTTTCTTCCCGTGTCCACTTCCCCCTCTGCACTCCAGAAAGTGAGTCCCCCTCACGCCATTGCTTTCTTTCTATGTCCTGACAAGCCCTTCCTTCTGCGATCCCTACCTCGTGCTCATCGCAATCCCGCTTTCATTCCATGTCCTGTTGTGTTCCTTCCTCTGCGGTCTTCAGAGGGTGAGTACTGGTGAGTCCTCATTCTGTCTCTTTCTTTCCGTGTCCTGACAAGTACCTCCCTCTGCCATCCTCAGCTCGTGGGTGGCCGTCACTCAATCACTTTCTTTACGGCTCATCAAGTACTCGCAAGTGCAGCGCCCGCGACTGGCAGCACTCCCTTGTCCTTGCGTGTCAACGCCCAAGGGATCGACTTCCCTCGCATCTGTGTTGGGGCTCACAACCGTGCCAGCAAGCCCGAGGGCGTCAGGATATACCGGAGACACAGGTGCGTTTGCCATTGCTGGCCACTCTCCCCTCCTTCCCCCGTTGTTAATGAGCCCAGCAAGGCTCGCGCTCTCATTCGCCCACAGCGCAGCCAAGGAGGCGAGCAGTTCAGCGGTGCGCCGGCGCCAGTTGTCGGCCGCGTACGCCATCGCTTTGCCATCGCACAGCGCCATCTCATCGCCCCGCCTCGGCAATGCGACCTCTTGCGTCGCTGTCGCCGCCGCTACTGTTATCACCATCGCCATCGCCTCTGTGGCCACCGCCATCAGGGCGCCACACAGCGACGGACGCAGCCCACAGGACAGTGCCATTGCGCTGCCGGAGGTTCCGGGGGGCGGAACGCCAAGCGGTGCATTGCGGAAGGGATCGGGGGATGACCCTTACTGTATTTGCGATGTTATATTCATGTAGTACTAATTAATACAAATAATATGATAGATATATCTGGTATCAACGGGGGAAAGCAACGGAGCGAGCAATGACGAAGTCGCGTCGTCATTTCCATTATGTAATATACAGTTGCTCACAACAATAATAATAATCATACTGGCGGTGACTTGGGTCCTTACATCTGTCATCGTCGGGAATTGGTCGGATTGTCGGAGTTGAGTGCAAAACGAGCATAACCGTAATGGTTGCAATAGCAGCGACACCTAGAGTTTGGCCAGCTTTCAATCAAGGTTGAGGCTCAGCTCAGGTACAACATTGAATTTGTAAGCATCACGTGCACAGAATCTGCTGACTTCGCATGTTAGCTCCCCACAAAGAGACCTCACAAGCTGATTTGAATTGCCTTCTCATTTCTCAATTAACATAATAGAGCAAATGGTGCACAACTTGGGTAAGATTGGACAAACTACAGTAGAGGGCGGTGCTGCCGGTGCAGTACAGTATCAAAAATGGAGTTGTGTGTGGGAAATCTTTGTAGAGCGTCTGCATAAAATCAGAAGGGGAAATGTGGGAAATGTTCATTGACAAATGTCCGCACGAAATCAGAAGGGGTTAAATGCATGGGGTGTGTACCTAGCATACGCTTACGGCCTTCTTGGGGTATCTGTCGGGATCCCTTCAAGTCCAAGCTCTGCGCCCCGTACAGTGCAAAACCGTTCCCATGCCCCAAGTTACCAACCCAATAGATCCCGAGCGGGGAAATAGCCCAGGTATCTTTACCGTCTCTCTGTTCCGCCTTCACCTTATTCACCGAGCGTGTAGTTGATGATCGTCGCGACCAGTCGCAGCGTCAGTCAGCACTGAACGAGCCATCACATCGATCGCATTCATCCCACGGAAAATTCGAATATGGCGACGGCTCGTGGGATCTCTTCTCCATCTATTCAAAGGTGACAGAGAACGAAGACAACAGCATCACCAAACGCTGGCAAAAAGATGCACAGGAGATCATGCTCTTCGTGAGTCCTCACAATTGATACTTTACGCTGGGCGTTCAACTCGAAACAATAGACTGGTTTATTCTCGGCTACCGTCGCAGCCTTGCTTGTAATTTCCATTCAGGACCTCAAACCAGACCCTCAGGACACCTCCGCATTCTATCTCGAAAACATTTATCAGCTCCTTGCCCAGTCGAATATATCCAGTACATCCTTCCCCTCCGCTATCGCTAAACCACCACCATTCTCTCCACCTAGATATGCCATCTGGGTGAACTCGCTCTGGTTCTTGAGTCTAGTCATCAGTCTTACAAGTGCTTTGCTGGCATCGTTATTACAGCGATGGGCACGTCGGTACCTCAAGGTTACTCAGCCACGATACAGTCCACACAAGCGAGCTCGGATCCGAGCGTTCTTCGCCCACGGCCTCGAAAGGATGCACTTCCCATGGGCTGCTGATGCGGTGCCCACCCTGCAACATCTTTCCCTATTTCTCTTCCTCGTCGGCCTTCTGATTCTACTCTGGAATACCCATCTAGCCGTTTTTAGGGCTGTGGTTGGGTGGGTCGTGCTTTCCACAGTGGTTTACGCATACATCACATTGCTGCCAATCTTCCGGCCAGACAGTCCGTACTACACGCCGCTTTCTTCTCTAGTCTGGCCACTCTACGGCATCATGACATATCTTTTCTCGAATGTCCTCTCCATCACCGGCACACGGGGACCGATTTGTATGCACCTCTTAGGAAGGATAGAGCTGATAGCCGAAGAAACTGTTCTGAAGCGGTCATCGGAGTTCGACGCTCGTATCCTGGAATCGACCCTCGACGCTCTTGGCGAAGATGAGACCGTCGAAAAGTTCTTCAAGGTCATTCCCAGCTTCCTTAACTCTAACCTAGTGAATGAACTCAAAAAAAAATTCCCGTCCACGCTTCGCATAAAGTTCTTGGATGCGTTGGATGGATTCTTGCACCGTACGCTCTTATCTGACTCAGTCATGGAATCGATCAAAATTCGTCGGCTCGTCATCTGCTTAAAGGCCACGGACGTGATACACGGTTCCCACGCTGTCTCACGATTCCTTCACAACATTCTTGACGAGCCCTTGGGTCAAGGACTCCAATCCATTGAGGCGGGGCATAGTCTGGCGCATTGGTGTAAAAGCGAGGTCCAAAATATTGCCGAGCCTGCGCGATGCGTAGTCGCCAGAATCCTTGCAGGTCTTCGCAAACGCGATGACTATTGGATTGCACTCGCCGTTGATACATTTCGCTTACAGGAGCGGCAAGAGCACGTAATTCGGGACAATATTCACCATGGCGATAGTGTGTTGCTTTCCATCTCGATCCACTGTACTCGACAGGTGATGCACCCCGGAGCTTTCTGGACTCCACGTATTCTGTCATCACTTTCCAAATTCCAAGTGCGCAAGGCGCTTCCTGAATTGCAGCACGACTTCTGTGCTTTGTGGAATGAGGTCGTTCGCAAAGCAATGAAGGAAGGGGTCGGCGATACTTTTGTCGAGATTCTGCGTAGAATCCGCCGTACCTACGTCGCTTTACATCAACGCACTAGTGCAGCCCCAACGGCGTTCTCCGCTCTAACCTCTGACTCCGACCGCATCCTGCATCACGCATCGTCATATCCATTGTGCACCATCTCTAGTCATCATCCACACACACCCCCTCAGATGCAGACTGCAACAGCAGGAGAAGCCTCTCATCCTGTCCCTGTTCCCACTTCCTCAACTGTCCCTCAACGTGGCGTCAATCTGAACACCATCGCTCCCCCTACTAGACCCGATAGACCCACTTTGAATCACCCTATTTCACTAGGGATGGCGTATGCCGGTGCGATGCAAGGGGTCGTCGACATCTCAGGCACGGCCAGCCCTGACCCTGGTTCTACGTCAAATGGCGACCTACAGGTCGAAGAGGGCCAAGCAATGCCCTCAATCTCCTTCCCACTGACACCTGTCTCGATACCGGGCCCTAACAGTGAAAGCTCCCCAGTGGTCCTTTCATCCGTAGATTCTGTGGCGCAAACTCGGTACATCTCCCATCCAGGAAGCCCGCCCTCTTCTTCAACCGCTTCCCTCCCACCCGATTCTCCGCAGGTCACCACGGCTGCTGATCAATACACCCCTTCTCTAAATATTGGAACGTCAAGCGTACAAGGTGATCCCAATCATGAGAATCCACCGATTCCGATGGAAGTCTTCAATCACCTAATCCAATCAGAGCCGTCGGATACTGACGTTGATGTAAACACTGTACGACCCAATGACTCCAAAGATGGCCCATAGCCAAAAATATTGCTTTATTTAGTACAATGCCTTGACTTCAGTTGTGGTGTAGCGGACGAGACGCTCATGTCGCTTTTGAGTCCACAGTTATATCTCAGTATTCTTTTCTCGGAGTCCTTGGACAGAACAATGTACAGTACAATAGGATCTACTGGGCTGGCGGTCCATATCGCACTGATATCACATATCAGCTGTGCCAATCCACGCGCCTTACGCGAGTAGGGAAGAGATGTAATGACAGAATCTGGGACCAGGCTTTCAACAAAGCTGGGTTTCGTACGACTCCGGTGTGAGTGGTGTATCTATAGACACCAGTCCGCAATAGGGACAGTTATCTTCGCTGTGCGCGTCGACAATATGACTGCTGGCATCATCATCACTGCACTGCAACCCATGAAAACACGCGCTTCATGAAACATCACATGTCATGAGTCACTATAAAAGCAAAAACTACTGAAACTCAGTAGTTTCACATACTGAATGGTGCTAAAACACCTGAATTTCAGTAATTCAGCTTTCAAAAAGTCAGAGTAGTGCATGATCAAAGTACTGAATGGTGTGGATTCACCTGAATATCAGTGATAAAACCTCTGAATTTCAGGTATTTCACCTACTGAGATTCAGTAGTGTTTGTGTTTATAGTGAGTACTTTTGGGTATTCATTCTCACGGTACTGTGTTCACTCCTTAATTCCACTTGGCAAGTGGATTTCACGGAATCCTACAGTAGCTCTTATTGTTTTCTCAGGGTGCCCTCTGTTACTGTTAGACTTTTCATGATCCCGGACCTGCGAGATTATACCATTCTGTGCTTGTCTTGCGCTGTCTGGCCGACTCTGGCGGGTTTTATCTCTGTTTCTGAGTAATTGCTTGGGCACACAAGTTTACTACTTCGTACGTCCTAGATCCACCACTCCACAATGTCTTCAACGATGCCACAACTCATCGATTTTGCTACTCAGCTCCTATAGCCCGTTGCAAGAATGAACTTAAGATGTCTCAACGCGTGTCAAAGAAGTAATGACCAGATTTTCTCGCACGCTGAGTCGTTTCTCCTTCATAGGTATTCGTTACCATTATCCAGAGCGATCCTTCTAAAACAGGGTGATCATTACGGAATTCAAATTTTAATTATCCTCTTAAAAAGTTCCGCTTGTGTGCACTCGGAGGCTTTTGTCGGCACGTTGAGTAAGGGCCATCCCCGACATTGAAGCGAATTGGCGCCTGGCGAAGCCAGGGCTACCGTAAGTGGCAGAGCGCTCACATCGATGTTTTGATGCTGCGCACGACAGGACCGCAGTTATGATTATTCTGATTACCCAGACAAGTACTTTCCCAGCTAACTGAAATTTATGCTATCAGGATGGTTGCGGCCTAGACTCCTAGTTTGCTAGTGGCGAGTAAGATTAAATAGAGTTACGGTGCCTTGACATCCAGGAGTTCTGCAAGCTGCAAGGTTGGGTTGGGCAATTTGGCATTGTCAGGTTGGCGTCAACGGGTTTTGGGTGCATCGGTGGGCCACGCTGGTTTGATGTGAAACCGTTGGTGCAGGCCCGGGTTTTGTAAGAACCGGAGAAAAAGTTAAGATCCGGGAGTGACTCCGAGTCATCAGAAGTCCATTCAAAAATAGGCCGTCGTCTACGCATTGCTTATCAGAGTCCTAGGATATATTCTCAAAGTTCGGCAACTTGGACCAACTATCTGTCGCATTACTGTCAGAGACTTAGCGTCACGACCATCATGAACGTAATTAGGAAGCTGATTGGAAATTTTACGACCGGGTAGCAATAGCTTCTTGCGAGGCAAACAAAAATACCTGAATGTGTTGCTCCAGACTTGAGTACCACACAATTAGGGCATATGTTTGGTGAGTTCAGGGAAGCACTCGTGGCCCGGGTAATTACTATATGAGAAGAAATACAACACGAGTCACTGTCAGTATAGGGTAATCTTCAGTTGGGGAGTACAAGTGAGGGGATCACCTTAGTACTATTTTCTGCACGCGCGTGACATGAAAACTGGGGTGGACCTACTGGGGCTTATATACAAGGCAAAGTGAAGGGCCCTGAGCAATGATCGGGTCGTGGAAAGTGTAACATGTAACATGCAAAGCGAAAGGTACGGCAGGAGATTTGCCGCTGCCGCGGGCGTGGGGTGGCACGAGTGCGGGCAATTGCTCGCCACGCTCACGTGATGCTACCAATGTTTTGTTTTCCGTTCACGCGCTAGCAGGATTCGTCGCAAGTGTCCAAGGCGAGACCTTCGAATCTGCAGATTCCGCACACTCCACACAACAAATACTTCAGTACTTTTGGCAGAGAGTACCACGCCGAGCTCCGCGAAGCCATTAGGAATTAGGGACACTGGTCGTCGTCCCTTTACGTTGGCTTCTGTCGCTTAGCGCTTAGCCGGCGTGCATATGCAGCGTAGTAAGTTTTTTTACGGACAGACAGCTGAAACTGAGCCCGATCAGAGATCAATACATTTCAAGATTGCTATGGATATCCTCGAATTCACTCTGGACTCGAGACGGCGAGAAGTGTCCGTGATGGACGGTGCATCCATGCTTCAAGCTTCAGACCGTTGTCATTGCACCGAGTCTTAATATACAGGGCCTTAATATGCTTGCTATTCTTTCCGCGATCCCTCTTCCGCTCCCCTTCGCCCCATATAGCCCGGCCTGTCAAATTGACATGTATGGATTAGCTGTAGCGGACATACGGGATTCTTACGGGGCTGCCCTCACAGGATTAGTTCTTGCCGCAATGTGCGTCTTTCCCTCTCTCTTTTTCCCATTTCCCGCTGAGCTCTCGACCTCATAGCCTTTATGGTGTGACATTGACTCAGACGTGAGTGGAGAGACTTAAAGCTACACTCCCAAGTCCTCGGCTTACTAGCGGAAAACTCGGGTCGTTCAGATGGTTTTACTTTTGGTAACGAATTCTTGCTCTCTCCTCTTGCTAAACGAAACTGAGTGGTTCCAGGCACTATCGAAGTAGAGACCCGGTGCCACTCAAAGGATTCATCGCATTTTTACTGTATGTGCGACCGTGCTCTTAATCAATGTGTTTTAGAATCAGAGATAACGATCCTCTCAGTACCTTGGACACCCTCCACATTATTCTATGCATCTATTCGGTCTACTGGTGAGGCCAATACTATTTTCTCTGTCAGCAAACTCACCATGTCAGGTACCTAATCCTAAATTTCGGCAATTTAGATGTTAATATGTGGTGCGTTGGCGCTGTCTGTTAGTTTGATTATCATCTCTGACCCTCTGCCTAGGGCGATGACCGTAGGTCGTTCTACAACGTGTATATCATTTCTATGACCCATTATATTCTCTCAACGCTGAACAGGTTCAAGGTGTTGCCAACGTATGCTCCGCTCTCGCTGATTTGCTGTCTACCTTACAAACGATTGCTATAGGGTCTTATTGGCTTTTTGGTCCAACTGTTTGTCCCACTTTTCCTGTCTCTTGCTCGCGAGTTTCCCTGATGTGGAGTAGCTTTTATGCGAGGCAAATATATATCAGTAAGCGTCCGCCTTGCGACTTTTCAGGCCCCGATTGACTTGATTGCCCAGTGAGCAACAGCATCACCTTGCCAGTGACCATCGTGAGCACGCCAAGCTGACTCATTGGGGCACTTTCTGACGTCCATCTGTAGGCAGTCCTTGGTGGACTTTGCTTCGGTAAGGGCTTTGCTGGCACCCAAGTACGTAATTCCATTGACCACCATCCGTGTAGGCCTGGAATTTGGTGAGTTTGAATCCTGGGCTCTCATCCGCGATACGCATTCGATCCACCATACACAGCGTTCGCCATCAAAACGTACGAATGCTCTGTCTGTGCTCTTCACCTAAAATCTGACGCCCGAAACCAGATCCGCGTTTCACCAATATTCCCGTTATAACTCCTTGATCGTACGCTCCTATGTTTACTCCCTTTTTACGTCTGCTCATGGCCCAGCCTGGTAGTGGGTTCCATGCACAGGGATGAGCACTGCAGCATTGGTGAATATTCTGATCGCCCTAGTGATGTGTTGGTGTCTCCACCACAAAAGGACAGGTTTCTCGAAGCGAGTTCTTGACTTGTCCCGCAACAGAGCTG
>Ga0307510_10001881_pt1 | contig 23538 bp, 26 predicted proteins | sample 12_EM_MG_FD_207224 | JGI IMG/M metagenome (GOLD analysis project Ga0307510, IMG submission 207224) | Populus trichocarpa ectomycorrhiza microbial communities from riparian zone in the Pacific Northwest, United States - 12_EM | ecosystem: Host-associated > Plants > Roots > Unclassified | place...
ATTATATTACGTGATCTGGCCTCAACGGCCTCCCTTTGGCCTCTTGACTTCTCTCATGCAGCAAAACACCCAACATGCCTTCCGACCATCACGACTCTCCTCCAGGCCAGTTTGAAGCTGACGACCCGGACGAGAGAAGCTCGATCGGCGATTCTTCGTTGCTCGCACCCCCAACGTCGTCCCATCGCCCTCCATACAACCACTCAAGCCTTCCGACCAGCCCACACGAACTACATTCATTCCTTGACGAACTTGTTACCTCCTCCGACCCTCCCATCGCACTCGCCACAGTCATGAGCCTTGGATCCGCTGCGGCATCCTCGGGTCCCATGCGCGCAGTCGGGCACACTGAACACTCCGACGGCGTTACCCTGCCAAACCCTCATTCCCCCTCGCCACATCCTTCATGGTTACAAGATGGCCCCGCTTCACCTCCAGATGTCCCGCCCCCGCAGCAGTCACTCTTTTATCTAGACGGTTATGCTCCTGCAGAGAGCCTCCCACCACAAAACTACGTCTCACCGGTTAGAACCGTGCCGTCATCAAGCGCCCCATTTTTCCCTCCTGGGTCGCATGGCATGTCCATTTATATGCACTCACAAGGCGCCGCCACTAGCACGCCACCCATACTGGGCACCCACAACCCAACGGCATTCGTCCCGCCCAACTCGGAGCTTGCGCGACCTCCTCGTTTCACCTTTGCGCCCCCCGGCGCCGACGTGCCCGCAGACCCGGTTGCGAGCACAGCGGCAGCATCGCCGACGAAATCATCACCAACTAGCCCACGGAGTTGGCGTGAGAAAGCCAAGGCGAAACTTGACAAGACCTCGCACCAGTCTACGCCGGATAGGTCTGGCGGGCGTGCACGTAGCAATAGTTGGTCCGTGTTCCCTTCGGTATTTCGCAGACGATCTGGTGTGTAGATGTCTTTGTTTGGCGATCGTGTGGCGTGTGCTGACAACGGTTCTGATGGGCAGGACGGCGATCCGGCCCGACGCCTCTCACACCACTCAGCGCAGATGGCCCGCCGCAGCTCAGCGCAAGTGATTGGCGTGACCTTGCACAATGGGTTTATCGCCCGACAGATAGCATCTGGGGGGAAAGCTTTGGTCTGTGGTCCTCACCATTCTTATGCAATTCGGTTCCACTTACCCGACCAACCTCGTATATAGATATAGCGTTGCACGTCGAGCTTGAAGTTTCGCTGCCCCCTCTCCCATCACACCTGTCCCACCTCCCGGCACCCTCCGCTCCTCTTCTTCGCTCGAACACGTCGACGAGTGCCCTAAATCCCTTCCTAGTGCACCGTTCCGCCGGCCTGCCCCCACTCTCCTGGGACCTCCGCGTCGCCGCCCACGCGATCCTCTTCCCCGTCTCCGGGCCGGGCGCTCCCGCGGTCCCGATGGCCACGTCGGACTATGCTCAGCCGGCGGCATGGCCCCCGTGCGGCGCTCTGCGGATCGGCGCGATCGGGGGGCACACTGGATGGCGCTGGCCGGTGGAGGCGCGCAACCCGGCGGGGGTGCGCTGCGGGGACGTGTTCCGCGCGCTCGTGGCGAACCTGCACTCGTACGTGCGGCAGGACGAACTCGCGGACATGCCTCCCGAGCACATCACCGTCGTCGTCGCTGCTTGTACCGCGCGTGTTGCGGCGGGCTTCCCACCCGGCTCGTCGTCCTCCGAGCCGTCCGCAGCACCGGACGGGATCCGCCGAGTTGATTGCTTAATGGGATACACGCACTTTCATGGGCTCGAGCCTGGACCTGGAACGGGCGAGTGGACCATGTTTATAGGTGCGCCGTGAGTTCGCGAGGGTCCCACCACGCCAAAATTCTGTTCCTTTCTTTTTTTTTATGACGTTCGTCTCTGGTCTCTCTCTCTCTTTCTCACTCTGTTTCCTTTTATCTCCTTCGGTTTTCTTTATCTATGGGTCTCACGTCGTCTCTCTCTTTTTTACTTTTGGGCTTTTGGTGTTGTTACTCCCTTTTCTTTCCATCGTCATTTGCCGACTACACTATCTCATCAACTCACTCAAGGTGACTCATCCTACACTGCACTGCCTGGCATTCGTATCCTGCATTGCCACTACTACATCACACTACTTTTTTTTCATGTTCTGTTTCATCATTTTCGTTTTGCACAGCATTTCTGTCTCTGTCCTGTCCTCTGCCTTGCATCTGGCGCTGTTTGTTTTATTATTTGCACTTCGTTTGTTGTTGTCTTACACTATACGTCATGATTTGTTTACGTTATCACCTAACCAACAATAGCACTTTTCGTTCGAATTACAGTACCATAAACGCATCCATGTACTTTTTCATTTTCCGGCCAACCAGTGGGATCACCTGATGATATGTGACATAACATAACCATGTGGGTTTTTTTTGACGCAGCGCGTCGACGCGTTTGTTGCCACGGTCATGCATGCGAGACATCTGATCAATTATGACGTCGAGCGCACCTTTGGCGTCTCCAGAGTGGTTGCATCGGCTGACACCAATGCCCACAGCCTCAAGGAGATGACCAAGGCTAATCGCCTCATCCGTCTTGCCGACCTCGACGCTGACGCGGCAATTCGGGCAGACCCGAGGTGTTGAATCCAACGACCCGGCGGCGCCCGCAAAGAAACCTCGAACCGGATTGAATGGGATAGTCTGCCGCACCGAATCCACTTGAACAACGATGCCGAGGGCCGCTTACTCCTCGTACGGGTACTACGTCACCGCCAAGACACCTGGTACTGCTTCATATATCTCCTTGGTTCAGCTGAGCATATCTGACGAACATGCTTCCTCAAGACAGAGAAGACAAAACGTACGCCAGACTCGGACCTTGTCAAAGAATACAAAGATATTTTCATCAAAGTGAAAAAAGTGGGGATCCTTCAAGACCTCCGATATCGAACTGAACGGCGGACGGAATGTGACACGGGAACCCCAGACTTTGTCGAAAAGTTCGGACAAATGCTGGACAGTGAGCCAGTTCTCGACCCCGATGTGTGCCATGTCCTTGATTGGTCTGTCCGACGGTGTGCGTGCTCTGACGGCTCAATATAGGTGCGCATGATGGCTGAATATAAAATTATACGCGATTCCCAATCTTGGGCTGCATATTTGGGGCCCCATAAGGACTCGACTGCCGGGGATGGGTCTTGAAAGGAACGGCCGTGGGACTCTGCTGGGCGACATGAGGTGATGCATATCGCGGAAACTGCGTCATCGGAATGGGAAATGCTTCCGAGTCGGGAAGGACTCGGAGCTCTCGGAGACGCCCTGGACAAACATGTTGCGACAGCGATCTTCTTCTTCAGGCTCGCCCTTCTTGATCGCGGCCCATGAGACGGAATTACCGCCAGTCGATTGTATGTGCTCGTTTACTTTCTCGCTTCGACTGTGATTGAGTATCATCTGTACAGAAGCGACGCCCCGTGGCCTTCCCATCGTGGCGTTATGAAATGTATAGCCGTTCGAAACAACAACTCGGCATGTTAAACTCCCGCCGTGACTTTCATTCGTTCCTGTCTCTACGAGTAGCCGAGGAAGAGTTGCCCTCTTCTTCGACTACTCGTAGAGACAGGAACGAATGCATCATGGCCTCCGGGTCTTATCCGGATGCTTCTGGAGGGAGTTGCTATCGTTCCCTTCGCAAGCCCATTCTTGGACGTGTTCAAGGAGAAGAAGGACTTCGTTTTCATTACTCTCTTTATTGAGGAAGATGGCACGGCAACTCTATTTCAACAAAAGAATGACGAAGCGGTGTGTTGTGGTTTGTATAGAACCACGCCTGCAGGCTAAGCTGCCTTGGGTTTCTTACGAAATAGAGTGCCTCTTCTTGCGTGTTCCAGCCGACCGCATCAAGTTTGCACGCGACTTGTACAGCTTCCTTTACATATCAAAGCACAGGACGAGAGCCGCCGACACCAAACGGAAGATTCTACGGACAAGATCTCGGAACATAACCGGGAATTCTCCATGAGGTCGTTCTACAGTACCGACAGTGAATGTACTCGCACAGATTACAGTGATGCTGACGGTGACGGTGCCAGAGGCGTAAGTGTGGCAGACTGCGCAGAGCTCAGAGAGCACAGCTAGGTGGAACAAGAAAGAATAGTGAAGTAAAGCCACTTTCCAGGCCTAGGCCTTTCTACTCATTTCACGCCGCGTTATCACTCGACCTTCATGAGTCGTCTCACATCCTTACTGTGTATCGATCGTCGGATCCGAGCAAGGACATCATCGCGAAGAAAGGTTTGCAATGGATCGAACGAGCTGGAGATCTTCAACCCCTTCGAATACCATACAGCCTTGCCTGATTTCCCACACAGGCGTGGGACATTATACCCAAATTGGATACCGTTGCGAATTACGTCGCGCTCGCTCCTGGGAAACTTTGTGGAAAGGTCACTCAAGAGTCAAGTCTGATGGGACCCCATCAAGGGCCTCGCGTCTCTTCACAAGGTCCTGGTCAACAGAAAGGATGTGGGGCTTGATATCCCTGTGAGTGAATCGATCCGTCGTCACACAGATTCCGCTCGCAGGGATATCAAGCCCCACAACACCTATTTCCTCGCCATACACAGCCTGTTTCGCTACCGAGCTGCCCATATCCCTTTGACGAGTAATGAGGAACGGGGTCTGGGGCTACACGCGTGTTCTCATGTACCTTCTTGGTGAGTCCTCGAAAGAAGACGGGCGGAGAGAGCTAAAGGCAGGATCGCAAGCGGGGGCCGTCGTTGCTTGAATGGGAGAGTTGGTCGGACGTGGCGAGCGTACGGAAAGCTGGCAAGGGAAAGGCCCCGCAGCCTGCGGGAGAGATAATGGAAGCCTGCGAGGACATGAGGCCCCCGAAAGCGAAGAAGCCGAGACTGGCTGGGCCGAACCGGAAGAGAGAGTGTGTCCTATCATGAGCCATGGGCTTCTCGACCTATGGACCGTTGATACGTTCTATTCTTGGCACTAGCTACAATAGACATTGACAATTTACAGGTATATCATGGCATTTGTTTGCCGTCATACATCACCTTTATCCATGGCGATGTTCTATTCAACCAACCCCTTGGGGTCATGGGGACACAGAAGTGCGTCAACACCGGTTACACTACACAATGCGACGTGACTAGTACTTTCAACAGCGACGCCAAGTGTCTGGGTACCAGGAATGTATTCATGTGTATTATTTCTAGTGCCTGTGGAACACATGAGAAGGAAGAGACGCAGATTTCCACCGAGATCTATTCTCTCCGAGTCCGCACGGGGCACCGCCGAAGAGGTTCAGGGAGTCCAATAAGTCCCTTACTGTACTGCATCCGATCAGAACCATGAGAACGCGGCGACGGAGCCTGAAGAATGGACATTCCCATTCAGATTGCCATTCGGGTGTGTACTGTATGCGTGTCGGATGAACTGTGAAGCTGGTGGCATTTGGTCCATTACTAGTAGAAGACTTAAAGGTCTCAGCGTCTACTTTCAACTTCGAGAGCCCCGATTAGCGGGGCCCAGGTTCGTTATACATGTGCAGGTATTTACCGGAAGCACAGCACCCTGGATCTTCCCTAGATCTGACGTTTGTTCCATTGAGCTTAGCTTGGGTACCTGTGTGCGAGACAGAGCGTGCGCCTACATCCACATCAGCATTCCGATAAGTCGGATAAAATCATAACAATCGTCTTGGGCCACAAACGTACATGTTTACAATTCTTGTTGCATGATGTGCTGTGCGCGTGATGGACGCGCTGGCACACATTCGGTTTCGCCTTTGAGGTCACGGTCGTCGTGTTTATTGTTGTTCGGCGCGCGAACTAACGACTCCTATCCCATTGGTAATACGTTGTCCTTGTACTCACGCGATTACTGTACTCGTGCGTTCGTGAGCTTCCATTGCTCGGATCCGTTCGATGGGTATTTCAGACTGGACTCACTGGAGAGTGGTGAGAGAATTCCGGATCACACAGTAATGCCACTTACGAGAACCCATGCCAGTGAGCATATGACCTCAGTCAACAGACGAACAACCCACGCCACATTCTGACCAGCGCTCTTTGTGCGCTCCTTGTGAACTTTGCTGCCTACCGCCTGACAGCTGGCCTCTGGGGCGAAGGCTTTGGTCTGTGCCACTGGTCCCCGCACATCCCCAATCATGCACAATTCGGTTCCACTCACCAGACCTACGGGTAACCTCATACATCGATATGGCGATGCACGTCAAGCTTCAAGCCCGTATGATCACTTGCTGCCCTCTCTCCCACTCGCCTCACCTCTCAATGCCCTCTGCTCCCCTTCTTCGCCCGAACTCATCATCGAGTGTCATAAAACCCTTCCCCGTGTAGCGCGCCATCGGCCTACTCCTACTCACGTGCAGATTGGCGCGATCGGAGGGCTACACGAGCTGGCGCCGGCCGGTGGAGGCGCACAACCGAGGGGGGGTGCGCTATGGAGACATGCTTCGCGCGCTTATGGCAAACTTGCACGTGGATGTGCGACCAGATGAGCTTGCGGACATGCCTCCCGAGCACGTCACTGTCGTCGGTGCCGTCCGCAGCGTCGGATATGACCATATTGATTGCTTGTTGAGGTACACACACCTTCATGAGGTCGAGCCCGGGCATAACATGAGCGAGCTATGTTTATGGGTGTCTTATCAGTTCGCGAAGGTCTTAAATTCAACATCCCTCCCTTTTTTCCCTTTCATTCACCTTTGGTTTCTTTCTCTCTCTCTCTCTATTCTCCTTCATCTCCGCCGGTACCTATGACTCGTGCCAATTAATTCTCTCTCATATTGGGGCCCTCTTCGGTTGTCATTTCCATTTTATTCTCAATTTCAGAGATTCGCTGCTACAGTGTCTCAAACTCACTCAAGGTCTCCCCGACTGACTCGACCTACACTGCACTGCTTGGCACCCGTATACTGCATCGCTGCTGCTATAGCACGCGGCTTCCCGTTTCATCAATTGTGTTTTCGCACAGCATTCTGCTCCTTTCCCTCTTGGCTTGCATCATTGCTCTTGTTTTTAACACTTTTGCGGATGTCTTACACGGTACGCATAACCAACACTGACCGTTCACGGCAGGATGGCGTAAACATTTCTGGATACATGTGTATAAATTTCCGTGTATAGGTAGGTAAGTTAGGATTACTCGAGGCACGTGATGAGGCACATCGCGTCGCGGGTATTTTGACGCGCCACGTCGACGCGTCTTCCGCCATTGCCACAGCCATCATGCGTGCCACAATTCCCTGTCTCCTCATCAGTCATGACCATGAGCTCGACTTTGGACCCCACGAAAATGTGGTTGTATCGGCTGACACTGATGTCTATGACCTCACAGAGATGATCAAGGTGAAACGCCTAAACGATCTTGTCCATGTCGACGCCGACAGACTCGAGGTGTGGAAATTTAAAGACCCAGCGGTGTTCAGAAAGAAAACAGCCGACCAACTGGTGGAGGTAATCAACCGCATCGAATTCTCCGAGAATGACGACGCCGTTGAGCTCCTTGACTCAGCTCGGAATGTGAAGAGTCTCAACCTACCAAAGGACGGCTTCCTGTTCGTGCGGGTACCGCAGATGCCTGGTATTACTCCATTTGTCTTCTTTCACCAGCTAATCATGTCTGACGAACACGCTGCGTGAAGCTACGGACGAAGATGCAGAAGATAGACGCTTACTCGACTCCGACCTTGTCAGGGAATACAGAGACATCTTCATCATAGTGCAAAACTGGGATTCCTTTGAGGACTCTGATGAAGCCTTGAATAATGTATGGGAAGCCGATTGGGCGCCTGACTTTGTCGCCGAGTTTGAACGAATGCTGGACAGCAAGCCGGGTCTGGCTCCTGATGTGGGCTCCTTCCTTGACTCCTCCCGTCTCGTTGTCAATTCTAACCATTGATGTAGGTGCATACTGCGACCAAACATTTTCTACGCGATTCTCGATCCTGGGCTGCATATTTTGAACTGCCTGGGGACTTGACTGCCAAGGGTGAATCTCATGAGAAACAGCCGTGGCGCTCTGCAGGGCGATTCGAGGTATTGCATATCGCGGGCCTTGCATCTTTGAAATGGGAAAATTTCTGGCAAGGGACTTCGGAACATGCCTTAGACAAACGTTTGGTCGAAACAATATTTTTTTTTAACCTCATCATTGGTGTTCCGGACAGTGAGACCACCGTTCATTTGTAGGTACCCACTTCCTTCCCCCTTAAACTCCAATTTACCCGCCCCAGAGGCGACACTCCTTGGCCTTTCGATCTCGTCATGAAACGTGGCGGTGTTCAACCCACGCAAGAACAACTCCGCACGCTCAAACCTCGCAATGCCTTAGTCATCTCGAGGTCTACTCTTCCTCGGCTGCTTGTAGATGTACAGTCGACACCGGCCAACGAAGAGCCTCCAGAACACACCCGGATGCTTTTGGAGGGGGCCGCAATCGTTCGTTTCGCAAACACATATCTAGACGCATTCAAAGTGAAGAAGGACTTCATTCTCGTTGCCATCTTTGTTTGGAATGATGGCACAGTATTTCGGTATTCTCTGTTCCAACAGCAACATGACAATGCGGTACGTTGTGCTTTGTATATAAGTGAGCACACCGGCTGAGATGTTGTAGGTTTATCACAAATTCATAGATTTTGACTTGAGCAATTCGGCTGATCGCGTTCAGTTTGCATCCCAATTGTACAACATGCTTCACATGCCAGGAAGGAACAATGAGGAGGCCAAAGACACGACGGCGAAGGTCCAGCTGCTCATAGACAGGATCTCGAAACATAACCAGGAATTCCCCATGAAGTCGTTTTACAAGACCAAGAGGGAACGTGCTGGCATGAGTGACAGTGACGACGACGGCGATGATCCTGGAGACGCAGGCGCAGCAGACTGTGCAGAGCTTAAAGCACACGGCTACGAGGTGAAACAGGAAGTCATTTTGGATGATAACGGTGGTGAAATGCAGCAGGCATGGCAATCCTTTACTAATTGTATGCTGCCCTGACGTTCGACACCTAGATGCCACCTAACATTTTTACTGTGCATCGATCATCGAAGCCGAACAAGGAGCTCATCGCGAAAAAACTCCGCAAAGGATCGAATGAACTCGAGATTTTCAAACATCTTAATACCATTCAGCCGAAGTCCAAGTATGTCATCTCGTTGGTTGATTCGTTCCGCACACAATCCAGGGCATGGGCCATTCTACCCAAAATGGACTCTGTCGCGCATTGCGTGGAACACACTCCTAACCAATTTAGTAAGGACGTCACTCAAGCATGCTGGGGCCTTATCAAAGGCCTCGCGTTTCTTCACGGTCTTCGCATTGCTCATAGGGACATCAAGCCTGACAACCTTCTTGTTGACCGGAACTTCTGTTTGAAAATCGCCGACTTTGATATCGCCATGCAAGTAAAGGACGATGACGAAGAGGTCAGCGACCAGTGCGGGACGAAGGATTGGATGGCGCCTGAGGTCGAAAACAAGTCGTCGCCGTACAGTCCGATCAAGGCCGATCGATGGTCATGCGGCCGTGTTCTTCTGTACCTTCTGGACGAGTTCAAGAAGGAAGAAAGGATTCTGAGGGTGATTGGGAGGGAGTTCAAGGCGCATGATCCCAAGCGGCGGCCGTCGTTGCTTGAATGGGAGAGTTGGTCGGATGTGGCGAGCGTACGAAAAACTGGCAAGGGAAAGGCGTCGCGACCTATGGACGACACAATGGCAGTCGACGATGACGTGCAGCCCCCGAAGGCGAAGAAGCCGAGACTCAGTGGGAGGGGTCAGAAGAGAGAGGCGGTGTCACCAGAGCTTCGTGCACCATGACCACCTGCTCCGAATCATTCCATTCTTGGCATTTGTTACAATTACAATATCCATCGATAATTTCCAGTAGGGTAGCATTTGTTTTTGCTGCTGCATGTCCCTTACGTTCTTTGGTTGCATACATGGGCAATGCGACCGTCACCGTCATCTACCACCTTCACTTTAATCTGCGACTATGTCTGCCTGCTTAAGGTGACGCAGACAATGAAGTGTGTCAGCACCTGACAACCCAACACGATTTCAACAACAATGCTTCACCGCGAGATGGGGGAATGTATTCATTTGTATACTCTGATTGTGGGATAAGCTGTAAATTGCACCGAGATCTGCGCACGGCACCATCGAACGTTTCATGATATCCTAGGTCAAGTTCCCTATCGTACTGTATCTAATCAGGACTACGGGAATGCGACTACGGGGCCTGAAGAATGGGTGTTCCCATGCAAATTGGCACTCGGATACTGTATCACCGTCTACGTGGGGTGACGTATAGGGGTACTGGCTTCTGCTTTCAACCTTGGCCCCTTGGAGAGCAACATCGCAGCCTGGCTCGGAATGATTACACATGTACAGGTGTTACTCTGGATCTTCTCTACGATCTTTCGTTTGTTCAATCGAGCGAGCTAGCTTGCGTAGATAAAGCATGTGCCAACAGCGACACCCACATCCGCAGGCATGCCAATAAGTCAGATAAAACATACATCATCAATCATCGATCACGCTTGGGCCACCACAAACTCACACGTCCATCTATTTACTCCTGTTGCGTGATGTGCGCGTGATGGACGCTCACACGCATTCAGTTTCGCCCTTGCTGTTGTCGTTGTCGGGGATGTTGTTCGTCCGGTAGCAATTATTGGAATTGGCGAACGAACCCCTACCGCACTGTTGTCTCTGTACCGCGCTACTTTTACTGGACTTGTACGCCCGAGAGCTTCCATCGCTTGCGTCTATTTGACAGGCGCTTGACAGACGTAGTGAGGGGGCGCGTCCCGGATCACGCAAATGATACGAACATATGAGCACATGAACACACCAACAATCCATACGACCTTCGACGAGCGCTCCTTGTGACAATACGGTTATCTCGGCCGTCCTTTTTTTCTATAGCGAGCTTGTTCTCATTGCGGGTTCTCACGCCTGCTATTATACGTGTGTGGGAGGCCGCGTTGGCCTTCGTCTTTTGCATGACACGATGAACGAATTGATCATGATGCCTGTGTCCCAGCCACAAGCTGGCCCACTAAGCATTTCACAGTATAGCGTAAAGTGGCAAAATGGTTTGATATCTGGGGGAAAACCCAGGCGCGGCGATGTGGGGAATCTCGCGACTCGGAGTCGGAGGGGAGGGCACGGATGTGTAGGGATAACGTGTATGTACATGTGTATGCATGTATGTGCGTGTATGTTCGCGCCGCGGTGTCGGGCCAGGTTCACCTTGTATGGGGCACGAGGCCAGACATAAACGCATAGAGCGAATCACATGGAGGACGTCGAGCGCGGCGATGTGCAGCCGTCTTGCCCATTTGCCCGTTTGCCAGGATCGGCGCATCACGAGGGAGAGCCGATTAAGCCAGCGACGGGGGAAGATGCCAAGGGACCTTGCAACTAAAACGAAAGGAGGTTTCGGCGCGTCTGGAATCGCGTTGGCCGCCGCAAGGGCAAGGGTCACTCTTTTACGCGCGCTGATATGACCCGCTGTATTGATTACTTTTTGAGGTACACACACCGTGGGTTTGAGCTTGGGCATAACATGAGCGGGTGAACAATGTTTTTGGATGCCTTATCAGTTTGCGAAGGTCTTAGGTTCAACATCCTCCCTTTTTCCTTTCATTCGCATTTGGTTTCTCTCTCTATTCTCCTTCATCTCCGCCAGTACCTGTGGGACTCGTCCCAATTCTCTCTCATACTCTCCAGTTGTCATTCCCTTTTTATCATCATTTCAGACATTCGCTGCACAGTATCTCAAACTCACTCAAGGTCTTCCTGACCGACTCGTCTTACACTGCACTGCTTGGCACCCATATACTGCATCGCCGCTGCTATAGCAAGCAGCTTCCCGGTTCATCAATTTTGTTTTCGCACAGCGCTCTGTCCCTTTCCCTATTCAAGTTGACTTGCATTATTGCTCTTCACTTGTTTTTAACCTTGTGCACGCTTCTTTTGCTGACGTCTTACACTATATGCCTAGCCAACAATGGCACCGTTCATTGCAGGATACCGTAAACATTTCTAGATACATGTAACTTATATAATTTCATGTATAGGTATAGGATCACTTGAGGCACGTGATGAGGCCCGATGTAATGTCGTCGCGTCGCGTCGCGGGTATTTTGACGTGCCACATCGACGCGTCTTCCGCCATCTCCACAGCCATCATGCCAGCTACCATTTGCTGTCTTCTCATCAATCATGAGCAAAAGCTCGACTTTGGATGCCTCGCCAGTGTGGTCGTATCGGCTGACACTGATGTCTACGACCTCACAGAAATGATCAAGGTGAAGCGCCTGAACGATCTTGTCCATGTCGACGCCGACAGACTCGAGGTGTGGAAACCCAACGATCCAGCGGTGTCCAAAATGAAAACAACCGACGAAATGAATGAAGTAATCAACCGCACCGAATTCTCCGAGAATAACGACGCCGTTGAGCTCCTTGACCCAGCTCAGAATGTACTGAGTCTCAACCTACCAAAGGAAAGCCGCCTATTCGTGCGGGTACTACCACCACCACAGGTGCCTGGTATGCTTCATTTATATTATTTTACTAATCAATCATGTCTGACGAACGCGCTACCCGAAGCTACGGGCGAAGATGTGGAAGAAAAACGCTTACTCGACTCAGACCTTGTCAGGGAATACAGAGGCATATTCATCATAGTGAAAAAATGGGATTACTTTGACGGCTCTGATGAATGCTTGAATAATTTATGGGAAGTGGATTGGGCGCCTGACTTTGTCGCTGAGTTTGAACGAATGCTGGACAGCAAGCCGGGTCTGGCTCCTGATGTGGGTTCCTTTCTTGACTCCGTCTCGTTGTCGATTCTAACCATTGATGTAGGTGCATACTGCGACCAAACATCTTCTACGCGATTCCCGACCCCGGGCTGCATATTTTGAACTGCCTGGGGACTCGACTGCCGAGGGTGAATCTCATGAGAAACAGCCGTGGCGCTCTGCAGGGCGATCCGAGGTATTGCATACCGCGGGCCTTGCATCCTTGAAATGGGAAAAATTCTGGCAAGGGACTTCGGAACATGCGTTAGACAAACGTTTGGTCGAAACGATTTTCTTTTCCAACCTTATCGTTGATGTTCCGGACAGTGAGACCGCCGTTCATTTGTAGGTACTCCCTTTCTTTCCCTCTTCAACCGCAATTTACCCCCGTCTCAGAGGTGACACTCCGTGGCCTTTCAATCTCGTCATGAAGCGTGTTGGCGTTCAATCCACGCAAGAACAACTCCGCACGATCAAACCTCGCAATGCCTTAGTCATCTTGAGGTCTACTCTTCCTCGGCTGCTTGTAGATGTACAATCGACACCAGCTAGTGATTGTCCTCCGGAACTTATTCGGATGCTTTTAGAGGGGGCCGCAATCGTTCGTTTCGCAAACACATTTCTGGACGCATTCAAAGCGAAGAAGGACTTCATCCTCGTCTCTGTCTTTGTTTGGGATGATGGCATGGCATCTCGGTACTTTCTGTTTCAACAGCAACATGACGATGCGGTGCGTTGTGTTTTGTATATAAGTGAGCACACCGGCTGAGATGTTGTAGGTTTATTACAATTCCAGGGATCTTGAGCTGAGCAATCCAGCTGGCCGCGTTTGGTTCGTCTGCCAGTTGTACAACATGCTTCACATGTCAGGAAGGAACAATGAGGAGGCCAAAGACACAACGGCGAAGGTCCAGCTGCTCATAGACAGGATCTCGGAACATAACCAGGAATTCCCCATGAAGTCGTTTTACAAGACCAAGAGGGAACGTGCCGGCATGAGTGATGGTGACGACGATGGTGATGATCCTGGAGACGCAGGCGCAGCAGACTGCGCAGAGCTTAGAGCGCACGGCTACGAGGTGAAACAGGAAGTCATTTTGGATGATAATGGTGGTGTAATGGAGCAGGCATGGCAATCCTTTTCTACTTATGATACGCTGCCCTGACGCTTGACGCCTAGATGCCACCTAACATTCTTACTGTGCATCGACCATCGAAGCCGAACACGGAACTGATCGCAAAAAAGGTTCGCAAGGGATCGAACGAGCTCGAGATCTTCAAATATCTTAATACCATCCAGCTGAAGTCCAAGAGTGTCATCTCGTTGGTTGATTCGTTCCGCACGCAGTCCAGGGCATGGGCTATTCTACCCAAAATGGTCTCTGTCGCGTATTGCGTAAAACACTATCCAAAGGAGCTTATTGAGAATATCACTCCAGTCTGCTTGGGCCTCATCCATGGCCTCGTGTATCTTCACGGTCTTCGTATTGCCCACAGGGACATCAAGCCTGACAACCTTTTTATTGACCGGGACCGGGACCTCTGTTTGAAAATCGCCGACTTTGATATCGCCATGCAAGTTAAGGACGAGGACGAGGAGGTCAACGACCAATGCGGGACGAAGGGTTGGATGGCGCCTGAGGTGGAAAACAAGTCGTCGCCGTACAGTCCGATCAAGGCCGATCGATGGTCATGCGGCCGTGTTCTTCTGTACCTTCTGGACGAGTTCAAGAAAGAAGAAAGGCTTCTGAGGGTGATTGGGAGGGAGCTGAAGGCGCATGATCCCAAGCGGCGGCCGTCGTTGCTTGAATGGGAGAGTTGGTCGGATGTGGCGAGCGTACGAAAAACTGGCAAGGGAAAGGCGTCGCGACCTATGGACGACACAATGGCAGTCGACGGAGAAGACCCGCAGCCCCCGAAGGCGAAGAAGCCGAGACTCAGTAGGAGGAGCCAGAAGAGAGAGGCGGTGTCATGAGAGCAGCTTCGTGCACCATGAGCCCCAGATGCATTTCATTCTTGGCATTGTTACCATTACAATATCTGTCGATAATCAGTAGGGAAGCATTTGTTTTTGCTGCATGTCCCTTGCGCTCGTTGGCTGCACATGCGGGCAATGCGATCGCTGCCGTCATCTACAACCTTCACTTTCATGTGCGTCGATGTCTGACTACTTGAGGAAGAGCTATAAATTTGCACCGAGATCTATTCTTTGTGTACGGGGCACTATCGAACGGTTTCATGGTATCCTAGGTCAGGTTCCTTACCGTACTGTTTCTAATCAGGACCACGGGAACGCGACAACGGAGCCTGAAGAATGGGCGTTCCCATGCAAGTTGCCACTCTACTGTATCACACTGTCTGTGTGTTGGTACGTGGGGTAATGTATATTGCAGCTGGTGGCGCCTAGTCTATTGAGGTCTTGCCATTAGCTTCTGCATCGACCTTGGAGAGCAACATCGCGGTCGGGACAGGCGAAACTCGGAATGATTATACATGTACAGGGGATCTTCTCTAGGATCTGTCGTTTGTTCCATCGAGCTTAGCTTGCAGTGCTTGCGGGCGAGACAAAGCGTGCCGAGGCCGACATCCACATCCGCAGCCAATAAGTCGGATAAAACATACATCATCAGTCACCGATCACGCTTGGGCCACAAACTCACACGCACATCTATTTACTCCTGTTGCGTGATGGTGCGCGTGATGGACGCTCGCACACATTCAGTTTCGCCCTTGCTGTTGTCGTTGGTCGGAGCTATTGTTCGTCCGGTAGCGATCATTGGATTGGAATTGGCGAACAAACCCCTATCCCCTGTGCTGTTGTCCCTGTACCGCGCTACTTTTACTGGACTTGTACGTCCGAGAGCTTCCATCGCTTGCGTCTATCTGACGGGCGCTTGACAGACGTAGTGAGGGGGCGCGTCCCGGATCATGCATATGATACGAACATATGAACACATGAACACGCCAACAATCCATACGACCTTCGACGAGCGCTCTATGTAGACAATACGGTTATCTCGGCCGTCCTCTTTTTCTATGGCGAGCTTCTTCTCAGTGCGGGTTCTCACACCTGCTATTATGCGCGTCTCCAAGAGTCCAAGCGTGTGGGAGGCCGCTTTGGCCTTCGAATTGATCATGGGGCCTGTGCTCCAGCCACGAGATGGCCCACTAGGCACTTCACAGTATAGCTTAACGTGGCAAATTAGGGAAAACGCAGACGCGGCGATTGTGACTCACGACTCGGAGTCGGAGGGGGAGGGATTCCGCACGGCGGCACGGGAGTGGATGACATGTATGTACATGTGTATGCATGTATGTGGGTGTATGTTCGAGCCGCTGTGTCGGGCCAGGTTCACCTTGTATGGAGCACGAGGACAGACACAAACGCATAGAGCGAATCACATGGAGGACGTCGAGCGCGGCGATGTGCAGCCGTTTTTGCCCATTTGCCAGTTTGCCAGGATCAGCGCGTCACGAGGGAGCGTCAATTAAGCCAGCGAAAGGGGCCGCAGCAACCACGACCCGAAAGGAGGTTTCGGCGCTCTGGAATCGCGTTGGCCGCAAGGGCAAGGGTCAGTCACTCTTTTTGCGCGCGCTGAAACTTGCCAAGTGGTCGACTTGTGGCGCGGAACCAAGTTTGAAAAAACTAACATCATCAAGGGCCCTTCCAGGCTTCCAGAATCCACACTCGGGCTTCTAGGGGGACTTTCTCTTCCAATATAGTGGGGGCCAACACAGCCTGGAGGAGCGTGCCGTGTGATGCCTTGGTTTGATTGCTGGTCACGGGTCCCTACAAGGTGCCATACTATACCATACGGTACTTGAATATCATACCAACGACGTCGTTCTGTCAATGATGGTCCGGCGGCGTAAACGATACACTCTTTCATTTAAAGAAAAAACATCTAGAAAAAGACACCGTAGGGTCAGGGCCGCAAAAAACGAAATGGAAGAGGGATTTTAATCAATGAGACCAAAAGGAGAAAGTGGTGGGTCTGGTGGGAGTTGTGAGACTAGGGTCGATGTGGCTGTCCCGGGGTCAATAATCATGTAACCCCGTTATCCCATCAACCCTCTAGGTTCAGACCCGCAACCGCCTGTCTTGTCCCTTTCTTTATCAGGTAAAATTCATGAATGTGGATTGATTTCCGTCGTTTGATGCCCTTGTTTATGTGCCGACATGTGCGAGTACACACTTGCATTTATTCACGGGCAACACGGAGACGTTAGGCGCGTAGCGCATGCATGATCCGATGAGATGTTTGGAAATGACGTTGTGCGCGTACTTATCCGCTCTTTCAGGTTAGCTTAGATAGGCACGCGATGCATCCGATAAAGCACAACATTCATGATGTCAGTCAGGCAGTCAGCCGCCATCTGTTGCACCTTCACCTCCACCAAGAGATCCGGAATCAAAAATAAAAATAAAATAAAAAAAGCAACCGGGATCGCGTAAAGGTTCAGTAACGTTCAGCATTAGCGGCGCGGCGTGTTCCGGCTCGGTCGTTGATGGTGATGCGACCGCGGAGTCCGAAGCCGACGGGGGTTGATTGCATTTTTTGTTTGCGGGGTAAAAAAGTGCAGCCAAGAACGACGTCATTTCTGCTGCACGATCGAGCATGTGATCCACTAAGTCACCATACTGTGCGGGCGTTCACCCACGCTTGTCGGACGTCCTCTCGCCACTCTATGGTGGGGCCGGGATTGTGCGAGGCCCGGAATCGAAGGTGTGGGGTTTGGCTTACCCGAGTTCCCAAGTGGGGTTTCTACTCTTACCCTGACCGCGCGGCGTATTAGTTGTACGACGAGTACGTATACTACTCGTATACAGTACTGTACGCCGAATGAATCCATCCGTGACCGGAGGGTCACCAGGACAAACAAGGAAACGGAAGACCGCACATGTCGCAAATGTCAGCCATGTGATGTTGTTGTCTTTTACTTGGAAAAAGGACAAGGCGCCACTTGTGCATGTGTGCAACCCAGTTGGTTCAAAGCTTTACGGCCTCCCCTTTGGAAGGGATCTTTGTTTGGAGTGCCGGCTGGGGAGTGAGATGAGATTGGGACTGTAGAATCAACGCCACTACGGACGTTTTGACAGAATTTTGGAGCTCCACGGAAGAGCCCGAGGGCGTCAGAAGTGGGACGCGCGTGAAGAACGGGGCGCGCAGCGGTGGTGCTGCCTCGTGCTCGTGCTCTTCCTCCGATTGCTCCTACAGTACGGTATGGGGAAATAAATGCTCGGGGATTCGCGCGACGCCGAGTTGATAAGCGAGATGAAAAAAAAGGCACTGTATTTTGATCAAAATGTCAATATGTGTTCAAGACGAAACTCGGCGCACAGCCTCCTTGATTTACAGCGAGAAAAGTGAGGTGCGTGTGTGTGTGAGTTGTAGGAAGGGGATATGAGGCGTGGAAAGTGATCGGGGAAAGGTGCAGTGCACGGGCCCATGACGGGGAGAGAGAGGGGATGGGTAATTTGCGCACTACCTCCGAAAATAATCATCATGTTATCAAACTTCCGAGGCCGAATCAGTGACCCGTTTTGGCAAGAACAGAGATCATGTGATCCATCGATGGTCAGTGATTACATAACACGGCGCCCGGAATGAACGTCCTGGCAACGGGTCTTGTATTCTTTTTTTTTTTAATGAGACCAGTTCAGACCCTGTCACAAGACTCGGATCATCATAAGAGTAGAGACTCGTTTGTTGTGGGGCCAAGAGATGACGAGTACAGTAGGGGTGATGCTGGATCATGGCTCACGGATCGACGGTTATTTCGTTCGACCCTGATCGAACCTCGCACTCGGGACGCTGTTGCCCCGTTTTAGTTCCTCGACCAGACACCGGAATCAACTCTCGCCACTTCGTCCTTCGTCCGCTGCACGTCCTAGCACACATTTGCGATACAGCAAAACGCTCAGTTTCGTTGCGGACCCCTCTTCTGTCATTAACCCGCCGTCAATTAACCCGTTCTTACGGCGCTTGACCTGAACTCCTGGGAAATCTTAACGTGGTGGTGACAACTCTCAACCTGCCCAAAAGAGAATAAGAACACAACAACGCCTTACCCTCGTGCGCTTGCCCCCAATCTCGAGCCCGCTCAACTACCTCCCCTTTTTTAACTACCTTTTTCTCCCCACCATCTCCCTTCCTCCTTCACTTTTCTCAATCCCTCGACGCAATCTCTTTTGAGAAAAAAATCAAAGGAATTTAATGATGTCTGAATTTACTCTCGATACCTATCTCGATATGCCAGACGACGGTACGCTCCCCTCCCATCTGGGTCATGTAGAGCCGCATCTCACCCGCTTGCCGTTGTCCGCCACTGTGGCTACTCGCTTCCACCTGCTAGATGATATGCCTCCGCTCGTCGACCGTCCCATGCTATTGGATCACCCGCTACTTCCGCCACCCCCCACGATGGCGATGATGTCCTACTCCCTCGACGCCGATTTCACACCCATCCCTTACAGTCCGGACTCGCCGACCAACGACATGGTTTTCGAGCAGTCGGCCCACCGCTTCGAGCTCATATCCGAGGAGGACGCGCCCCGCATCTCCGCCACCAAGCCTTCGCACGCGAAGAAGCGCGATGCGGGCCACATCCCGCGTCCGCCCAACGCGTTCATTCTCTTCCGCTCCTCGTTCATCAAATCCGAGAGCGTACCGGGTAACATCGAGGGCAATCACAGCACCCTCTCTAAAATTATCGGTATGTTCTCCCCTGCGCAATCCAAGGCCTTGCCGCTGCCGTCGTCCTGGGGTCTGACCACCCCCACAACCATAGGGATCGTATGGAAGACGCTCCCGCCTGCTGAACGCCAGCTGTGGGAGAAGCGTGCCGTGCAGGCCCAGGCCGAGCACCGCGCAAGATATCCAGATTGGCGTTTCAGACCTGGAACGAACGTCGACGCCATCGCGAAGCGCAAGACCAAAGACAAGAATAAAGACCGTCCGCCTTCACGCCGCAAACGTAACGCCAGCACCCGCGACAAAGATAAAGCTCTCGCCGCCGCTTCTCCTGGTGCTGGCAGTTCCGATAGTGGCAGTCCTGGCGCCGGCGGCAGTGGCAATCGTGGTGGCGCGCGGTATAAAAAGGCACGCGGAGGACTCATACAGGAACGTCGATGTGCGCAGATCGCGGAGCTCCTCGCGCGTGGTGTCAAGGGCGTTGCCCTAACCAGTGCGGTGCAAGCGTGGGACAAGGAGAGCGGCGTCAGCAATGTCACTGACGGTGTGTTCGTCTCCGAGCAGGGCGTCGGCGTTGGCGCAGGCTCGGATGCGGACACAGACGGCACCAGTAGCAGAGGTCGCAAGAGAAAGATGACGACGGTTGAAACGACGGAGAGGACCCACAAGGCGCCCAAGACACGCTCTGCGTCTTCTGCGCAAGAGGCGCGCTTTGCGTCATGTAACGTCGCCCTCACCGATATGTACCGTCGCGCGACCTCAGCACCTCTTGCACCAGACCATGGAGCGATTGCGCCAGCTTCCCCCACCTCCACCAGCACCCACTCGACTATCCCCACGAGTTTCAGCCCAGTACCTGATTTCTATCCACCCCCGCTTTCGCCCGCATCCTCCGTGTCTTACGGCAGCGAAGTGTCCTTCCCTGACAGCGACAATATGAGCGTAAGTGCCTTTGCGCCTTCTTCTCCTCCGCCTACCCCCCTTTTTCTCACCCTTTTCTCCTTGATTTTCTTTTTTTTTTCTCCATATATTATCATTATTAACTTTATTGCAGGTTCTTCCCATGTTCGATCTCGTGCCTTTCTCGCCACCGGGTAGCCCTTGCAGTTCCATCTTGGACAACAACGACATCGCCGCTCTGGGCTCGGTCAGAAGCCCGTCTCTCGGCATCCCTCCGGCAAACCCCGCTTCTGCTGCGCCGTCGCCTCCCCAAGCGGGACAAGGGCCCGACGCGGCGTCCCTGCAACATTTTTTCTCGAGCTACTCGACGCTCTGCGACTGGGCCGGAGGCGGCACCACGACTCACACCAGTGCCGGTCCAGGAATGCTCCACCACGGCAGCAACGGCCATCACGCCGCGCCCGCTAACGCGAAGGTCGTTTTGCCCCCGCTTTCTTTGCCTTACGGGCCTTTTGGCGGAGACCCGTTCACTTTCTTGCATGCGCCGGCAGTGGCGATCAACCCGTGGAATGACGAGCAGGATCTCGTCGGTCGTCCGTTGTTCGATGACGCTTGGAGGGCCGTCGCGACCACTACTGGTCCCTATGCCTGCTGATCATAATGGGCGACCTTGCGCAACGCGCATGGTTCTTGAGACTACGGCGAGCCAAAGTCAGATGGTATGAAAGAAGGTATCTGTGTGGGAGCGGGAGTGGAGGGGCTAGACTCCTCTTCTCCCTCGTTTACCTGTTAGCCCTCCACACCCTCACCCACGCTCGCCATCATTCAGGCCCACTCAATGCAAACAATGTCGTTATGGATGCCCTCGTTTCATTTCTGTGTTTCTTTCCTCTCGTTATGTCCTCAGTATGACCGACCCCGCCGTGTGTTGTTTGAACTGTTGTTCTTGGCCTATGCTTACCCTTTCCTAGACGTGTATCCCCCCCACTTTTGTATCTAACTCCTTCCCATCCCCACTCCTCACCTCACGCGTCCCTCTTACCACTTCTATTCGTTACTTATCTCCGACCCATGTCCCCCAGTGCTCTCCGCTTTATCGCCACCCTTCCCCATTATTGTCTCAAAGTAAAGAAAAAAAAAGGCCATGTTTATGTTGTCGCGTCGTCTTGTTTTCGTTTGTAATATATAAATGTATCGATTTGTTGACTTTTACCAACTGCGGATCCCGTCATCAGATGCATCAGAATTGAAATATTGAAACCCAACGTCGTCGTGCGCCTTCTGTGGTTTTTTGTTTTGTTTTTAACCTTTTGCGTGTCCTTCGTCCACCGGCCTCGTGTGTGCGCACGAGGGTCCCTCTCATTCGTCACTCCCTTTGTTAGTTTCTTATTCGGCTTAAGCCGTCACACCGTGACCCTTGGCCTATCTACACCCGCCAGCCATGGTTCTTCTTTTCTTCGAAGCAGTAGAGCAACGAAAAAAGGAATGCTTGCTGCGCCATTTTCGCTTTTTGCGCGTGGCGGAGGACAGATATGGTCACGGTAACATCGTTCTTTGCTTCGTCGCAAAAGTGTGTGTACATGCATCCATCCGTATGTATGCGCGTCTTAATCTTAATCTTATCTTATAGTTCTTCGGGCGTATTGGTGGAAACGCCTCCCCTCCCGATTCGCGCACGCGTGTGTGCTTTCGCTCTGTGGGTCTTTGTGTGCGCTCGAGGGAGATCGAGAAGTCATTTGCAGGAGGCTCCACCGAAAGAACGGCGATATCTGTATACGGGTATTCCGTACTGTTACTGAGCAGGCCCGGGGTCACGCCCATGCCAGCGGCTGCACCCGATGCACCCACGATAATTCGCTAGTAGTACTTGCCACCCCTCCGTCCTCGATCTCAAACCCACAACTTAGTGACCTCTGACTTGCGCGCCCGCGATCCCTGGCCTTTGAAACTGAGGTCGATTGAGTCCAAGCCCTCTCTTTGAGCCGAGCGACCACCGCCGCCCCCCACGAGATATCGATGGCGAGATGGTCGCGTTGGTCGGCGAATCGCCACGGCTTGAAAAAAGATCAGATCGTCGTGGTCCCGGTAACTAACGTCAGCCATTGAACTATACTGCGCGTGCTCTCGTCGCTCTTCGGTTGCTAATGTCACGACGCGTGAGCTTAAGTATTTTTATCCACGTCCGATTGGTTCCGCTCCCGGAAGGAGCCTCGGTGAAACCTCGTGAGTTGGGCGCGGTCCGGAGAGTTAATCGGTAGTCGCTGATCATAAAAGGGTGATGACGAATTATGATTATGGTTATGATGGCCGTCTTGGCGTGGTGATCGTCCTCTTTTCGCCTTTGAGAGGTATCCCCTTGTGACGTCGAAGGGTCCGGTAGCACTAGTGGCGGCTCATCGATGCACATACGTTCGAGCGATATCCAGGTCCTTCGAATGATGGCACGTTGACACGGAATGCCCAAACAGCAGATTATAACGCAAAGGGAGGAGAACCCCGAGCGGCACCAGTAAAAACGCCCCCCAAAAAGCAATGTTTTTTTTTACTGTGCTGCGCAGGGCTGATCGTTTGCCAGCGATCAGAATAATCAATGTTGCGTCTGAACAGTTACCATCGTGATGCCGATGACGCGAACATGCATGCAGGCGGAACTCCGCAAAGGTTGAGAATTGGACGGTGTCTTGGTTTCTGCTTTGTACTGCTCCCGTATCGCGCGAGGGGACGGGGCGTTGTCAAAAGTCGGAGATAGCGACATTAATATTGCGATGGGTAAATTCCAGACGAACCCATTTCCGTCATTGTCGGGAGATGGGCGTCCACACGTGAGACATAGCAGCTGCCAAATGAAGTCGCGGGCTTGTGCGAAGCTCACCCCGCACGTGCCAAATACGCGTCCTCCCAAATCTGCCGAGCTGGACCTAACTGCGACGACCAATCGAAAGCCTCGCGGACGTCCTAGTCGGGTAGGCGTCCATTAGACGGATGATACGGCGACAGTTCCATCTTGGACATCCAGTGGGTCATTATAGTTGACCACTATAGAGTAGTAGTCATGCACCCTTCAGTCTCCGGCGGGACTGTTACTGGTGGCTGCACTTCGTGCGTGATAGGCCACATAGCCTGCCCCCGCGGGCACACA
>Ga0307510_10001882_pt1 | contig 23536 bp, 27 predicted proteins | sample 12_EM_MG_FD_207224 | JGI IMG/M metagenome (GOLD analysis project Ga0307510, IMG submission 207224) | Populus trichocarpa ectomycorrhiza microbial communities from riparian zone in the Pacific Northwest, United States - 12_EM | ecosystem: Host-associated > Plants > Roots > Unclassified | place...
AATCCATGGTGATTGTTTCCCATATCCCTTCAGGGATCTCGTTGGGCTGGATTGGTACTTTGGTTGGTGGCCGTATCTTTGTAGTTTGGCATGTGGCGCATCCTCGTATGTAGGCTTTGACAAATTCGGTAATGCCTGGCCACCAATATTCGCGTGAGATTAGTTCAATGGTTTTCCATTGTCCTGGGTGTCCCATTAGATTGTCATGAAATTGCTGGGTAACTCTTCGTTTGAGTTCTTCATCCTTTGTCTTGGGAATGTATATTAATCCTTTGTAAAGGATTAGGCCATCTTCATAGTTCCATTCTTGTAATCCTTTGTTTACTTGTCTTGGGCCACTAGTGAGGATATCTTTGAGTTTCTGGCCTGTCAATGTGTCTGTCTTTATTGCTTCTTGTATAGCTTCCTTGAGCTCTTTGTTGATTCCTGTAGGAATTGCCATGTTATGTAGTGCCTGTATATGGAATTGCTCTGGCTTGAGTAGGAATTTTTCCGGTGTGAGCAAAATTGTTTCTGCATTCTCGGATGCTATCCCCTCTTTATAATCTGGATGCCTGGACAGTGCATCTGCCTTGTTAATTTTGCCAGGCTTGGGGATAATAACATAGTCAAAAGTGCCAAGGGAGAGGGACCACTGCGCTTGGCAACATGTAAGCATTTGTTTCGTAGTGAAGTACTTGAGGTTGGTGTGATCCGAAAATATCTTTGTCTGGTGGGCACTGCCTTGGAGGTAATGGTGGAAATGCTTGAGAGCATGAATGATAGCCAGGAGTTCTTTGTCATGGATTTCGTAGTTGCATTCTGCTGGCTGGAGGGACTTGGAGTAAAAATCGACTGGGTGCGACCGTCCTAACGTATCGTCTTGTTCCAAAATTGAGCCCGTGGCATAGTCACTTGCATTGGTAATCAAGGTGAATGGCTTGTCATAGTCCAGTAGGATTAAGACCAGTGCGGAAGTGAGAGCGTGCTGTAACGCTGTAAACGTGGTTTCTTGTGAGTGGGTCCATGCCCAAGGTGTATCCTTCTTTGTAAGGTCGAAGAGAGGTCGTGCCAATGTGGAGTAGTCCTGCACAAAACGACGGTAAAAGTTGTAAAATCCCAGAAATTGCTGTATGTCTTTGACTTTCTTTGGTTTAGGCCAGTCTTGCACTGCCTTGAGTTTCACGGGGTCCATGCGTAGTTTGCCTTCAGAGATGATTAATCCTAGGTATTCAACTGACGTTTGGTTGAAGGAACATTTGGCAGGGCAAAGGTATAGGTCCAGCTTGAGTAAAAGTTTGAAAACTTTGTGCGTCCAGTAGACAAGTTCCGTGATCGTGGTTGCGTAGATAAGGATGTTGTCAAGATAGACAACTACATGTCCTTCCTTGATTAATGGACCAAATTCTATGTCCATAAATGTCTGAAATGTTGCAGGTGCATTGCATAGTCCGAAGGTCATGACTGTGGATTCATATAATCCCATGGGTGTCTTGAAGGCCATTTTCCATTCATCGCCTTCATGTACTCAGATATTGTTATATCCCCATCGTACGTCTAACTTGGTGAAGAATCGTGCTCCCAATAGTTTATCGACAAGTTCGGGGATGAGTGGGATTGGAGCCGCATTCTAAAACTGTGATTGCGTTCAAAGGTCGGTAGTCTTGTACCAGGCGTAGTTTGCCATCCTTCTTATCAATAAAAAAGAAGGAGCATGCGTGGGGTGCTTCGGATCGATGTAGTGTGCCTCGTGTTAGGCCATCTTCAATGTATTCTTTAAGGGCGACTTTCTCGATAGGTGTGAGACGATAAACTGTGGTTTTCTTCATTTCCATGCCTGGGATAAGGTCTATTTTGTGGTCCCATGGCTGGTGCTTGGGTAGTCGCTGTGCTTTCTCATCTGAGAAGACTTTGTCATATTGATGGAATTCAGGGGGTATTTCGATAAGCTTGGGTTGTTCTGCTTTAGCCAAAGTAGTTGACACCGTAGTCCGTGCGACTACCGGTTCAGGGTAATTGAGGGCATGCCATGCCGCATTCATATAAGACACCATGGGCGTGACCACCAGTTCTGCTTGGATAGTAGTGTGCCATGACGCATTCTTGGAAGGCACCATGGATGTAACCACTGGTCCATTTCTTCGTGTAATCGACACCGTGGGCATAACCACCGGTTCGTGTTTAGCCATATTGCGCTGCGACGCAACTATGCTTTTCTTGGGAGGTGACATTGTGGGCGAGACCACCGATTCACGTGGGTGTATCATGTCTTCGTATTCTCTGTGGAGATGGGCTATAATGCATTGTGTAGGATCTATGCCTTGGTACTTTGATTCAAGGAGGTCGTCGTAGTGTGCTTCCAAGTCTTCGGTTGGAAGGAGGTGTGCCAAGTGTGATATTTCATCGGGATAATTCGGGTAACAAGAGGTAGGGCAACGGTCGAGACGTAGTTTGTTCTTTGCCCAGTCTATCTGGGGGTTGTGTGCCCTGAACCAATCAGTTCCTAGGAGTATATCATGCCGTCCGATATTGGTTATGGCCATTTCTGTGGTTTCTTTGTGTTCTTCGCCCATCTCCATTTGCAGTATGGCAGTATGGCGGATTGGTCCTTGTTTATTCAAGGTACCGTCGACGTTTCATGGAAAAATAGGCTTTGTCAGGGTAGTCGTGGGGATCTTGTAAGCATTGATAAACAAGATGTTGCAGTAGACGCCTTCGGCTCCACTGTCAAGTATTGTATGGGCATCGATTTTTCTCCTGTGGCATATGATTTGAACTTTAACCCAAATTGACGGGGAGTGTATATTTCAAATTGTATCTACTGGTACATGGGGAGTCTTGGGAACTTGGAGATTTCGGAGATTTCTAGAATTACAACGGGATGGTGGTACAACTCTCACTGACAATGCAACAGAAGAGTGAGCTAAAAAGACGAGTGATTGATATGGGCCACATCAATGTCCTGGGGGTTCATATTGATGATGGATAGTGTCTTGAGGGTGACGTCCATGTCGATGGGTGCGAAGTAGTTGGTGGACAGCTCATTTGCTTCCACACTATCATGGATACTCATTTTATCCATGCTATCATCCAGGATGGAGTCCATTTGACGTAAGGAGGTCCCGGGGCGTTCACCTAAGTTGCAATTGGTAGCGATGTGTCCTGGTTTGCCACAATACATGCAGAGCTTTTCTCTGAAGCAGCGTTCCCTTTCTTCTGGGGGGAGCTTTCCTTGACGAAACAAGGTGCCACAACCTTGTCCTCAGAATTGACCATGTCCGCGTGTTGCATTTATTTCCGCAGTAGGTTCTTCTTCTTCAATTGCTCAAATTCAAGGGGTAAAACAACCTCTTCCGCGACTTCCAGCAGAGGGTGTATAAGTTCGCAGTGCGAACATGCAGAAGGAACGATCCAGATCTCAAGCTTTATCGACGAGATCTGGGAGTGTAGCTGGTTGGGGTGACAGGGCAACAAGTTTCTGTTGAAGTGCGGAGTTGATGCATTGTCGGAATGCATACATCTTGGTATTATCATCAATGCCAGATCATCGAGCAAAGTTGGACCAGTCTTGGTACCAATCATTAAATTCTCGGTTGCCCATGTAGGTGCTGTGCATTCCTTTAATGGCCTCTTGTTGGACTTGGGGGGGAATGAACTGTTTCTCAAAGGCAGCTTGAAATTGGGCCCATGTGCCGTAATTCTGTGGGTTGGCAGCTAAAGCTTCGGCGATACGATCACTGGCCCAATCTCCTCCACGAGTGCCTGCTTTGAAATTTGTCAAAGCTGCTGGTGCTTTCTTATCGTTGGTGTTGTAAACCGCATCGTTCATTGTATAATAATTGGCCAAGGTGTTCCAAAAGGCCTGGGCCTTTGTTGGGTTCCCATCATAGGGATCAGGGGTACTTCCCAAAAGTTTGGGAGTTGCGATGTTTCCTGCCATGAGGACTGGGGGTGGGGGTGGTGCTGGGGGACTAGGTGGTCTCTGTGGTGGGCCTGTTCTTCCCGAGCGTGGTCAGTGAGGAGGGATCTGCGGTGGTATTCCCTTGGGGTTTCCTTTCGATGTTGGTGGTGTCTGCGACTGGGTTGTGGCAGGTACTGGAGTGGCTTGCGGGGATCTTGAAGAGATGGCAAAGGTCTGGGGTAAAGGTTCTTCTTTGGCTTTGCCTTTAGATCCGGATGGAGTAGGAAATGAACTTTCTTCTGGTATTGAAAGTTTGGAGCTTCCAGGAAGCGTACTTGGTGGACGAGATGGGGTTGCTTGGGAACTTGGGGTACTAGGACAACTGGTGAGTTTCTGGATGGTAGCAACGATCCTTGTTTCAGCTTCTTGTAGTAAGTTGCTAATGTTGAGTGTATCCTTGTCGGTGGATGATTTACTGTGGATAGATTCTTTGTCTGAGTTGTTGTGATCTGATTCTTCGGATTTATCGCCTTCTTCTGGTTCGAATTCTCCAGGAATAGAAGGCTTTGCTTCTTCTGCTTCGGAAGTGCTAGGGCTTTGGAAATGTACCTTCCGATTATTGAGGTACTTCCACTTGGGGTATAGGGTATCCCACTTGATTTGTTTGCCATTATAGGTGGCAGTTTGTTGTATGAAATCGAAGTTTTCAACTTCGTCAAGATGTTGGACCAGGAATCGAAATTTTCTTGTAACAAGGTCTGCATTGTTTGAAGTAAATTTCCAGGTAGTTCCTACTCCTTTACACCAAATTGGTGAGGTCTGGAAGAGGGCGAAGAGACACCTAGTGTCTTTGTAATCTACAGCAAAAGCTTGAGTGGCGTAGACTGGTATGTATGCTTGTTCGTCTTCAGTAAGTTCAGAGTGATTCTCCTCTGGAAAGTTTTCAAGAATTTCTTCCCAAGAACTGTCGGGAACTCACTACTTTATGGGTAGCAAGACTTGATGATGGCACGGAGTTGAAGGTGACTGATCCAAAGGAGCAGCAATGAGATGTTGAGGAGGAAGAGACAAAAGGCGAGCAGAGGGGGAACGGTGTAGACGGTGGACGACGATGGGCGGGTTGCTGCTGGCGACAAGGGAGCTTTGAAAGGCTCCAGTGTGGGGGTTGACAAGAGAACAGTCTAAGGACTGTTCACCTAAATTCATAGGTCTTATATACTAATACAGGGTGGTCTGTGCGCAGTTTAGGGTAGGTACAATTACAGGTAACGGGGGGGCTGTGCAGTCAATGCGCAGTAACTGCGGATTACATTATACATCTCAATTAGGGACTAGCCCCAATGAGTCGCGTCTTCGTTGATCGAGTTGCGTCGCGTGTTCGTTGATTGTTTAGTGGATGCGCCTTGTTGATCATTCCCACGATCTGCCACGTGTTGATCAATGGGTTAGATGCATGTCCGAAGTGCGTCTTGTCATGTGATGTTGTTGATGACCAATTCCTTGATAGGTCATGTGTTATCTTCCCAGGGTCACGTGGTTGTAGGTTCCCAGGGTCACGTGCTGATAAGTCACGTGATGTTTGAGTGGCGGAGGGGTCACGTGATGGGTCACGTGTAGGGTCATGTGATATATTCCTACAGTCATGTGATGCTGAGGTTACAGGTTTGTAGCTGAGACTGGGGGGCGCGAGTACCGCTCGCGACAAGAACTCATGCAAGGGTGACTGTATAACTGGGGTTATCCCAACTATAGAAAATCATACACACTTTAACCAGACAAGGAGTTCTAGTATCACTGTGATGGGTAATGCCTCTATAGTCCTCTAGAATACCGTTGATCGTGATCGAGGTACAGTATTTCCAAAAGAATTTATTAAAGGCCCCGATATGCGGAGTGATAGTCTGTAACTCTGTCAAGGGATGACAAATGTGTTTCTCCGTACGATTCTGTAGTAGGAACAAACAATGTTGCTTGAAAATGTGGAGTTCTGTGCGATTTCTGGTAGGAGCAGTGACACCTAGGTAAAAGACTTCTGGTAAATAGATCTGTGAGGTAGCTCCAATTAAATCGGAGTTTCCGGAGACACTGGTGTGGTGACTATGGGGAGTAGGGGGCAGTGGTTGTTCGACTCTTGGTAGATCGTTGTAGGGTCCTTGTAGGATTTCCTGAAGGTGATGGGATACTGGGACTGTAAAAGGATTCGAAGGTGGAGTGGGTTGTCTATAAACTTGGGGGGATGGAACAGGCTGGGGTCTGCATTCTATGAAGTTCTGAGTTCTACACAGTCGGGGTCTTCCTCTTTTGTTAGAGGGTATAAAACGACCTCATTCCTGGGCTGGGGCTGAGTGATTTCTCCTGTTACGTGGACTGGCCAGATTGTCGGTTGTAGTGGAGACCTTCTACGGGTCCTGCTCTGAAGAATCGGGGGTCCCAAAGATGGATTCTGAGTGGGGTGGGTGGGGTTCCAGGGTAACGGCTATCGCAACGACAAAGGTCGATTCTGCAGAAACAAAGATCCGGGTCATTGTTTGAAAAGGTGATCTCTCGGGCATGCCGATATACTGACTCAGGTGTGCTTGGGGAACTGGATTCAGGGGTGCCAACCAGAGTGGGGGGTAAAGAACTGTCCACGCTGTCATGATAGGATGAATTGAGCGTGAGAAGATCTGGTTCCAAGAGGATATGCTGGAAACGTTCCAGGTATTCGGTGTCTCTTCCCTGGGTATTTGGCTGGGTGATGGGAAGGGTAAAACCGGAAGGGGGATCGATAAGGCTGGTGTGTGGGGTAAGGAGATCTGTGGTCCAGACGCGGTTGTTCCAATGATACGTGAGGATCCGTTCGTCGCTGTAGATGAACTGGTATAATCCTGTTGAAGTAAAATCTCCGCTTGGGATTGTCTGTAGTCAAATTTTGTTAAATTCCACTTCAACTTTGGTTTCCGACACGTAAAATCTAGATAGAAATCTAATTCTGTGTCTGGCTTGGATTTGCGTGATGATTTCCGACCTGACTGAGGGGACGAAGTAGTGCCAGAGGAAGGTTTCATCGTAAAACAAGGAGATCTGGGTGGCCAGGGACTGATCGAAGTTGTGAGCACCAGAGAGTAACCAATAAGCGGTGCAGCGTCATGCTGCGTTAAGGATATCGACTAGTTGAAAGTCGATGTAATGATAGAAGCGTTGAGCACTAAATAGACGACCAAAGGGGAGGATGTCTAAGAGGTCTTGAGGAACCAAGTGATGTTCGCTCCAGTATGTAAGTTGGACTTGTTCCTGGAGATTGGCGATTCTTGAGTAAGTTTGTCTTAAGATTTCTTCGCGAAAATTTGCCACTTAAGACAAACAAAAACAGGGAGACAAGTTAAACCTTTGACTTATTTACACCAAATACAAGTCCTTTGTAACTTACTTAAAAGTATTACAAAGGGTTTTCAGAGGGGGGCGTAATAAAGTCAAAAGGTTTAGTAGGGACTTGGGGCGTAGGTACAAAACAAGAAAACTGGGGGTCCATACGAAGTACATCCGTGATTCAAGTGCTTCGGTTGACAAAAAGAATCCCCTGCTCAGTGAAATGCAAGTGGCTGCAGAGGATAGCGGTACGACCGTCTAGGAAATCGTATGCGACAAGGGGAACAAGGGCTCCTTCAAAATGAGCAAGCCAAAGGGAAGGGAAGCAAGAGAAAACAAACTCAATCAAGTCCAAGAAGGTGGTCTCGATATAACCGAAGGGGAAATGGAGGGACCATGGGTGCTTGCCTACTTTGGCACAGATGTGGACCGGGGGGAGAGTGCCGTCGGAGTGGACATGGATGGAGTGGTGGGTGTCGGCACGGAAGGGGGTAACAAAGAATGGGGGTGCAGTGGTGTCAAGGTCTTGGACCCAGGGAATATGATTGAGGAACTGGCTGTTGATGAGCTCCTCAGAGGAAAACCAGATGTGACGGCCCTGCTTGTAGTGGACTGTGTACTGATGAGGGTGACCGTTGGCAGGGAGGCAAGGCGGGGCGGCGAAGAGGTAGTCGAAGGGGCCGATGTCAACTGTGGGGTAAAATACCGGGCGATGTTGGATAACGGGTGACGGCGGGGCAGGGGAAGCGACCGTGGCAACGGGAGCTTCAACGATGGGCAGGGGAATGTTCTCGAGGGGGATGTCTTCAGTCAAGGTGTGGTTGACTGGGCTGTTGGTAAGTTGGTACTGGGCCCAACTGTCCTGGGTGAGTGGGGGGAGGAGAACGTCAAGCTCAGCCTGAGCGAGACGGACGACTTCGGCGGTAGTTTCTGCTCCAAGTTGCTCAAGGTCGAACTTGGCAACAGCACGAAGGGTTTCGAGGGTAGGTTCGGGAGTGGACGGGGATGGGGAGCGGACCACATAGGGGTTGGGATCGACAGGGGTGGGTTTGAGGGTGTCTGGGTTGACGAGGGTAATGCCGGCACTGGCTGACAACGTAGAGTACTGGGGGGAACGGGGGTTGTAGATATCGTATGGGCCGGGGCCCGTGGGTATGAGGAAGGGGAAGCTGGGGACAATGAACTCAAAGTGGGGTTTGGGACTGGAGGTAGCGGTAGGCAACCAGGGGACAACGGGGGACAAGGTAGAGCTGGGAGGATACTGGAGGGCGGGGCTTCCGGGACTTGGGTAATTCCAAGTATTGTGGGGACTGTTGAGGGCGTTGTTGACAACCTCAAGGGTGGCGGCGGAGTTCTCCTGGTAGACGGTGTTCAGGTCAGACCAAGAGGCGATGGAGAGGGAAGGTGAGGACACTTCCAAACAGTCAGCTTCAACTTAAGAGACTGTTCTAATGTCGGGAACTCACTACTTTATGGGTAGCGAGACTCGACAACGGCGCAGAGTTGAAGGTGACTGATCCAAAGGAGCAGCAAGGAGACGTTGAGGAGGAAGAGACAAAAGGCAAGGAGAGGCAGGATGGAGTAGATTGTCAAGGGACGAGCTGCTGGCGATGAGGGAGCTTTGAAGGGCTCCAGTGTGGGGGTTGACAAGAGAACAGTCTAAGGACTGTTCACCTAAATTCGTAGGTCTTATATACTAATACAGGGTGGTCTGTGCACAGTTTAGGGTAGGTACAATTACAAGTAACAGGGGACTGTGCAGTCAATGCGCAGTAACTGTGGATTACATTATACATCTCGATTAGGGACTAGCCCCAATGAGTCGCGTCTTCGTTGATTGAGTCACGTCGCGTGTTCATTGATTGTTTAGTGGACGCGTCCTGTTGATCGTTCCCACGATCTGCCACGTGTTGATCAATGGGTTAGACGCGCATCCAAAGCACATCTTGTCATGTGACATTGTTGATGACCAGTTCCTTGATAGGTCATGTGTTATCTTCCCAGGGTCACAGGGTCATAGGTTCCCAGGGTCACGTGCTGATAAGTCACATGATATATGAATGGCAGAGGGGTCACGTGATGAGTCACGTGTAGGGTCATGTGATATGTTCCCACGGTCACATGATGCTGAAGTTACAGGTTTGTAGCTGAGACTGGGGGGCGCAAGTACTGCTCGCGACACACACCACACAAGAGTCCACTGCCCCTCAGGCCTTATGTATAGTCCCTGGCATTCACACCTCTATTGGTTCCATCGTGCACAGCATCCACGGCCCCTGGAGCATGTACCCACCCTGATTCCATCACATGAAATGCACCACACAACCCATTCAAGTCCAGTTCAGGTCTGGACCCCCTCTGAACCTGAACCAGACCCAAGGTTCAGTTCTTACAGGTTCAGGTTTGGGGTTTGCAAAATCCCTGAACTGAACCCAAAGTCTGGTTCAGGGTTCAGGAAAATATACCCTGAACCGAACTGAACCAGACTTTGGCAACACTATACTGGTCTGGAATTCACCATGTGTGAAGACTGCCAACCCCTTATAATACCCAATCAATGTGTCATTCTGTTACAAGGTGGGACTGATATGTAATTGCCTTGCAGTACTAGGTGGCACTTTGCAAGCTCAAGACCAGATATTTGGTTTCCTTGCAATTATCATGCAATATTTACACAGCAACAGCAATGCTTGCAAAAGCTCACAAGGTAGATGAAGATCTGGTATTTGCTCATCTTGCTTGCATACCCCTTACATAAGCTACCTACCAATACCAGGTTTTGAAACTTTTGCTGATGTCATTGTCCAAAACTGGCCATGACCAGAAAGGCAAATATTCTCCATAGTCAAGAGTCAGCTCTACGGCTGTGGAGAATATTGGACTGAGAACATTGAAATTTTGTGCCATAGAAGATACCTGCCAGTCAAAGTATGAGCATGTAATATCAATGTTGAACTTAGGTGATGTGGCCCCTACAAGGGCATATGCGAACATGGCAACCATGCTGCGAGGGAATAGGAACTTGAAACCTGAGGCCTGAGGTCTTCTGTGGCTGTCATAAAGTTTCGGAGGTATGTGACAGTGCAGCTGGGCTGGAAATGGACGCTGACGTGTCGAGGAGAGGGACACCCCAGAATCTAAACTGGTGAAGCCTAGGAAGCATCACATGTACTGTACATGTGTCTTTATCTCTCTGCCAAACACCACGCACCAATTTCCAGGTCAATGCCCATAGAGCGATAAACGTAAACCTTCATGACCGGCCTATGCGGCAATTGCCCCTCAATGCCACTATCAGGACAAAGCCTATCTGGAGTGTCTCCAGATAAGGCAGGTGTAGCAGATGATCTAGGTGGGGATATCCCGGATATGTGGTCGGATGTATCCATTGAAGCACGAGGCCCCGCACACACCTCCACTCTTATCTCCCCACCCCGACCACTTCGTCTCGGCCTCCCTCATCTTCCACAATGGCATTCTAGCCAACAAGGGCTTCTGCGCAGGCCACAACTGCACCACCACGGCGACCGATGCAGCGGTTCGAGCCATCCAAGCCACACTGGCAGCCCCCGCCTACCCACACCTATCTTTGTTCCCAACAGAACATTCTCCCACACCCTCCTTTCCCTCTCCAAACACACACATCTCCAGGTCATCAGGATCCTATGGGATGTCGTCACCATCAGAATCTGAGGGGTCCCCTTCAGGATCTCCGCCTCCAGGTCCTTGAATCTGGGTAGGGGGACCAGTGGTTTGTGCACGCAGTCTTTTCAGTCTTTGCTGCGGTGCAAGCACAAGACCCTGCCATTGACTGAGCAAATTGCCCTTCTGAGGTCATCTGTGCTACGGGCGTCCCTCTTTACAGTGGAGCTTTTTAACAGGGACCCCGACATCTCCGTCACGGTTTACCCCCTCCAACTCAAGCTCCGCAAACAAAACCCAAGGACCGACCCTTGCATCTTTGCGTGCGACTGGCCTGGCCCAAAGCACACCGACCCGATATCTGGTCAGAGGCTTAAACCTTCCTTATTGGGTCTAAGCCGACTCCCCTCCATCAGGAAAACCCCTAATTTACTTTTTGCTACTTTTTCGTACTTTTTCATACTTTTTCGTACTTTTTTCAAAAAAAACAAAAAAAGTACGAAAAAGCCAAGTCCTCTACTTTTTTAATACTTTTTCAAGGGGGTCAAAAAAGCTATTCATCTTCCAAAAGTACTGTAATGCAAAAAAGTATAACAAAAGTAAGTCAAACGCATTAAGTTAGGGTGAGCTGTAAAAGCAAATGGAAGTGGCTGTATTTTCAAAAAAAAAAGTATATGAACTCATTATTACAGAATCTCGAATGAGTGATGATCCGCAAATCTATTTACATAGTAAATGGGATACTTATCAAGGCTGTTGTCCTGAGTGATAGCCCGACTAACACGTTTGCGTCCGAAATATGGGAGAAGGTGCACCGCGCGTAAGATGGTGTCCACATGCACCACCTGTAAGAGCGGTTGCCCATTGTGATATTCGCATTCAATGAGCCACATCCCTGTCGCCTCATCTCTACGCCCAGAATCTTCAGAGAGAATATACCACCATACCAGTGCTACAGGATAAATTTTCCAGCCATATGTGAAAGAAAAAAAGAAGAGAACGCGGGCGACAACAAAACCGGACATTGGGAGTTGCGTATCTCCCCTGTTGCCCGTATTCACCAAGACTGTGTCCTGTTGCGGGGGGCCCTGTCGCCACTGCCATGTTGATCGAATCTGTTCTTGATGAAGGCCATATATACCACAAGGGTCGCTAGGGGCGAAGTAGACCGAGGATGCTGAACTGTGCATGGATAACTTCTTAGTAAAGGTTGGGAGGGTGGAGATAGAGACATCCAAGTCGGAGGCGTTAGGGTCGTTCAATTGCTGGTAATAGAGGAACTTCCGTATGAGGTCGGGAAGTTCGGGTTTGTTGATATGTGCCGCCATCCCTGACACTGAGATCTTGTAGTCTGAAAGACATGTTAGCAATGTCACAATATACAAGTGCCACTTACGGATGGTCCTTCCCAGTTCAGTGTGAGCGAGGATGCTCAGATCGTTCACAATTTCAAGAGGCCCGGCAGATGCGGTCCCTCTAGGCTCCTTATTATATTTCCTTTGCATCAGTTCTGTGACATTTGTTAGAAGTCACGCAGCGTACAAGGGAACATGGGGTACATACCTATCAGTTTCAAAGAGCTGTCAAGCTCTGACCGCTCCAGCATACCACGCTGCGTAAAATCTATTCACGCTGCCGACAACTTGTCGAGACGTTGATTGGTAAGAAGGATTTGCTTCAGAGGCTTGTGACGGTTGCTTCGGCGCCATGGCTCTTTGACGGCCTTGATGTGCTTCGACTCTGTAATGGATGAGCACAGGCCATTTGGCGCTCCAAAAAGTCGGATCATTTCTGGGTAATGGTTAGTGGAGTGCTGTCGCGGGAGCGAGAAGCCTTTCTCTCGGATCCCAACCTCCTGGAAAACTGCCTGATACTCGTGAAAGCGGAAAAGAGCATCTTCAAGTTCAGCAAGGGTCTTCTCTGTAATAACGTCATGCCGGGCAATATAACAAAACTCTAGGAACGCGCGAATGGTGTAGAGCATCCTATCAGGCACATATCCTTCAATTGCAGGTAGGTACACCTGTTGACAATGATAATGAGATGTGCATGACTTGATAACATAGATCAGAAGCGTACCTTCATCAGCACCTTGGAATCATCCCCAGTCCATTGCTTGAAGCCCCGACCTTCTGGAAACCTTCAAAGACCGGTGAACGGTGGTGCCACTTTAATCCTAGAACAGAGATGTGAGTTCTTGGAATAATCGATGCAAGATTGGACTCACCGCCGGTCAATGTCCGCTAGGATTGCTTTGCTTTTCTTCTCCGAGTTGTGCTGCTGTATGTACTTCGTCACCCACTCGACAAGGTGGTCCTTGAACGTCCCTTTGATGAGCTGGTGTAAGAGATCGGGGGAGAGCAGTTCATAGATGCTTGTACAAGGGAAATAGCTTGTGAATAGCTAAAGAAAATCGTCAGTCTGGTGTTTAAAATCAGGAGGAAACCTTGAGCAAGAGCGAGTACTTACCTCAACCTTACCAACAACCCCGTATAGGTTCCACAAATCTCCCAGTCCGAGTACCTTTTGGATGTCGTCTGTATGCCCCTTTGACCTTGGGATCCCTGGAGTTTCGAGAGAGTCCTTGTGTGAGGTACACCTGCAATGTTGCCAAAAGGCCTGAGTCAATAACTTGAGTGAAGCGCACGGTGCCACTTTGTAGGTGAATACCTTGGACACCAGCCCTGGACGATGCCAGAAATGAGGACCTGTTCGGGGTAATCAGCAATGTACGGACCCAGTCCATATATCACGCATCGGTAGAATCCATCAGCACACTTGACAACCTCGGGCTCTGACATCGCCAGTTGTAAACTGGAGAGGATCTGCGTAAGTGATGTGTGAAAGAGCTGGCGTCGGAAATATCGAAAGTCGGCATCTTTCGTGTGTTCCTTCTCAGCTACCAGATCAAAATTTGTCAGATGAGTTGGTCAACACACATGGGACATAGGAGAATACACTTACCTTTCACTATAGCAAGAAATCCTATAACTACGACGCCGCCACAATGAGACCTGCGAATGTTATTATGAAGGTTCCCAATTGACAGGTACAACGGATAGGCTTTAGTGTGGCCTGTCGCTACTGATACTGTCGTCTTGTTGCTTCCCAGAATGATGGGGACAAACATTGCCCCATGTGTCTTTGGATCCTGAGTGATCACTTCCTACATTCAAAGGGGTGTGAGCCGAATCGTCTAGATAATAGCTTGGAGAAGTAGGGGAACTTACTGCTTGGTCCTATGCCCAATCCCCGCTCATTAAATGTTGATAAGTACGGACGCCATCTTTATCAAAGACACGGTATGGGGCGAAGTCCATACCATCCTTAAAGTCGGGGTTAGCCAGCATCTCATGAACAACCAGCCGAGGGTCACGATAGAAGACCTTGTGGACGTCCGACATCCACTTTGGCTGATTATCGCCATCGGCACTGTGTACGCCGCCATCATACTGGACTGAGAAGCTCTGCCAAGGAACCCCCCCGACATCTAGGCTATCAATTGCCGAGTAGAGTTCATTGTGATTTGAGAATGGCACGCGCCCGCCAAAACAGATCCTGAGGAGATCATCGATGTTTCCTTCAGACATTTGGGCCTTACGGTATACCAACTCTGCGATTTCGAACCCTTCCTTGTTCTCAAACGCTCCCCAATCAGTTGGGTCTGCATTTAGGGGCGGCTCCGGGCGCAGTTGCTCTCCAGGCATCGGATGGCTGCCATCTTGTTGACAAGGTTTTCCTTCAAAAAAATAAGCAATGGAAATATCAAGAATGAAGCAAATCTCACTGTCAATTATTGGATGGGGGTGATAATATAAGTTTGGGTTCTTCAAATTGAAGTCAGTTTGTGCGTTGTCCGCCATTGCTGCTGGGGATGGCGGGGAGAAATCCGAGTTGATTGTGAAATCTGAGGGTGCTATGCATGGTTCTAACACGTCTGAGAACACGTCCAAGAACAAATCTATGGTATTAGTCATGTCAGCTTGACAGTCCGCCTGCCATGCACTGTCAGACAGTGCCGTATCCCAACTTGAAGGAGGAGTTGAAGCACCCAAACGCTGAGAACCTTCAGAAAGCAGAAATTTTAGCCTTTATTTGGAAACGAGGAGCCCTGGCAGGAAAGCTAGTGCATGCACTCAGTGGAGACACAGGCGCAGTGTGGGACTGAGGAGAAATAAAACCAAAAAGAACGTGTGGGGAGGGCATGGTTACACAAGCAGACGCATGGGGTAGAGAACACTCTTGCAAAGGTGGGGGCAGAGCGATGGTATAAGGTGGAGAAAGACAGACTCAAGGCCGTTGAGGCCCTCTGAGAACACTGATACAGATGGCGTGGGGCCCAGTCAGACTTCCTAGAGACAATGATTCTGACGCACCCTGTTTGACTTCATTGCCGTCATGGTGGCTGTATGCTGTTATACTTGGGCCATCTTCAGGTTCTATGTTGTCCGAATAAGTTGTGTAAAGGTATGGAAGGGGATCTAGAGTGGTCATTGGTGCAGGTCTACAAATTTAGAGGTGATCTGAGTCAGGACTGAGTTCAACTGACCTTCTTCGTCTTTAGGGACCCAATTCGGGTGGATAGAACGGAGGTGCCTTGTAAGGCCTCCGTTTGTTTGAAAGGATTTCAAACAGCCTGGAAACGTACAAGGAATGTACAAGTCCATAAGCCTGGCTTCTTCTTCCTTGCACAATAGCATGTCTGAGAGTTGCGTGTAGAGTCCAAAGGGGTGTACAGAGTCCTTGTAAGAATGGAACGGACTTAGCAAAAAAAGTAGTGAAATTTCAAAATGAAAATGAACTTATAGAAACACGGGGACCAACAAGAACCAACAATAACCCAGAGCCTTAAACTCAATTGCAACCAGGCGTTTCAACGTTGAACCCACTGTCGTCACCATGTCCACCATGAACGAGCCCACCAGAAGGATGTCCACAAGGAGTGGAAACAAAGACAAAATGGCCAAAATCGTGCAACAAGTCCAGAATGGTGGTATTGAGAAGTCCCCTGAAGAGGGCACCGCCATGGCGCTGGTGAACAATGAAGGAATCACGACACAAGATACCCAGCCTCCGACACCAGTGACACAAAAGACAGCCAATACGGCCAGAGCCAGCAAGAGGAAGTTGAACAAGAAAGGCAGCACGACGGAGAGTGCCAAAGCAACCAAGAAGTCCAAAACTTCAAAGGAAGGTGACGCTGAAGCTCAAACAGCTCTCGCCTCCAAGCTGGTGGTGCTCGAGGACGCATACTTGAAGACACACAAAGATATTCGCTCGTTGTATCCCCGCCACTGGACAGGCGAAGTTCCAGGTGACCATGTGTTTTGCTAGCCTCACTAACAACCTGTAAACTGATTGCATCTCCACAGAACAACACACCGTTATGGAAGAAGGGTCTGTCGACAATAGTGTTCGTGCTGAAAGCTTGGGACAGTAAGTGACGAATTCCTATATTGATAGCTGTGGCGAACTCAACGCGTTCAATAGAAATTCTGAATCCGAGGATGGTGAGTACCATAAACCCACCAAGTTATTTTCAACACACCTGAATCATTTGAGCAGAATCCACTTATGCGGCTGACAAGACCATTGAGGTGAATGGCCTTGATGATGACGACGCTGGTGACTTGGAGGACCCAAAACAGATACCAACGATCGCTTGTACGTTGTGGCTCGCACTACCTCCCTTCCCTGAAACCTGTTCTGATAAGCAAGAAGCTCGCCAGCAGAACATCTCCGAAACGAGGCATCTTGGTGCCATCCGTGCAGAATCGCATGCCCAACAAGAACATGCAAAAGCTTCCTGGCCCAAGCCAAGACCTGTTCAACACCGCCTAAAGGACTTGGACATTCGTGAGTAGGGTTAGAAATGGCAGCGTCATATTGATGTTGACGTCTTAAACCTATGAACAGCCTCTCAAGTTGGTGGAGAGATCGCAGCACCTGTTGCAATTATGCAGACTCGGGGTGAGGCCATGACAACAGCAACAGGTAGCATTCATCGCTCTGGCACCGTTACTTGCACTTGCGCATTAATTGACACCGCTCCCACACAGATGAGGCCCAGTACCAGGATGTGAAAAAGAAACAAGCGCACAAGTCCAAAAAACCCCAGACCTTAGCCACTCCATGTGTCTATAGCGACTCGGAGAACCTTGACAATCCTATGGACGATGAAGAGTCCAGTGTCACCATGGAGGCCATAGGGAAAAAACCAGTGAAAAAGACGAAGGAAGGCGTGAAAAAGAAGAACAAGGAAACTGTGTCACAGTTACAAGATGAGATAAGGGCCATCCGCAAGGAGGTGCCCAAATCGGAAGTTGGACTCAGGGTACAACTGATTTCTTTTGATAACGATGTGCGCTAATTGTGTCAACCATTCAGGGCGATTTGAGTTGTGGCAAAACGTAAGTTTCACTGGCAGTCATGTTCCCTTATCTTGTCATCAACGCAACATCGCTTTTTTTTCACAACCGCAGGTTTGGGACGCCTCCCACAAAGAAAGACATAGTAAATGAGGTCAAGGAATGGACTCAGAATGTTCTGCTGCCGCCACTTAAGAAGCAGAGGATATCGGCTACAGGCTCTACTGGTAGCCACTCTACATCTTCAAAGGCAAATCCGAACCTCAAGAAAACTGCCATTACCGCTATCCCTGGCACTGCCAAGTCTACCTCCTGTGCCATTGTTGTCGACTCAACAACTGAGGTCCTCAAGAAAAGGCCAGCGCTGGGTACAAAGCGTCGGGCGGAAGATCTCGAGTCGACCAGTGACTGTCGTGGACGAAGTCCACACCATCTAGAAATCAAGTCCAAACCCCCACGAGTCACACAAGAACCGCCCCTAAACCGAGCTATAGCCAAATGGCTATCCGACGCCCCTCCGAGCCCGCGACAAAGCCCGGTCAAAGACCAACAACCAACGCGAATCTCCGACCACGTGACCCTGGGAAATCCCCACCACGTGACCTAGCACGTGACTCATCATGTGACCTAGAAACCCCCGACCAAGCACGTGACCAAACACGTGACCAAGCACGTGATCAAGCACGTGATCAAGCACGTGACCGTGAGAACCCAACACATGACCTACCAAGGGATTGGTCATCTACACGATCACCTGATCGTGTGCGCTTTCTACGCGCGTCTCGTCCGTTGATCCACACATGGAAAACCGTGGGAACGATCAACGGTTGATCAAGAATCAACAAAGTCACAAGACTTACTGCGGAACTGCGGCGCAGTCCGTAGTTCATCTATTATTAGTTCGTATCTATTCTTAGCTCGAGTCTCACCTGTCTCTTGTATTATTACCTGCCCTAAAGGGGCACGTGTCCACCCGTCTCTCACTATTATGCCTACCCTTAACTACGCACAGACCCCCCTGTATTAGTATATAAGACCGGCGAATTTACATGAACAGTCCTTAGACTGTTCTCTTGTCACCCCTTATGTAATAACTGCCAACTAAGTGATTACAAGACATAAATCACTGGTTATCCCTTTCCTTTTCCCCTTCAAGATCTAAGCTCCCTCTCCTTCAAGCTCGACTCGTCGACCTTTGCGGATCAGTCACCTTCAAACCCTCGTCGTTGTCGTGTCCCACTATGTCCACGTAGTGCGTTCCCGACAGTGACTCGGATGCCGACAATGAGGATGAAGGCACAGCATTCAATCTGCACTACAAAGGGCTGGATGAGGATGAGGACGATATACTGGAGCAGGCTGATGCTGCTTTAAGCCCCGTGAAGGCACCGGTTGCTGCACAGATGAGCAAGGTGAGTCCTCGGCAAGTCTCTGGGTTCCTGATAACTTTGTCACTTATTGGCGTCTCACTGTCACAGAAGAGCATCATTATACGTCGCGGAATCACAGCCCCTGCCCAAGAGAAGAAACCTGTCAAGCGCCTCAGCAATAAGGAACTCCCTAACGGTGCACTTGACAATGGGAGGTGGTCGGCCAAATTTATCCCGACGTTTTTGCGATATATCGGTGGCACAAAGAAGGATGCCTGGACGCTCGACATGCAGGATGCCATTCCAGCTCTACAGGGGATCTGGAATGAGGTCTACAAAGGAAGCACGCAGGATCACCAGATGAGAGTAAAACATCTGGTTCAGAAGTCACCCCCGTATGACACTGTTTATAATGTGGTACGTCAATTCGCGGTACTCTCATTAACCATATCCTCTGACTATTCGCAGTCCTACCAAAGGGCAATAGAGTGGCAAAGCTCAATTGGCTCAAATGGACTCATGGTAGTTGGTGACTTCTTTGATTCGAGGAATATGGACACTACGGAAGAGCGGCAGGACGCTGCGGAATACCTGCTCAAAGACGATCGCTACGTTTATCTCAGGACTATGGAGGTGGAACTAGAAAATGGAGAAATAAAGGTACGGGAAGCGACAATCTCTATATCCGCATGCCCACTGAAAGTAATACAGGTCAAGCGTGCAGGTCACTATCGGGGCCCTCTGGTGGTTCGGACCATGGCACAGTGCTGGGTTGACTTTGACGGCGCTGTTGAGGTCCCCGGTATTGTGGAAGATGATGATTTCCCCTACGCTGCACTTGCCCTCAGTGCTACCTCAGTACGTCTCCCTTTTTGTATGACGCTCAATATATTCATGATATACAGGTGCACCGTGCCCTCTGGCTGTGGGCCAGAGGATATATTACCAAGGAGAGCCACAACGACGCCAAGGTGACCAAGAGCAGCAGTGTTGTCAAAGTAGTGGGCAAAGACAGCAAGTTCACGAAGACGACCAACTTCATTAAAGACGAATGGGACGTGATTAGTGACGTGCACATGCACGATGTCTTTACTCTTGAGCCAGAGAAGCTCCAGGTAGTTGAAGGGGATATCCGAGCTTCAGCCCTCAGCATTCTTAGCCAGCGTAAGAAGTCATCCAAGGGACGACCGGAAGCAATTCGGTTGGATAAGGTGGCTCAGGGCTCAGGCTATAAGCACTGAATTGCGGCATCCGACTCTGATTTCTGGTGTGCTCCCCCGTTTTTCAGTCTGCTATGTGCGTACTAATTGTACTAATCACTAGATTGCATCATTGGGACTTTAGACCCCTAACACGCCCTCTCGGTTTTCTTTCCATCTCCCATTACCGGCTCCGGTATCCTCTTCTCCACCGCGTACACTTTCATCAGCACCACTGCAGTAGCTATCGCCCCCGCGCGCAGCAATGCCACCCATAGATTTCTCCGGGTTATCTTAAACTCACTTTCCATTTTCCATGTTCCCGTGGCCCTCCCCCATCATTACTCTTCTGCCCGTAGACTCAGACCGTCTTCTCAGCTGTAAATATGGCGTTGCCTGAAATAATTGATCTGCGTTGTTTTCCGTTGTGTGGTATCTGGTCCGTCCGTCCGGTGTGAATTGGGATTTGAACTTGAATACAACACGTGACCAAACCGCCGTTGCCTCGTCGCCTCTATTCTCCTCTTCCGCCAGCCTTGCAAGCCATCGACCTCAGAGTGGAGCCGAACACAGCGTCATCACAACCAGAAACTTACTCAAAAGGTACAGATGTCCGCCACGTAATAAAGCCCAAGCTCAACGCTCTCATCCAGAGCAAACAAAGCAAGCAAGATGTCGTCGAGACCAAGTGGATAAAGCTGGATCACAAGCTGGATCAGTTGATCTTGGAATGCAAGAACTTGGAAGATGAAATCAATGAATTGAAGGTAATGGTCCTTAATGAGCAGGCGGATGACCTCTGAGAGGCAAGTCTTTTTCCCATTTCGAACTTATACCCACAATTCGACTCTGACACATATTGCCGATATGTAGGTCGCACACAGAGCTCCATTCCTGTTCCCCTCTTCCGCCACCATTGCAAGACATTGACCTCAGAGTGGAGCTGAACACAGCATCATCACAACCAGAAAACTTACTCAAAGGTGCGGATGTCCGCCACGTAATAAAGCCCACGCTCAATGCTCTCATCGAGAGCAAATGAGGCGAGCGAGCAGCCGTCGGGACCGAGCGGATAAAGCTGGACCATGGGCTGGATCAGTTGATCTCGGAATGTGAGAACTTGGAAGACAAAATCAACAAAATGGAAAAGAAGAGGCAAGTCCTTTTCCCATTTTGAATGTGTACCCACAATTCGACTCTGACACATTACTGCTGCTATGTATATGTAGGTCGCACACAGAGATCCATCCCTATTCCCCTATTCTGCCACCATTACAAGACATCGACCTCAGAGTGGAGCTGAACACAGCATCATCACAACCAGAAAACTTACTCAAAGGTGCGGATGTCCGCCACGTAATAAAGCCCACGCTCAATGCTCTCATCGAGAGCAAATGAGGCGAGCAAGCAGCCGTTGAGGCCAAGCAGATAAAGCTGGACCACAGGCTGGATCAGTTGATCTCGGAATGCGAGAACTTGGAAGACGAAATCAACAAAATGGAAAAGAAGAGGCAAGTCTTTTTCCCATCCGAACTTGTACCGACAATTTGACTCTGACACATTGCTGCTGCTACTGTATGTATATGTAGGTCGCACAAGAGAGGCCATCGTAAGCAATACCACAATTGCATGTCTCAAGTGGGGCCTCAGTCAGGTCCAGACGGTAGCGCTATGAACTGTATACGTGACATTGCACTCATCGTAGCTTCCTCCCCTCAACTCTCCAAGTGCCACTTTGTGCCCTTCTTCTCGTCCTCAGCCTCTCAGCACAAAAAAAGGAGTCTCAGAAGGTACGCCTATGCTCTACTTGTGCATGACTAAGCTAAGGTTCTCCCTCAAATAGCATGTGTCGGTTTATATGAGAGTGAAGTGTGCATTATCCCCTGCAATCGTATTATACATTCTTATCCCCCCACTTCCTAGCCCATGTCTGCAAGATCTATTCTATATCTATATCAACCTTGTTCCAACACCCGGTGGACCTTTGTGATGTACGTGAAGCCTATCCATGCGCCCACCTTTCAAGCCCCTCTGTGGTACCATCAGCAATCCCTACATCTGCCGCTGTAATTCCTGGATCAGCATGAAGGGCAAGCTTTACGAGGCCAGTAAAGGATTCCTCCGATCCAAATGGCCACTTTGCCTTCAACCCATTGGCATCCGGAATTTCCAGGATAGCATTGAAGAGAACCTCTGTCCCTACAAAGCCATCGTTTAAAAGAAGCATCGGATATGATTTCTCGACCACCGCCAATTTCTGGCCCCACTAGGCTATGCATCAACCTTAATCCGGGTATGTTGATGTCATGTATCCAAGTCGTTTGCCAACTGTGACATGTTCAGTGCGCCCTCCCATCGACATTATCCTCCGAGTCCGAAAGATTGTGAGGGCTTCTCATCTCGCCATCCAGACCCGGATATGTCCCAGTCAATCGCTCATATGGCTCGAGTCGCAACCCAGTTTGCTGTCCCCCAATAGGCTGTGCATCAATCTAGGTACGTCGATGTCACTTATCCAAGTCGTCTGCCAATGTTGACATGCTCAGTGCGCCCTCCCATTGACATTATCCTCCGAGTCCGAAAGACTGAAGGCTTCTCACCTTGCCACCCAGACCCAGATATGCCACAATTCGACCGCTCACATGGCCCGAGCCGTGGCCCAGTTTGTAGGCCCCAATAGGCTGTGTGTCAACCCAGGTACGTCAATGTCACTTACCCAAGCCGTTTGCCAACGTTGACATGCCCAGTGCGCCCTCTCACCGACATCATCCTCCGAGCCCGAAAGACCGTGAGGGCTTCTCACCTCACCACTCAGACCTGGATATGTCACATTCAATCGTATGGCTCGGGTCACGACCCAGTTATGTGGGTTAAGTACACCGTCGCAGCCCCATACAGGATAATTGGTCGAATCCAAAGGGATCTGCGTGAAGTTATTTTTGTCACTGACCCATCGCCATCTAAATACGATTGCGCGCCCCACGTACCGCGTTCGACGGGTCCCATTTACCAAGCTGCAGCCCATCCCTCCAACTTCACACCCTAGAAGGCAAGAAAGCATAATACAAGGTGGTCACTGAGTCGTACTGTTTCTCACTGGCCTCCTAACAACTGTGCCGATTTCCTAACAATCATTGACAGACATACTTGTTTGGAAAAGTACTACTGACGATAGGCGTAGTCTCAGTAATGTCATGTGAAAAAAGTAGCGTAGTTGTAAAAAAGTGAAAGATAAGTACGCGAAAAAGTAGAGGACTGGGCTTTTCCCAAGCAGCCCATACTTTCTCAAAATTTACTTTTTTTACTTGAAAAAAGTGAAAAAAGTACGAAAAAGCACAAAAAAACCCAAAAAGTAAATTAGGGGTTTTCCTGATGTCCGAAACTCATCCCTTTCGTCGGGTGGAAACACAACCAGACAGTGACTCCCCCACCCCCTCGAACCTTGTCAAAGGCGCCCTTGTCTTAGATCAAAGGCGCACCCTTTCTGCCTGCTCCAAGTCTTCACCAAGCATTGCTTCTGTGGTGAATACTCCAAATGCTTCTGCCCTACAGCCGGTGAGATAACGGTAGTTCCGATCCCTGGATGAACGGCAAGCTGGGACAAACCGAGACTCCTTCGATCAGCTCATGGACGAGTTCCCGATCAACCACCGGGTTAGACCGAGACTCCCTAGGTCAAACTCACGCCGCGCTCACTATGCCCTTTTCTCCTGCCCCATTACCAAACTT
>Ga0307510_10001883_pt1 | contig 23535 bp, 19 predicted proteins | sample 12_EM_MG_FD_207224 | JGI IMG/M metagenome (GOLD analysis project Ga0307510, IMG submission 207224) | Populus trichocarpa ectomycorrhiza microbial communities from riparian zone in the Pacific Northwest, United States - 12_EM | ecosystem: Host-associated > Plants > Roots > Unclassified | place...
CCTGCCTTATTGATTCACCGCTAAACAGTCTCTCGACTAACCCCTCTCCAGATCTCCAACACGCACCCTTTCTTGGTCTCCAAACCCCCCTCTTCTCGACCCCCTAGCGCCTACCCACTCTCGGATTCTCTCCTCTACATTGGGGAATCCACAAATAGGAATATTTTAGATCCTGCGAAATTTCTTACGCTGAGGTTTTTTGACGACTGCAATCACGGCGCATCCTCTAAAATCCTCTTAAAAGCACAGAAACCGAGTGTTTACCGTATTTTCTTCCCCCAGCTTCCCCCGTTCTATAGTCTATACCGTGCATCCTTTGGGATCGATCAGATTGTAGTCTGTCCGGTACAGGTGGAAGGTTGGGATCTCAACCAAAAAGACAGCATGGGTAATACACCTCTTGCGTGGGCTGCTAGGAACGGGCACGAGAGAGTGGTGGAAACACTACTAGGACGAGACGACATTGACCCCGACAAGGAAGGTGATAATGACCAAACGCCACTGGTACTGGCTGCTTGCTATGGGCACGAAGGGGTTGTGAAAATGCTTCTAGAACGGGGAGACGTCAACCCCAACAAATCTGATAGGTACGGCCGAACAGCACTTTATTGTGCTTCCGGGAATGGGAACGAGGGAGTAGTGAAAATATTACTCGGACGAGACGACATCGACCCCGATCCCGACAAGGGAGGTGATGATGACCGAACACCACTGGTACTGGCTGCTTGCTATGGGCACGAAGGAGTTGTGAAAATGCTTCTAGAACGGGGAGGCGTCAACCCCAACAAATCTGATAAGAACGGCCAAACAGCACTTTGTTGTGCTTCTGGGAATGGGAACGAGGGAGTAGTGAAAATATTACTCGGACGAGACGACATCGACCCCGATCCCGACAAGGAAGGTGATGATGACCGAACACCACTGGTACTAGCTGCTTGCTATGGGCACGAAGGGGTTGTGAAAATGCTTCTAGAACGGGGAGACGTCAACCCCAACAAATCTGATAGGCACGGCCGAACAGCACTTTATTGTGCTTCCGGGAATGGGCACGAGGGAGTAGTGAAAATACTACTCGGACGAGACGACATCAACCCCAACAAGTCAGATGCGGATGGCCAAACACCACTCTTACTGGCTATTCTCAATAGGCATGAGGAAGTGGTAGGAATGTTACTCGGGCGAAGCGACATCAACCCCAACGAGCGAGACCTGAGCGGCCAAACACCACTGTCTAGAGCTACTTACCGGGGGCAAGTGGCGGTGGTGAGGATGCTACTCGAGTTAGAAGACATCAACCCCAACAAGCGGGATGGGAACATCGAAACACCTCTCGGGTATGGCGCTTTGAATGGGGACGTGACAGTGGTGAAAATGCTACTTGGGCGAGACGACATTAACCCCAACAGGTCAAATATGTACGGCCAAACACCACTCTCTATAGCAGCTCACTATGGGCACCAGGGAGTGGTGAAAATGCTACTCGGGCGGGACGATGTCAACCCCGACACACCAGATGTGAGCGGCCAGACGTCACTCCATCGTGCTGCTAAAAAAGGGCACCAGGACGTGGTAAGAGTACTACTCAGAAGGGACGACGTCAACTCCGACAAGCCAGATAATGGGGGCCGAACGCCGCTCGGTTGGGCCGCTAAAAATGGGCACGAGGGAGTCGTAGAAATACTACTTGGGCGAGACGAAGTCGCCATTGATAAGCCAGACAACGCTGGCCGAACACCACTCTGGTGGGCTGCTTGCCATGGGAACCAGGGAGTGGTGAAAATACTACTCAGGCGGGACAGCGTCAACCCCGACAGGCCGGATGATAGGTGCCAAACACCGCTCAGCTGTGCCGCTGCAAACGGGCACGAGGGGGTTGTGAAAATTTTCCTCGGACGGGACGATGTCAACCCCGACAAGCCAGATAATAAGGGCCGAACAGCACTCTCGTATGCCGTTAGAACTAACTACAGACCAGTGATAGCTCTACTGCAGCTTCAAACGGCTGCCACCCACAGCATAGAGTAAGCCCGACGAGACATCGTCGCCGTTACGGACTTCAAATTACCGTGCCGGCAACCTATACATCATTTTCGCAAGGACTGCAACACTTCCATAAACGTTTGTCGCTACAGCTGCCACTCCCCTCTCAACACCACCCATCTTCTCCTGCCTCTTAAACCACTACCTTGTCGGAACCTCCGTCCTGCGTTTTCCTCCTGAGCATACCTTCCATTGTGATCCAGCTCGATTTTTTTTTTGTTCTCGGTGGAAGGAAATAGTACGCTATGACAATGCTCACCTCTATCACATACTGTCCTAGCTTCTTGTCTAGATTTTTCCCGCGGTGTTAAGGCAGCCTTTGCGAGCTCCTGTTTAAAGCCTTGAGCCTAGGGTTAGTTGAGGCCTATTTCTACTGTATTGAGCTAAGCCAGCGTTGCTTGGAATTTCCATCATGCTCTCTTCATTTGCTGTTGTTTCTTGGCTGTATATCCTCTTTTCCCCTTTATTGTTCATTCACCTTTTCCAGAATTCCTCTTTCTCTCTTTTCTTCTCCTCTGAGGCCTAAATGTGAGGGCTTTTTAGATGTAGGGAGAAAAAGATCTAAAAATGCAAGTATAAATCTTAAAACTCGCTATGCTACGGGGCCCTACACCTAGTGTCCTACTGGCTGATCGCGGGCAAGGCTGGCGGTTCCAGAGAGCAGTACTCAACCTACACTCGGGTAATTCCTCCAGCTCCCCCATACTCACCTGGGTCTCCTCGATATGCCACCAAGGTTGTTGGATGGGGCGCAACAGCTATTGTAGTAATCCATGCTTCTCTGCTCATAGGTAGCTCGCTTAAATGTGCTAGAGTAGAGAGAACAGGCGTTGCAGTGATGGTATTACCTCAAAACTTATAGACACTTGGTAGGAGAGATCGGAGGGGTAGCTTCCGCGGGTTTATTTGCACTCCTCTAGGGCTAGACTAGCGGTAAAAACAGCTGTCCAAGTAAAACATAATTATCTCTTCCTAACCCTTCCACAGACCACCACACCCATCTCTCGATCTTCCCTTATGTCTATAATCCCAAGCACACATCCGTGATAACAAAGCAAGGACATATTAGCAAAATCTTCTCTATAAACCACTAAAGAAATTGAACAATACACCACATACCCGACCGATTTAAGATTCTCTGGTAACTTCTCGAACCAGCCACAACTTCGAACAAAATTCTCGATATCCCTACTTGCATATAGGACAGGGTGCATAGCCGGCTTTGCTAGTATGTCAGGTAATTCACCTGAATCTGCTAAGAGCTATTGAAGAGACCCGATGCTACTGAATATCGACCTACTAGTGAGTTGGGATATCTCATCCTCTCCAAGCCACCTTTTCCAACTGCGGTTTTTTAATTTTATTTTATTTTTGCACATGTTTAGGTCAAGTATCACGAGCCTAGTAGGTATCATACTCCGAGCAAGGCAGTAAGGCTTTGATTTTGATGGAATGACAATCCTAGCAGTATAACAGAGCTTTGTAGTACTAATAGAAGCGCTCAGGGGGCGTAGATACCGGGGAGCACATCTATTGGGGAACGCAGTTAACCCGGGGCTTTTGTAGAGCGACGTGAAGTGGCTCAAGGAGGCCCAAGTAGTTATAGATTTAGCAGCTTAGTAGTAAAATTGCTTGACATAAAAGAAAGACAAGAATATTTTATATGAAAAGAGTAATTTATAACGTTTACGGATTCCAACAAGTACGGTAGGGACATTGATCGCCTGTTGACAAGGATTTGCTGTGGTTGGAAAGGAGGGTTCCAAAGTTTGGAAAATCCATTTTATTCCTTAACCAATATCATACCTCCGGTCTCGGGCCGAGATTTTGGTTCAACTCTTTCGACAATTGCCACAACAAGCTTAAATTTACTGAATTCGTGGCAGGCTAAAGGCGATGGGGTAATTCCATCTTGGCTAGGGTACACTGACGAGATAGTGGCCTGGTTTGCTGTCCTAAGAGGCAATTGAGGTCGGATAGTATGATATTATCATAATAATAATTATTATGTGCTAGTATGATACTACCCCAGGATCGGACTTCTGATACTCGAGAAGGGAACATCATATTATCTTATTACCCGCCCATCATAGGCCTATTTTTGCTTTTTTATCATACTGGTTTATCAAGAACAAATCCTTGTTGCTACTTTCCAGGTTTTCGTGAGTTTTGGCTGCTAAGTTATCGGAGCAGGGATCGCCCCCATTCCGGTTTTTGATCACCCCGACTGGTAAGGTTGAAATTTGCCTCTTTTAACTTGCGGTTTTTTTTTGCTTATCTGCGAATAACAGACTACCGTAAATAGATAGCTGGTCATGGTCTTGGCTTGGGGAGAGGTCACGTTTCTGCTGGGGTGGATGTTGCCTAGTCTTGGAAGACAGGGGCGCTATGTAAGTTAGGTTCTTTCACTTCTCTCACGCTTCCCTTACCACCACCACGACAACGAGGATCGCGACGAAGGGAACACAGCACAACAGAAGAACTGTTGGACTGTGGATTAAGGAAGGAAAAATTGGTCTTGTACCCGGTTAGTCGGACAACCTGTAAGGTTGGGCCTTCTTGCAGTGGGATTTTTCTCTCTCTTGCGCGGTTCCCCGGATTGGTTTTGCGGAAGTAGTTTAGTGAACTTGGGTTGGTCGTGGCTTGTGTAGTTTTCCCTTCTAGTTGAGAATTCTTGAGAGTGACAGTTTTTTTCCGTTCCGCAGAGTACTCGAGTAGATACTGTTGCCCGGGTATTTTGTTTTTACGACGAGCACGTTAGCAGGGTACTTTATCAAGTTTTCACTTTTTAGGATAGCCCTGTCCCTCCTGCTCTAGCACACGGAACTGCATAGCCTACATCCGTTGTGGTATTTCTGTAGTAAGGATTGGGATTCCCCTTTCCTGGAATGCCCGCCGTGGACCCTTTGATTGGAGTTCCAGTTTATAAACCACTCTTGCTAGATCATGAAGAAGGCTAAACAAACGGTTCTGGGCGCAAATATATAAGGACCCTTCCCGGCCCGCCCCCAATTCCATTCTGTGCTCAGTATCCCACTGCTCACAATACCATACAAATTCAAATAGAAGAGACATGTGCTAGGACGTTGGAGCTGCCTCTCCTAGAAAGGTGCCCCGTATATTCCTTTTGTTTTGTCCCAACTGGGGGCTGAGTTTGTGGCGTTTCCCCTCGCGTAGCTGAGAAGGGAAATTCCAACGTCCCAGCACATTTCTCTTCTATTTGAGTTCTTACGGTATCAGGGGACCTGACCACTTCAGGAAAATGGCCAAATCAGCCTTTCTCTCGATTCTGCAATCTGTAGCTACTTCGATTACCGGTTCGCCCACCCCTGGTTCGCCCGCTCATCCAATTGGGTTGGAAGTCCGCACTGCGATCGATACGGGACTTTCTAATATTCACCTAATTGGTACAGGTCCTTTGAAAGATGGGGTAGCATACACCTACGGATCCTGTTCTGCCTTTTCTTCTCAAGACTCCCATCACTTCGTTTCAAGCACGCCCCCTGGCGATATTATTCCTGATCGACTGCTGTGGAGAGTTCCCGAGGATGCCCCTCCTGGTGGCTGTATATCCGCATGGGGATTGAATGACGGAAGCTTGTACGGGCGGAGCCTTCCGTTGGAGGTACAGGCGGGGCTTAAGAAGAGGAATCTTGCGAAGAGGGAGATTAACCCCATTAAGATGGATAATAGTAGTGGGATTGACACTAGTGGGCCATGGTTCGACGGGGTTAAGTTGCTGCAGGATAAGGAGGTTCCACCGATTGTTATAGAGGAGTTGAAGAAGAAGAGTGGGTCACTGTGCATGAATATTGGTTATGACAATGCAGCATTGGTTCCCCTTTTGAACGATATGCTGATATGGAGATTTGTAGAGATTGGTATTCTCGGCGCTGGAATGTCAGGACTTATGACTGGTGTAAGTTGGACTCTTTCGCGGTCATACATCACTTACTAACGTTAGCAGTTACTATTGGATTCCCAAGGGTTTCATAATTGGGAGATTACAGAGGCATCACAGAGACTTGGAGGGTATGTGCCGGGCATACTGAACCAATCTTTTTTTATTTCCTGGGATCCATGCCGCTGACTTTATCCAGCCGTGTGCACACTGAATACTTCACCGGAGGCCCAACCACTAATGATTATCAGTACCAAGGTGAGATATCCACGTGTGATGGATTTTGGTTATATAATTTCTGACAATTTAGAGATGGGGCCAATGCGATGTACGGACTCCGATATCCCCACAATCTACCCGGCTTACCGCTAACCTCCCTACAGTCCCTCGCTCAATCAAATACGCCGGAACAAACGAAACCCTAACCATCCGTGATCACCACATCGTTTTCCAATTAGCCAATTACCTCAACAACAAGAACAAGAACGATACGGACCTCGTTATAAAGTTCATCAACTGGATTCAGACAAACCCAAATACCCGTTCCTACTTCCAGGGTATCAGGAAGCCCGATGGATCGGTGCCTACCGCAGCAGAAGCAGCGGCAGATCCTTCACTCAGACCTGCCGCCATAACTGATCCTAGTTATGAGGAAGTCCAGGATCAGTTGTCCGACTTGTATATGAAGAAGGAGAGAGTTGTTGAGTTGGCCAATAATGTTTATAAGGCTCATAAGAAGACTATTGGTATGATAGCCCACTTCTCTAGACTAAGAGTGTAGGACTGATTTCCCTGCGCATCTAGATGAAGGGTGGGATGACTTTTCAGAGTTTGAGTACATTCATACTATCATTGGGTGTGTCTTTTTCTGGACTATTTTATCTCAAAACAAGATTTGAAATGGTTACTGACTCATCATAAGAGCATCACTTAATATCACGGACTTGTCTCTTGCCTTTCCAGAATCTATTGGCCATTCGTTCTGGTGGGATTAGTAAGCAAATATATGTCTCTATGGTAATGCAGGTCAGACTAACGCTGGTGTCAGTATGGATAATGTTTATTTCTCTGCTACTGATTGGGTCACCATTGATCACGGTAAAAAAATAATTTGGATATCCCCGGGAAACGATTCTGAAGATTCTGACTAGTCTTCTATGTCTAGGCCTTGATCGTCTTCCACTTGCCTTTGCGCCTACTGTAAAAGATAGGGTCAAATTTGGTCGAAGAGTCAATAGAGTTAACTATTCGAAATCAGCAAACAAGGTTACATTCTCCTGGAAAAATAACTACCGTGATAGAGATCACTTGACTGCGGAATATGATTATGCCCTAGTTGCCACTCCATTCTCGATAGCCAGGAAATTAAGGCTTCCGGGTTTGATACCTCCTCTTGAACTGTTATAGTACTGTTGCTAACTATCAGCAGCCTTTAGCAGTGTCCTCAGAAGAGCTATCAATAGGTTGGGCTACTCTAATGCATGCAAGGTAGCAATACAGTTCAGAACACGATTCTGGGAACACCTGAACCCACCTATCCTTGGTGGTTGTACGACTACCGATCTTCCGCTCATCCAAATATACTGCTATCCATCATATAACCTGAACGGTACCGGCCCGGGAGTGCTTCTGGCTTCATACAACTTCAATAGTGACTCGGATCGGTCTGTGAGCTGGACAGACGATGAGCATATCGAGCACGTGTTGGAAGCTATGGAGGAGATTCATGGCCCTGTTGTAAGAGAGCAATATATGAGGTAGGTTCTATCATTTGATTAGATGTGCACCACTACTATGTGCTGACTTTGATTAGGGCAGAACGCAAATGCTGGGGTCTCGATGGGTTTGAAGCCGGCTCGTTGGCTTCACCGTATGTTGGACAGCATAAGTTGTATATTCCCTCCTACTTCCATGTAGAGAATAATGTACGTTCACGTGCCTCCAACACATTCTCCTTTTTTTTACTACAGGTGTTGATTTTACTAGATCATCTTCGTTGGGGAACACACCTCATATACCCATGGTTGGATTGCTTCGGCGCTAGAGTCTGCTGTTAGGGGAACTGTCCAATTGTTCTTGGAGTGGGGTCTCGTGGACGAGGCGAAGAATATCACTGAAACCTGGATGGGGAGATGGTGGATTTTCAGTTGAATCCCTGGGAGTATTGAATAGTGCACTGACGGACTTTAGGATCACGGTCTAAAACTTGGTAATAGCTTTCGGCAAAGGTGCTAATGGGGGCGCTTGCTGTCGGTTGTTAAAATGTATTATGAGTTGTCTTTTTTTTGATATTTTCCTATCTAACATATAGTGTGGGTGTCAGAACTGGTAAATAGAGTTGGGTGAATATTCATTGTGGGTCATCACGCATTACCGCCCATATCTATCAGCTCGTCACTTGGATCTAATGTAGTGTTCCCAACCGTCCAGTCCGTCCGTCTTCGGGGGAGGATGGGACGGGCTACGGCTTTATAGTCCATCTTTTTGGGGGTGCAGGACGGACTACTCCCGGGAATGTGAGGACCGGACTGACTATAGGGAACTATAGTCCCAGAGCTTGGACCTCCTGTACTAGTCAAGCTGAAATCATACACCTCCAAGCGAATTCTTTTCACATCATGAGACATCACTCTTGCAGTCGCCGGCCGTCCCTGTAGCAATGCGCAATCGTTTCAACTGAGAAGTAATGATAGCCGACAATCAAGAGCATAGATTACCACTAATGACTACTAGAATGATAGGAAAGATACAGACAAGCTATATAGTAAAGTGGCTTGGTTCCGCTTTACCATGCTTCTGCTTCCACCAAACTTCCGCAACAAAGAACAAAGGCATTCAAAGAAAGCATATAAGAACAAAAGGAATAAAGAGAGTATAAAGAAGGCCAAACCCGGACAAGACTTGGGAACAATTGAAAAGACTTAGAGGAAGCATTTGAGAGGAGAAAGAAACCATATTCCAACAGTCCCTGTTACAATATGCGATCGGTACTTTGGATGAAGAAGTGATAATTGAAGTAGTCGAGATCTCTTATTGTGACAACGCTCATCAATTGAATAATAAGAAAGAGATAGCTCAGCTATATAGTACAGTGGTTGAGTCCAGCCATTACCACTGTGATCCCTCTACAAGGAAAAACAAAGACTATCAAAGAAATAACCTGAGGAACAAAAGGAACAATGAAAGAAGGCACATTAGGCTTCAACCAGTAACGAGTATGAAAGACATAGAGAGCTGAAAGAAGCATTCGAGAAGAGAAAGAACCCATATTTGGGAGGAGCAAGAAATCATATACGAACAGTCCCCTGCCGTCTACCCCCCTGCACTCAACTAAAATGTCTCACCCTGTAGGGCCCGCCATCCTTCCCAAAGACGGCCGTCCTGCACGTAGGCCGCTCCCGACGGGCTACAGATAGCCGTCCCGTCCCGTCCGGGGCTCTCGGCGGTCCCCCCGCGGGGTCCCGCCTGGCCCCCGGAAGGTTGGGAACACTGATCTAAGGTTGCTTGGAATAGCTCATTCCAGAGAAACTCTCAAATATAGGCTATGATCGGTAGAGTGTGTATTGGTCCTTATTCTTTCGATATCGCCAGCGGTGTCCTATATATACAAAGTTGACTGCACAGAAAAACATTCCTTCAACTTCGTCCAAGTTCTCCACACTCATTCGATCACCGTCTCCTTCCTTTCACATAAACTTCCTCCAAAACAAGACATCCCTTAATCCCTTACCTCTGTCTCGTTTACTTACAGAGTTCCTCCATTCCCAAACGTTCTTGCTACTTTTATCTGTTTCGCTAACCTTGTAGTGTGACACTTGTACGTTCCATCACTTAGTTCCAAACCTTTAGTACCTCTAGCGCAAGTTCCTGCATAATCCTAAACATCTCCGCTGCACTTAACCGTTTACCCAAACGCACTACAACTTCAACTCCTATCTTCTCCCACACTCTCGAAACCAATCTTCTCCTAAGTCAAACGTTCCTTGTTGTAGTTTGTGTCGTAGATATGGAACCTACGAGAAAACTTTAACAGAAACTATCCTCCCAAAAAAGCGAACCCGAGCCCCCAAATCCCTCCCATAAGTTCACATCCACCCTCTAACTCTCCCACAACCTCAGCTTCTTGTCAAGCGAAATTTTCCACCCCCCTCGCTCCTTCCTCTAAATCAAGTCCCAATACACCTGTGCGACAATCAGTCCATCAATTCCATTATATATCCCCCCCGTCTTCTCCTCCACCTGCATGGTAAAATATAACCTCTTCCCACCCGCACTATACGTGGCAGCAAGACTCTCCACTAGCGTAGCACTCGCGCTCTGGCCCATGGCCAAACTCACAAACGTTGGCACGTTGATCCACGGCAGCGGATTCCCCGTATAGATCAGTGCCCTCGGCGCACCGTCGTCCCTCCCCAACCCCTCCCATCCCTCCACCGCTGCCTGTGCCGCTACGCAAAGGGAACAGTGTTCACGGCGAGTTCCTTGGAGATCGCTTCGGGGGATATATCGGCCAGCTAGTTATTGGCGTTCTGCGGGAAGGTGATAGCCCAGGCATTGTATACTATCATACTAAAATAATATTTCATGATCAATACTTCTCTCTTTCTACCATTGTAATACCATTATCCGCTAAACACCCGTTGGGCGCACAGACGTGCCTTAGTATTCTACAACACCAAGACTTATGACCAGTGACACTACCACAACTTTCTACCTTTACCAAATAAGCTATAGTCTAGCCAATTCCAAAAGTAGATGCACGGTAGGTATAAACTATTAAACAAGGGAGGCTTATCAAGATCGATACAGTAGATACTCGGCTTCGATGCTTTCAAGAGAGTTTTGGTGGATGTGCTGTTGTGGTAGTCGACAAACAACAACAGCGCAAGCAATTTGGCGCAATATGAAAGGTCCTTTTTGTTGGAATTTTGCTGCTCACCACATTCAGATTCATCAATGGAAAACTACTACTATGAGGACAAGCGCCTATCGAAAGGTTACTAGAACGCACTAGTTCCAGACTACCATTGTTTGATAACTACTGCACCACGGTTAGCTTCATACAGATCACGCACAACCCTGCTTACCTAGTTCATCACGGATCAACAACCACGAAACACCTTTGATGAAAGGTGCGACAACTCCAAACACACTATTGTTACCTCCACCCACACAACACCTGTGATATCGACCAAACACAACATCACTCTGTCTATCATAACACCGACAGAAAAAGCACCTTCCCTGACCCTCGGTAAACTAGATTTCACCTCGGTTATGAGTCGGAGGAGATTTGGCAAAGATGAGTTGTGGAGGAAATGCGAGGAAAGAATCGGCATACGCAGGTCGTACGTCTGAAAGGCAACTTGTGCTTTGAGGAGGATACTAAAAAGACTCCTGTTTTCCCTTTGTTCGTTGTTTTGATCATCCATCAGACATTCGTTTTTCTCTTCGTTCTATCTTCTGTACACCGAGTATTAGTCTCTCATTTCTTTATTCCTTATCAGATTTGTTTTCTTGTCACCCTACTTGTTCGTATCGATAAAAGTCTTTGGTTCTCCCACAATCAGTGATCGAATCCGCTGTGCACCAAACCATTTCGTTCAAAATACTTTTGTGTTGATTCTGTAATGTGGAGAAGAGATTTAGAAATGTGAACGCTAGAGGCAGGGAGGGAAGCGATGGATATCGAGAATGGGTGCCCGTTAGAGATCGGGAGGGGGACTGTACGGGGAACCATTTGATTGAGGACAGTAAGACACAGGCAGAAAGCCTCTTGGTGATGAAACCACGATGATGGAGGAGGAAGGAAGGTGACGGGAGACTGAAGTGTGTGTTCGTTGTTTGATGTAAGTATAGAGAAAAAAACCAAACTAGAATAAATACGGTTTGATCGCTAGAAACCAGTCTTCTCGGGGCGCCAGCCCAAGCCACGATCCCATCAACATACCCTAGTCTCATACCCCATGATGGGTTGCTCCACTATCGTTGGCTTGCTGTGATTACAGATAATTTAGGCCCTGCCTGTCACTCTACTATAATAGTGAGTCCCTTTCTTTTGAAGGGTAGCGTATTTCCTGATTTCTAAAGTCGGCTAACTTTCTGGGGAAGCCCAATTGGGTAGTTAAATCACAGATTCCCTCCTGCTTATTCTGGGAGATATCAATTGGAGTCCCAATAGTGGGTGAGTAAGGAAATTTGTGAGGTTGCAAAATCCAGCGCAATATCCCGTGCAATATATTGCAACATCACAACCTTCACTGCTCAAAACGCGGGTATCCTATTGCGTCCCTTTTTAGGAAGCATGAACTAAAGATCCTCTGCTATCGGGCTATCGTATCTACGCTCTCTTTGAAGTTTTAATCCATGGGCATCTGCACCTAGGGCGACTAAGCAACCTTACCTTTAATCTCATACTAGGAGGACAGCGGCAAATAAGCATGGTCGTTATTAAACTGTGACTATATATAAGCCGTAGAAGTCAATCGCTATCATACCTTAGTTAACGGCTAGTTTCTATTATACGTTGCTTTTCATCAGTGTCAAGAACACTTGCACTTTATTTTATTTTTTCTCTATTGTTATCTGGACAGCCGTCAATTTTACACTTCAGAGGGGGAGGGGGCGGGGGGGAGAGGTGGTTTTAGAGAAAATACAGGAACAATAAATCCGAAAGAGGATTTACGCCCGGGGAACAGAGAAAAATGTAAGGCCGAGGAAAATTCCAAGCCACCCTGGCTTATGCCAATGTATTAGGAATAACCCTCGGCCAACGCCAGACTCCAGGTCCTAAAAAGAAGCCCACAAATGCTGACTTTACTCCATAAGAAAAATCTAGAGAGAGGGCTGGGCGTGTATGTTATAGATATGCGCATTTCCATTGTGTATGATTTCATTCCACTAAGAGAACAAAGAGGGAAAACAAGGATCGAGCTTGGTTACTATCGGAGGCATCACCCAGGAGGGAGGGCAAGGCGGCAGTTGCCCCAAGGTAGCGTTTTAAGATGCAAAATAACTTAGGGCGAGGGGGCGGCGAGGGGGGAGAGGCTGTGGTAGCGACAGGCACGTTTATAGAAATGTTCCAGTCTTTGCGAAAGCGGAGCACAGGCTGCGAATAAGGTATTCGAAGGCGGTAGAGAGGGCAATGTCTCCTCGGGCTTAGTCCGTGTTGTGGGTGACAGCTGTTTGAGGCTGCAGTAGGGCTATCACACGTGTGTGATTATTTCTAACGGCACACTAGAGTGGCGTTCGGCGGTTCTTATCTGGTGTGCTGGAGTTGACGTCGCCTCGTTCGAGTAGCATTTTCACCGCTCCATCGCGCCCATACAAAGTAGCATAATAGAGTGGGGTTTGGCCGTTCACATCCGATGTGTCAGGGTTGACATCATCCTGTCCGTGTTAGAATATTCACGAAGGTTCCATATCTACGACAGTGGTACTACACGGATGGTTTGGATTAGGATAGTTTTTTGTTTGGAAAGTGTTTGGAAGTATGGAAGATTGAAGCGATGTCATGTAAGGACGAATGGTTAGGTGCAGCGGAGATGTTTTGTGAGGATTCATGAATCAGACTAGGGGTACTAGAGGTTTGGAACTAGTGTTAGCTAGAGGATGCAACGGACGAGTGCCACACTTAGATGATAACGAAACAGGCACAGGTATCAGGAAAGTTTGGGATGGAAGATTCAGGAAAAGTCTGTAAGTAGTTGAAACGGGCAAAGGGATTGAAGGAGGAAATCTGTTGCAAAGTTGAGGGTGTGGTTTGGAAGGCAAGAGACGGTGATGGAAGAGAGTTTCTGGTATGAGAGTTTTGTGTATATATAGGACGCTGCTGGCAGCGCAGAAGAAATAAGGACCCAAGTTACTCCAGACCATCATAGCCTATTTTGAGAGTCCGAGGGTTGTATTGCCCTACTCATCTGGTTTGTTGGGGTTGATGTCGTCTCGTCTGAGAAGCATTTTCACTACTCTCTTATTCCCGCCGCGAGCAGCTAGCAATAGTAGCGCTTAGCCGCTCAGATCTGAGTTGTCAGGGTTGACGTCGTCCCTGCCCCGTAGTATTTTCATCGCTCCCTCATGACCATTCTCCGAAGAACAGGAAGTCGCTGTTTGGCAGTACCGCTCTGTCTTGTCGGGGTCGACGTCGCCTCGCCCAAGCAGAATTTTCACAACTCCCTCGTGCCCGCCGCTAGCAGCTGGCAAGAGTGGTGTTTGACAGTCATCACCTGCCTTGTAGGGGCCAATGTCGCCCCGCCTGAGCAGAGGTTTCACCACCCCCTCGTGCTCATTCCTGGAAGCCCACGCAAGGGGTGTATTACCCATGCTGTTTTTTTTTGCCTGATATCACAGCCTCCCACCTCTTCCAAACAGGCTACAATCTATCCCAAAGATGGATGCACAGTGCAGGATGTTGAAAAGGGAGAGTTTGTTGAAACCAATACAGTAAGCACTCGGTTTCTGCGCTGTGAGGGGATTTTAGTGGATAATATGTCTTTATTGCAGAAGCCAGAAAACTTCTGGGTAAGCAATTTCGCAGAGTCTGAAGTGTCCCTATAGTATTTGTGTGGATTCCGCAATATAGAGAAGAAATTCGAGAGAGGATGTGTACTGGAGGACAGGAAGGAGGACGGGTTGGGGATCAAGAAAGGGCATGTTTTGGGGATCGGGAGAGGGACTAGTCGAGAGCCTTTTTGATGATGGATGGATATGACAAGTGCAGAAAGACGGTGCCGGGGGAGACCACGATGGAAAAAGAAGGAAGATATAAAGTTAATAGGAAAATAAATAGCACGTTTGTCGTTCCGTTTAAGTATAGAGAAAAGGAACTGAGCAGAAGAAATACAGCTTGTGGCGGTCAACCCATTTTGGTGGGCTGATCGCCACATATCACTGGAAGCCATGCCGAGGTCGTTCAGTGACCAAACTGAGGCCAAAATTGCAGGTTTTTCAAGCTATCATTACCCAACCACCATAGGTGGAAACATCTTGGAAAAAGTTCAGAATAATTTGGTATGATATAATCGCACTTACACGAGAAAGTGTAGGATTTTTCCCTTCAATTCTCCTAAAGTAGTAGTGAGAGATGAAATGTCCTTCCCCTCAAGGTACCCGCCAAGCCAGATGTTTTTGGATTGGAAAGATACTTTACATTGCAACACACCATACCTAGTTCATGTGCGCAGGGCTCTGTACTCGGGTACTCGGGTATTTGCAGCGCGGTAGAACAAGCCACCCCCCTTGCCGTTCCCAGCACTGCCCCCTAGTTGCCACAGTGAATGAAATAGAATAGCGAACGGGAAAGCGAAGCCTGGACACAACATCTCACCTGTAAACACCACACTGCGATCATGAAGCAAAAGGGAAGACGTGAACAAAATCCTGAGGGTGTTCAACACCGTGAAACGACGAGAGATGAAAGAATTAAGGTAATTACCTTAAGAGAGGCAGGCTAGAACTGGACAAGAATCGGGAATCATTGGCAAATAGATAGACAAACGTGTCAAAAGGAAGCTATTTTAACCAAAATTTCAGGGTTAGTATTGATTAGACCGGTAGCTAATAGAGAAGCTGGAATCAGGATTATCAACGGACCCAGGCTGCCGGATCGCCATCCAATGGTAGAAGGAGCGGCCAACCTCCGAGTCCCATATTTGATGAAGCAGAAAAACAACAGTTGGAAGCCTTTGTAACACGCGATGCTTATACTCGGTACCTTAGTCGAGAGGCTATATGTATAGAGATGAACTATGCATGTAGTGCTTGTACTATTAAGCAGGTGATGCATTTCATGGGGTATCATTGGCGCTTTCCTGAGCAGAAATTTGCAATCAGACCAGCCAATCAACCAATTTGCATTGCATGGTGCCAGGAGCGACTAGATTGGACTTTTGATGATTGGCTGAGAGTTTTGTGGACTGACGAGTCAAGCTTTTCCACCTCTGGCTTGGGATCGCTCCCAATGGGTTATACGCAAGGCTTCCAAAGAATATCATGAGGACTGTATAGACACCACCCATGAGTCTGGACGTGAGACAAAAATGATATGGGGGGCTTTTTGTAGTACATTGAAGTCTAATCTGGTATTCGTCCCAACCAAGGTCAATATGAATTCAGCACTTTATGTTAAAAATATTATCGAACCTCATTTGGTTCTTTTTTGGCATAAGTATTGTGAGAAATATGGCTATGTGGGGGTGGTGGAAGATGGCACTCCAGGCCATAAGGGTTTTGCCAATCAATATACAATGCTTAATGAAATGAAGCAAATAAGGTGGCCGGCACACTCACATGATTTGAACCTGATTGAAGCTCTTTGGATGGATATGGAAGCAGAGCTGGGCGAGGCTTGGGGCCAAGTGGGTGATATTCCTACATTGGAAACAGTGTTAAATACGGTATGGCATAATGGAATTCCTCCAGAGCGGCTGGAGAACTTAATTCATAGCATGCCACAATGACTTCAAGCAGTTATTGATGCCAGAGGTGGGCTGACACTGTATTAGTTTATATATAGACTTGGAGTGGAACTGCTAAAAATGCACGCAACTTTTGTCCCTCATGTATTTTTATCACAGGATATCACTCGTCTTTCCTCGTTTGTTTTAGTTCTTAGATAACTATCATGCTTATTTAGGAAGTCCGTCCAACTTATGGTTACCCCCGAGTACAAACTCCAGACATGGTATATTTTTTCAAAAAATTTCCAAAGCCGAGTTTCAAGATATGATATCTGGAAATATGATAATGTAAGCCTGAGATTTTGGTGCATTTTTGCCTCTGTCTAGTTATGATACATAGTAAAGAAACAAGAACATATTTAGAATCCTAGATCATAATATCATCCCTTAAGCTGTTGAGACATTCAGTCTAGTTTGAAATGTGTAGCACTAACTTATTTAGGTAGTTGGGAGCCAATCTACACGAGATTGCTCGTTTTTATCATGGCCACATTGAACAGTACTCCAGGGTAACTATACTAGTAAGTTACAACACTCTCAGCCAATCATCAAAAGTCCAATCTAGTCGCTCCTGGCACCATGCAATGCGAATTGATTGATTGGCTGATCTGATTGCAAATTTCCGCTCAGGAATGCACAAATGATACCCCATGAAATGCATCACCTGCTTAATAGTACAAGCACTACATGCAGAGTTGACCTCCATACATATAGCCTCCCAACTAAGGCACTGAGTGTAAGCATCGCGTGTCACAAAGGCTTCCAACAATTGTTTTTCGGCTTCATCAAATATGGGAGGTCAGCTGCTCCTTCTACCATTGGATGACGATCCGGCAGCCTGGGTCCGTTGATAATCTGTATTCCAGCATCTCTATTAGCTATCTGCTTAATCAATACTAACTCAGGAATTTTGTTTAATATAGCTACCTTTTGACATGTTCGCCTATCTATTTGCAAGTGATTCCCAATTCTTGTCCAGTTCCAGCCTGCCTCTCTTCAGGTAATGACCTTAATTCTTTCATCTCTCGTCATTTCACGCACGGTGTTGAACACTCACAGAATTTTGTTCGTGTCTTCCCTTTTGCTTCATGATCGCGGTGTGGTGTTTACAGATGAGATGTTGTATTCAGGCATCTCTTTCCAGTTCGCTATTCTATTTCATTGAGTGTGGCAACCAGGGGGCAGTCCTGGGAATAATGGCATAGGGGTAGCGTGTACTACCGCGCCGCAAATACCCTCATACCCGAGTACTTGGGTGTGAGGGTAAGTGATCGGAAAAAGAGTGGTGTCGAGCCAACCACTCTTTTTCTGATCACTTCTTGCTCTATGCTAGTACTCGATGTAACAATCCTATTGTTGAGTGTATATGCAACAGGCAACGACCGTCATCTCCTGCGTATGCGAATCTCGTTGTTTTGCACCCACAAGTAGGGAAGTACTATCTCTTCAGATAGTACGGAACTGGCTTCAAGTTGCTGGTCTTAGGTGATTCGTGAGAGGTACTATCTCTTCAGATAGTAAGATCGGTGGATTGTCATGCTTGATAGAACTATCACAATAGTTCTATGTTCTGGCGGCCCGTCGAGACTATCACAATAGTCTCCATGTTCTTAGAGCGTAGGCTCTCGTAGAGGAGGAGTGTATGTAAAGAAAGTAAAGCGTAATCGTATTGCAATATCTTAAGTATAGAAAAGTACTTAGATGGTTGGGTGAAGATCCTATCTCTTGATCGGAACCAAGCTCCTTTTATAGGCATCATCCCACAACCCTAATCCTGGTGACTCGTCAGCATTGCATAACATAGCCCCCATGACTCATAATTAGTCATGGTGCGAAATCCATCAGCTGATTCTTACCAATCAACTGTGCACCTCCTCTTTACTCGATCTCAACCCATAAACCCGATCATGCGCTCGAATGAGTCGCATGCGTAAAACCCATGACTGGTAATCTGAGTCATGTGCGAAATTATTACATCGTATGACGTCACAATCGTGATGTCATGAAATCATTAACCAATCATAATCAACCAATGACTCGCAAGTGCGCATTCATGTGAAAGCTATGAGTCAAATGACGTCATAGTGCAAAAACCCAACATACCTTATTACTAATAAGTATTAGTCATGTGAAATCTGCCTTGCTTAGTCATGATTTGTGACATTAGCTCCCGTCTCCCCCTAGCATCGGCCCCTCGATGCTAATTGCCCAAGTCGAGCAACTTCCGCCCAGCTCTTCTCAACTCTTTCTTTAGCTCATGGTTCAGTCGCTCGAGCTCCTGGTTTCCTTTTCTCCCCTCGTCCACCTCTCTCTTCAATCTTTCCAAGCTGAATCCCGATCCTGCAACCGTCCTGCAAAGCCCTTGGATGTCTTCCTGAACGCGCTCTATCTTGGCTTGCTGGTCTGCTATGTTGCGTCGGTAATCGTCCTCGTTTTTTAGAGATCGCTCCCTTCCGTCCAACAGTTCCCGTATCTGCCTGTATAAGGCCTCAATATCGGATTGTGTTTTTTCGCTCCCCTCCCTCTCCTGTCGTGTCCCCACAACGCCTTTCCTTCTGACACGGAACTTTGAGTCTCGGTGGTACCGGTGCCAGTGTGAGAGGTCCTTCTTCGTTCTGTCCTTCTGCGGGTAGTGCCCTGCGTCCACCTTGTATTGGACGTGTGTCGGGCACTTATGGTTGTAGTATTCCGTCCAGTCTCTGGTAGAATGCCTTGCCTTTCGTTGCTGGTTTCTTGATATCTGGACCGTTTGGTCCTCTTCCGGTGCTGGTGCCTTCGTTTCGTATGGCTAGTTCCAACCGGATTGCGTGGCACTGGACTTCTTGGGGTACCATCCCCGCTCCACTTTCTCGCTGTCGTGAACCCAGCAGTTGTCGTTATAGCACCCCGTCCAGTGGAGTGCATCGTGTTCTTTTTGTTTTTGTTCCCCTTCTTCCCAGGCCGATGGTGAACGGTATGGCGGGCTTGTCGGCGTCATCTCCGACAAGCCTATTGTTGTCCCCCAATTCTCCTGAGGGGTGGGTGTTTTCGGTGGTCGAGGGGGTGCTTCCTCCTGTTTCGGTGCTTGTGACACAGAGACGAGTATGTCTCCGTTGCCCTGTTCCTCGAGCTTGATCGAGGTGCGGCTTGTCTGAGTAGCGGGAGTGGATGTTCCGCTTTGCGAGGTCTGCATTTTCGAAGTTATCGGCAGGGTACCAGGTTTTGTCGTGTTCTGGTGAGTATCCTGTCCACTTAGCTCTGTATTGGAGCTTGTTGTAGTGTAGTCTTGAGTTGATAATTTCTCCAAGTTTGTATTCTGGTTCTCCTTCGATGATGATAGGAGGAGGAGGTTCCGATTGTTGTGAGGGAAGCTTGTTGTCGTTATAGAGCTCGAGAAGAGAGATGTGGAATGTGTTGTGTATTCTCATCGAGGCCGGGAGATCCAGCTTATAAGCGCTGGTTCCTATTCTTGCCAAGATTTTGAATGGTCCAATTTTCTTGTAATCGAGCTTCCCGCATGGTCTGGTGGTCCTGATATTTCTTGGTAGTAACCACACCCTATCCCCTTGTCGTATGTTGGGATCGGGTTTTCGCTGTGCATCGTAGTATTCCTTGTATCGTATCTGGGCTTCCGTCATTTCCGCTTGCAATGTGTCATGTAATTGACTCATATCTTCTGGTGACGTCGTTCTTCCTTGGATCAGGTGTCCGATGGCCTGATATTCGAGGTTCGTTCCGTAATTTGCAAAGAATAGTGTGTGCTTGGTGCTTTCCTGATACCTATTGTTGTCGGCGAATTCGGCCATTGGTAGGAGCTCCTTCCAATCGTCCTGCTGATAGTTGATGTAGGCTCCGAGATATTGTTCCAAAGTGGAATTTGTTCGTTCCGTTTGTCTGTCGGTTTCTGGATGAAAGGCGGTGCTGAGCCTTCTTTCTATCCCCAACTTCCTTGTTGTTTCTTTCCATAGGTCCGATCTGAATATCGAGCCTCGATCCGTGATAATATCCCGCGGTAGTCCATATAGTCGGAATATTTCCCTTATGAATGTTTCCTGGAATTGCTTTGCATGCATCTCCTTCGTGCATGGTATAAAGTGAGCCCTTTTTATCAGCCTATCAATAACAATTAGGACTGCATCCGCTCCTTCCGATAGTGGCAAGTCTGTGATGAAATTCATTGATATTGACTTCCACGGCTGATCGGGGGCCTCCTTAGGCTTGAGCAGTCCATAAGGTGCATGTCGTACGACTTTTGTTCGTTGACAAATATCACAGCTCTTGACGTATTGCTTGATTGTTTCTCGCATCTTCAGCCATTAATATTTTCTTTGAACGAGTTCCCTAGTTTTAGCCGTTCCTCCATGGCCGGCCTGAAGAATGTCGTGGTGTCGTCGTATAAGATTGGTTCTTATTCCTTCGTTATTAGGAATCCAAATCTTTCCCTGGTGCCAGAGGTATCTGTCTTTCCACTGGCACAATCCTAAGGCTACCCCTTTCATTTCTTTGTTTCCTTTGTCCAGTGCTTCCTTTATCGTTTGGATTTCTTTTTGTGTAAATCTTTTGTCTCCTTCCTGGGGCATGTCTGCCTTTCCTCTGGTCAAGGCATCCGGCTTGCCTCCCTCTTTTCTGGGTCGGAATTCGATTTTGAAGTCGAAGCCGCTTAAGACTTCACTCCATCGTATTTGTCAGTCGGTCAGTTCCTTTGTTGTTGTAAACCTTATTAGGTTTTTGTGGTCGGTTAGGACCTTGAAGTGCTGCCCACTTCCTCTGAGGTATCGTCTCCATTCCTTGAGTGCTTGAACTATGGCTAATAGTTCTTTGTCGTGTACGTCGTAGTTGCATTCGGCAGGCGCCATGGTTTTCGACCGATAAGCTACTGGCCTCCATTTTCCGTCCTCGTCATGTTGAGATAATATGCCTGAGCACACATATTTCGAGGCGTCGGTTTCGACCAGAAGTGGTCTCCCTGGTTTGAACTATGTCAACACCGGGGTTGAGCATAGCTTTTGTCGTAGCTCGTCAAATGCTGCTTGTTCCTTGTCTCCCCATTCCCATTTGACGTCTTTCTTGGTTTGGTCGTATAGGGGTTTGGCCGTCCTGCTGAACTCTTCGATAAATCATCGATAGAAGTTGCAGAATCCCATGAATTCTTGGATTTCTTTCTTGTTGGTAGGTGGTTTCCAGTCCCATATAGCTGCGGTCTTGACTGGGTCGACCTTGACCCCCTCGTTGTTGATGAAGAATCCTGGGTATTCTGTTTCCCTTTGGTGAAACTCGCACTTTTGATGGTTTGAGCTTCATCTCTTGCTTTTTTATGGTGCGGATGATGGCTGCCACATCTTTTTGGTGTTGTTCCAGGCTCTCTGAATATATGAGGACATCATCCAGATATACTATGCAGCATATGTCGATATATGACTGCAAGGTCCTGTTGATCCACCTTTGGAATGGCCCTGGTGCATTGGTTAGCCCAACGGGCATAACCAAGTATTCGTATATGCCGTATTTTGTGGTGAAGGTTGTCTTCCATTCGTCTCCTTCCTTGATTCTGACATTGTGATAGGCATCCTTGATGTCCAGCTTCGTGTAGTACTTGGCAGTTCGCAGCCTGTCCAAGGCCTCCCCTATCAGGGATAAGGGATGTCGGTCTTTCTTGGTCACGTAGTTGAGTGCTCGGTAGTCGACGCATAGTCGGAGTTTTCCATCCTTCTTTTTGACGAAGATGATAGGAGATCCTCTGTCGAAGTAGGTTTCTCGTATCCATCCGCGTTCCTCGATTTGCTTGATGTAGTTCCAGAGTTCTTCCAGTTCGTCCTGGGAGAGTGCGTAAATCTTTCTGACTGGCAGTCCTTGCCCTTCCTCGAGTTTGATGTCCAGGTCTATTCCTGGTCTGTGAGGTGGTAGCTTTGTTTTCTCTCCTTCTTCGAATACGTCCAAGTATCCATGATCATATTCTTGAGACACCATTTCCTCCAGTTTCCTTTGCTTCTGGTATTTTCGGCTTTTGATGGCGAGCTCGGTGCTAATATTGACCGATTCCAGGCTTATTCGTCCTTCCTTTTTGTTGTATTTGAGGATCCCGGTTGTCGTGTCAGGTCGTCGGTAGAACTTTCCGAAAGCTCGTGCACTGATCTCACAGATCTGTGCTTTGGAAGTTCCCGTGCTTCCAAATCCTTGTTGACCCCTGTTGGTCTTTCCCAAGTTCGGGACTTGGTAACAGTCGCTTTTGACTATCTTCTCCATGATGAGTTGTGCGATTCGATCGCCTTTTTGGATACAGTGGTCCTGGTTGCTCATATTAACTAGCACTACTTTGATTTCGCAGGTATGGTCGGAGTCGATCACACCTGCATTGACAGCAATCTGATGTTTGACTACCATGCTGCTTCGTGGTGCTATCCGTCCATAGGTTCCTTTGGGTGGTGTGATTGAAATTCCTGTCGCGACAACTTCGTGTCCGCGGGCGGGAATAATCCTTTCTTTGTTTGCGTACAGGTCGTGTCCTGCCACCTTTGCCGATTCTCTAGTTGGTAACTTTGCTTGAGGGTCAAGTAACCTAACTTGTATTCTCTGATCTTTCTTGCTTTGGGTCACGCCGAACTCGACTTTCAAGTTCTCTTCTCGCGCCTAGTCTTCAGGTATTGCGTATACCGTTGGTGATTCCTTTAAACACCATGTCGTACACCGTTCGCTTTCGAAGGTGATCTTTCCTTGGCCCCAGTCAATTCGGGGACTGTGTTGCTTTAACCATGGCATCCCGAGGATGACCTCATGGTTGGGTAGTTTAGCTACTTGGAGGTTGCCAATTCCCTATGGCTACCAATGTCCATAGGTACTTTCGCTGTATGGGTAATTGGTCCCATAGCGCTGGGTTGACCGTCCGCGAGGTAAACTTCTCTTGTCATTTTCGCTTGCGTGGTTCTGATATTGTATTTGCTGCAGAACCCTTTGTCGATGAAGTCCTCGGTTGCGCCCGAGTCTATCATAGCATTGATCGTAACTTGTCTTTTTGTACGTGTAGTTGTATCTGGACCATAATATGGTCGTTCTCGTTGTCCAATGTTTCCGTGTTGTTCAGTGCCGCGTATAGGTTCCTCATCTCAATGGGCTTTGGTTTGGTCTTGTCCCTCAGACCATTGCTTACTGGGGACTTTCGTC
>Ga0307510_10001884_pt1 | contig 23531 bp, 26 predicted proteins | sample 12_EM_MG_FD_207224 | JGI IMG/M metagenome (GOLD analysis project Ga0307510, IMG submission 207224) | Populus trichocarpa ectomycorrhiza microbial communities from riparian zone in the Pacific Northwest, United States - 12_EM | ecosystem: Host-associated > Plants > Roots > Unclassified | place...
TACCAATGAATAAATTGGTCAAATCAAATATCGTTCAACGGCAATCCTAAGTCGTGATCCAACGAGTCATTGAATATGCCGATGAATCACCCCCCACCAGAGCCTAAGGTTATCCGAGATGCAAGATTCACCACTAACCCAAACAGCCGAGGCAACAGAGTATATCTCGGATGCAAAACTCTCAAAAAAAATTATATCACTCTTGTATACCGCCCTAAAATCTTTTGAAATCCAACTACCGCTACCAGATTGTCGGTAGGAGCCAGTCCGTCAGCTTAGGATAAGTTTACGGTAGTTTGGTAAGTTAAGAGAATTGCGAATACGAGTTAATGAAATCCAACGGGCCCGAGGGTTGATCTTTTATCGTGTCGGGAAAGCGCAAATCCCTCTAAGGAGATTTTGTCTCTGAATAGAGCTAACGGGAATTGCTGATCTCACGAGATCTCATGATATCCCAAAACTAAAACAACCAAGCAGATTGGTATAGTAACCGCAAAAAAGAAAAAAAAGAAAAAAAAGAAAAAAAGGCCTGACCTCTCTCCGGCTTGTTCACACACGCACCCAAGCTTGAGCACTATTATCTCCGAGTAGGTAACTTAATCATCACCACTCCCCCCCCCCCACTCTTTCGTTCCACCGTCACAGGGCGTCACTCGCCTAAGCTCAGAGTTCGAACGCGAACTTCACACCCCCACCGATACGATACGATACTCACAAGCCAAGTATCAGCACCCATTCCCCCTTTCTACAGGCCTCCAGTAGATATCCCAAGACCGGTTCCAATCCTCAGCGTGAAAACACCAAGTGCATTATAACACAGAACGCCAACCCCCCGCAAACCCACTAGCCGCCACCAGCCAGACCAGCACACAAAAACACTCCAGATCCCAGCAAAGACCCAAGAGGAGAGGAGTGTCAACACATGTCATGCACCGTGGGAAGGAAACCCCAATCTAGGTTTTCAAATAACTTACCCAATTAACCCCTGCACACCAGCGACCCAAAATCCCCCCCGTTAAAAATGACATGCAATTCGTCAGCACTCTCCGCGCCATGGACTTCCACGGCATCAAATACCGTCTCCACCATGCAATAGAGTTTTTTTCCAGGAGAGCACCCTCCCTACATCCTTAATTTACAGGACTACAGTACCAGACCCGGGTACATCGCGACCAACTGTATTAACGCCCTTCGCAGCGTGGCTAATATGTCTGTCCCTATACGCATAGCTATCACCAAGGAAGAGCGCCTTTCGCCAGCACCTTGCCGGAGCAGTCTCTCACGGTACCGTGCTCGAGTACGGCAATGGGAAGGAATTATTCGAGCACTATGGTACTATATTCGCGAACTCCATTCCTTGGCATTCACGTGGGAAAAATGGATGAATGGATGAGTCAGGTACACCCGTGATTGCTCGCTCGCGTCGGTCCTCGGGAGCTAAGCCCTGCCAAACGTGAAAAATCCAGGGCATAAATCACCTTTGACGCTATGATATCAGTGCTTGGCCATTTAAGAAGTCTCCTGACACTCTTGTGCCAAGACGCGTATAAATAAATTAAAAGCATCCGGAGACCCCCAAATGGTCAAGTACACGTTCCTTCTCGAACCTTTTTTCGTCTGATCTTCGTGATCAGTGCGAACAAGAATCGAATAGACTATCGCAAAAGTGCTAATCATCCTAATAAACAAAGAAAAAATTGTTCCCCCTAAACGAGGAATCCTATCCGGGATTAGATGACTACGATATACAATATAACCAGTACCGTATTTACTCGCTGAATTCACCATTGGGAATCTGGACAGAAATCATTGTCTAAACCAGAATGGGCTTAGCAGAGCGGGTTAGCGGGATTACGAATAGCAGTTAATAAGATCCAACGGGCCCAGCTTAAGCTATACCGTATCAGGAAAACACTATTCCTTCTTGCGGTGCCTCGCCTCGGATTGCGAGGGCGAGGGGCCTGGCCGCCGATGGTGGATCTAGCGAGTAAATACGGTATTTGGTCAATTCGGTCGCCATGTATAGAATTTATTGTCCCTCCTACAGGGAAATCAAGAACTAAATGACTACCAATAACTAAACGATAACCCCCACCGCAACCACTATCACCTCCCCAAAAGCGGTAAACGGGAGCAACCTTAAGCCATGGTAGAAACCCCCCGGTCCACCTCCCTCTCGAGGATGTTGCCCATCACAACCTTTCCTCCAGTCTTCATTTTGAAGGTCGAGGTGGTGATGGCACTGCCACCAGAAATACCAAGTTGTTCATCCGACCAGATGTTTTGTGGTTTCGTGCCGTCAATGCCAACACCGCAAAGGCCGCCTTCGGCTCTCCAATCCCTAGTACGCTTGATACCAAGAGTGTTCCAGACCGACTCGAGAGCGCCAGTGAGATGATCGCGGTAGTTCTGGGTGTGACCGGGGGTCGGGGTTATACGTAGACGCTCCTGACCAACCGGGACGGTGGGGTAGTTGATGGCCTGAACATAGATGCCATGGTCTTCCAAGAGAGAGTCGCTAGCAGCTCTAGCAATTTCCGCATCGCCAACGAGGATCGGGACAATGTGGGAGGGGTTAGGGATTACAGGTATGCCTCTAGCTTCCAAAGAGTCTTTAACCGCACGAGTGTGGAGTTGTTGAAGAATGCGGTCGCCGTCGTAGCTGGCCTGGTATTCAATTGCGGCCCTCGCGCCAGCCATGGTTGCCGGAGGAAGGGAAGTGGTGAATATAAAACCGGGAGCGAGCGAACGAACGGCATCAACCATCTTTGCCGAGCCTGCAATGTATCCACCGACACAACCATATGCCTTCCCGAGAGTACCAGTGATAATATCGATGCGGTCCATAATGGTTCCCTTGTGCTTCCCAGCACAATGGGCCTCAAAATCAAGATGCTCTGCAACGCCAGCGCCATGTGGCCCGTACATGCCAACAGCATGGACTTCGTCCAGAAAGGTAATAGCACCATACTTCTCAGCCAAATCACAAATCTCCTCAATCGGCCCAACAGATCCACACATGGAGTATACGGATTCAAAAGCAATAATTTTCGGAACATGTGATGGAAGGGACGCGAGCTTTGTCTCAAGATCAACAAGATCATTGTGTTTGAAGACAATCTTCTTGGCGCCAGAGTGACGGATTCCTTGGATCATTGATGCGTGATTAAGGGAATCGGACAGAATCACGCAATTAGGGAGCTTCGATCCAAGGGTTGCTAAAGTCGCGTCGTTCGCCACATAACAAGACGAAAAAACAAGGGCTGCCGGTTTGGCGTGCAGTTTAGCTATGCTCGCTTCGAGAGCAATTGCATGTTGATTATGACCCGAGATATTTCTAGTTCCGCCGGCTCCGGCGCCGTACATATCAAGAGTCTCGTGCATGGCCTTAATAACTTGGGGATTACGTCCCATGCCCAACTGCAAACATCGTGAGAAAAAGCCCATAGAAAAACAACCAACAATCACCTACATAGTCATTGGAGCACCAAGCAGTGACAAGCTTATCGGGGGTCTCCAAGTGGGCCTGAGGAAATTGCTTTGCCAAACGGTTGATATTGTTGAAATAGCGGTAGCTCTTGTCTTTATGTTTCTTGTCGAGTTCTGCACCGTAGAAACCCTCGTAATCAAACTTTCCGGAACGGTGCGCCGCAGGAACCACATTGACCGGACGAGTAACACGAGTAGGCGTCCGGGGAGCCATGCCTTCTGCCATCTTAGCAGCTCTCAATGCAGCAGCCCCATGGGGGCAAATCCCTAAAATTAAAAACGATATCCATTAGCCTTCCAAAAGTCTACACTCATAATACAGCTACTGGTAGAAAAATCGGAAAACGGCGATCGGGCATTGAACAACCGTGTTTCTAACTTTTAATTTCCACATTTTCTGATTTTTTCTACCTGTAGCTGTAATATTACGACCCCAATTCCTAGCTGGTAACTATACCCTTAGAAGTGTCAAAGACACCGGCCTGAATATGCAGAGACTCAACATTGGCGGCATCCGCAGCCTTAGAAATAGATGCTTGAATATTTGTGGGCTTGCTAGGAACAACGTAGGATCTCTTCTGACCAACCGACAAACCACCCGTACGAGCCAACCCCGAAGACCTCGGACCGAGGGCGGAGGAGGAGAAGGCCGAGTTGCGAACCGACTGCACAGCAAGCGCCTTTGACATGACCGGGCAGCGACGGGCGACAACCTGCAGGTTCGACATTGTTCCTCCACCGACGGCATTGACACTCGAGCTGGTAGAGAGCGCACGAAGAGTAGACGGTGAAGTTTTCTTGAGAAAGGGGCAGAGCTTCCGAGATTGATTGAGAAGAGGCTCCATTGTTGCTAATTATCTACCGTTCCTGAGGCGAAACTGCTGTTTTTGTTAAATTTTCCTTTCTTCCGGTCGGGGAAGGGTGAGAGAAGGGTGGAATGCAAGTCGAATAGAGCAACGGCGTCTACACTGTAATAGAGAACCTCGAAGAGCTCGAAGCCAACACCCCCAGCCAGGCGTTACTGCAGCGGAGGAGGAGGAGGAGGTCACCGACGAAAAGAAGCGAGAAAGGGTGATTGTTGAGCAGGGGGGCTGAGAATAGTTGTTTACTCTCTCTTCACTTGACAGGAGAAAGAACGATGGAGAGGAAGTGAGAAAATGACGAGAAAAAGAGGTGTGTGGGATTCACTCGGCTTTTAAAAGGGAAGAGGTTGCCTGGGAAAGAAACAGGAACGGGTTTGGGTTACAGGGGTAATAGACTGATGAGAAGATGAACGAAGGCAGGAGTACGAAGTATTTGGCATGCAACAAGCTATCCCCTATTCTGTCTCGTCTTGCTCCGAGTTAACTTTCGCTTGTCGTCTCAGGATAAAACACCTGTTTTGGCAAGGCGGATCACAGAAGCGGAAAGTGGGGAGGTCTGCTCTCTTCCGAACATTAATAGCATTGATATGATTGGTCGGACTGATTTCAGCCGTTTTTCCTCCATTTTCATTCCTTTACTCCCCCGGTCAAAAGGTCCGCATCCACCCTAAACCTCATAAAACCCCCGTTGCAACAAATTGACCCCAACTCAATGAATTTTAAAAGAAAAAAAATATATTAGAAAGCTCATCTTGTTTCCTACTATAGACTACCACTGGTGCTATTCAAACATCCCATAATTGCAGAAATTGCCGAAGTTGTATCCTATTAAGTGGTGTGGGCAAGTGGTTGTCACGGAGGTTTACTCGGTTTAGGGTGGATGCGGACTTTTTGATCCAGGGAGTATTTTCCTTCCTCCTCTTCTCTTACCCTTCACCCCTCGGCTCCCGACCCGGCAAGGAATCCAGATCTGAATTACCGTAATCTATCATCTAGCCTATGCAGGCAAGGTGGATAGATGCCCTGCCGCCAGAGAATGTGATGAACAAGACGTAGAAATAGCCATGATTCTCGCCGTAGATCAACAGCAGGGTGAAAAAAACATGGCCCACAGTTCCCCGTTTTGGTCGATTGGCCCCGAGCTCAAAAATAAAAGAGAAAAAGGCAAAAGGAGAAAAACTCGTGATGCCAACACTCTCGGAGACGAGTAAATAACCTCGGTCTGGTTACGTTACGTTACGCGGAGAAATTATCCGCTAAGATAACCCCTACCATAACGGGTCCAACGGTAATCCTTCTCTCGCCAATATGATACGATGCCGGTATCATACCCAACGGTACATAAACCTAGCCCGACATCATCACAGTTCGCACTTCCAATACGAGGAGAGGAATCCAGAACAATTTCAAAAGTGCTCGTCCATCGTCAACCAACCAACCAACCAACCAACCAACAACCCCCTCGAAGCTCTCACTGAGATTAATACGGTACGGGTACGGAACGGGTACGGTACTTGACCATTCATAAAGTATTCGGATGCCTTGGCGCCAAGACATACCAATATCCGGTCTTGGCATCCGAATACTTTATGAATGGTCAAGTACCCTGCTTTACCAATACCGTACTGTCCCAGCACTCAGAGTCCAGCGCGGCAACACAGCTCGCCAAGACCACCACCCTCCCTTCCGACCGAGTGAAAAGGAAGAAAAAAAACCCCCCCCGATCCACCTTCAAGGGATAACCCACCTTATTCGGACGACAAACATGCATGCAAGAACCCTTTTTCGAAAAAGAGGAGAAAAAAAATCAAGATCATAAGAACCTGCTAATCCACATCTCCTTCAGACCTTTTCAGCTGAATTTCCGCAAATATTTGCTAAACTTCGAGAGTTCGCCAGCTGAGACCCTGTCTCACTGGTTCGCCGAGGTAGAGAGGGGGGGATGGGCGAGGTTGCTCGCATAGGTTAGTTGGCCCGGTGATTCGATCGAATTGAACTACCGTACCGGTACCTACTGTACTCGTATGTACTGTACTGCACGGTGCCGGAAGGGGAGTCGCTATGAGGGCCGCGGCGAGCGAAAGCAAGCAGTGGATAATCGCGCTGAAAGTGCTGAAAGTGCTGAAAATGCATCGCGAGCGTGATAGAGATGATACTTCGTATCATAGTTGTGGGAGGGATCAGTTACCGGTAATCTATTCAATGCTTGATCGAGCACAGTAAGTCTGCAATTGCCAGCACGCACTCCGGCAACACACTCTGCCGAAGCAAAACCTCCATCGGACCCTGCACCCGGCCGCTCTTCTTCCCCCCCATATGATACCATAGCCCGGGCAGCACTTCCCTTAACATTCACGGACAAACTCCCAACAACCTCCCAACAGTCTGCCACCACCTCAATCCCTTATTCCATCCACGATATTACCCGAGTTATTGACGGGCAACAGCATTACGTGATCCGGCGCAACACCATGCGCAAAGCACATTGCACCGATCACAGCCCAGTTGCCTGCGCGTCCCTTGCGTCGCTCGTCAATGAGTTATTCCGCTCCACTCAGCTCCTTTCCTTCCCTTAAGAAAAAAAATGAAAAATTGTGGGGTAAGTCATCCGGCCCAGATCCGGACCATCCCCGGACATTCACATTTCCGCCCACAGTAAATACTCTTCCTAGAAACACCATACGCTTGGGGGGGGGGGGGCGACCGATATGGCAATCCACTACACCGTACTCGTAGATTAGATTTGTGTCACACACCCATCTGGACGGTGTGGATGGATGAATTACGGGTTGTGAGACGGGTGGAGCGATACAGTAGAAAGTTCTAGGCGGATAGAATTATATTGGGTTGCGGTTGATTGGCTGGGGATGGGTGGGTGGAGGGTTTGCCGGTTGCTTGGAGGGCTGGCGCTTCAACCGAGACCTACATGGGCATGGGATATCACTCGGGGGACTTGTTCGTTTAGGGAGGTCGCCATAATCGGATTGGTGCAGCGGAACGGATCGATAGTGTGAGGGGAAGTTAGATTTTGAAAGTGCAGTGGTGATAGCGCTAGCGATTATTGCTAGCGGGTGAGTACGCAGAGCACCCGTTTCGGATACCGGTACGGTGGGTTGTACTTGTATTCTTTGCCACATCCGACAACCTAATAAATAAGATCCCCAACATGTGCTGGCTGTGGGCTTTCCTCAAAAGGGCCTTCTGTATGTGCAAATCCTCCTGCTATCCTTTCTACTTGCTCCGAGGTTCTGCTAGCATGTGAGGCTTCTGTTCCTCTCCCACACTTTCCGGATATCCGATGGGGGCACCGGAGCAGGCGCCGGTCGGCAAGGGAAGATCCGGCTGCTCATACGTAGGCGGCGGAGCCCAGTGGTTACGAATTGTCGATCATAATTATGCTAGGTAGGTAGGTAGATTACCGACTGATTTCGATGATTACGGTATATTATCATAATCCCCATAAGTTTGGGCCAGTAAACTATTCATTTTTTTGCCTGAGCTTTTTTTACTTGCTCCGAATTCTAGTCCATGCTTCCTCCTACGGCAGATGTTCGTACAACTATGGATACCCCGTTCAACGAAGCCTACGCCCGGCTCTCTCCCCTTCCCCTCCCTCCCTCCCTCCCTCCGACTATTAATACAGTCCTCAAATACCGACAAACTGCGTCTTTCGATCTACCATGTCAACATACCCGCGATGCCAAAGGAGACAATACCAGAAACCTTAAGTTTGCATTCCAAAGTCCCGTCAAGGGCCAAGACCAAAGCAGACCCCCCCCCGTATATAGTCAAATATTCTAATCTAGCCTAAAATGAGCAATACACCCGTTCTGTCCAAAAACGAAACATTACGTGTGCAAAGAAAGCCAATCGATGGGGTATGATATGACCATATTTTATTAAATGCTTTCTTGGCGGCATGGGCGACAAAGTGCCACGGGTGGTCCCGTGACTCCCACAATGTTTGACGTGGTTCATTATAACCCGGCGCTTGCGCTTAAGTATCAGGCTCCACAGAACTCCCAGCTACTAAAACCCCGCCTTCTCTGACGGTGCATTCCTCTCTTCACAGCATCCTTTCGTTTTATGTGCCCTCCCGATCGGCGTGTAGATGGTTTTTCTTGGGAGCGTCGTGCCTTTGCTGTGTTTCTCGGGGGTTTTCTCCTCCGGTCCCACTCTTGAAAAGTACAGTAAGATACTCTAGTAGGTATTCGTCATTTCATTCCGCACGGACTTCTTGGGATGACCCGCTGTTCCCATGCAGAAAGGGTTACCTGTGGTGCGGGCAAGGTGGGAGGGAAATGGAATCCGATTGGATGGGCTAACTACCAGTAGATCGATCTAATACTAATTTTGGACAAAAGGTACTTGAGTACGCAAATCTATTTAGTCTATTCACCAGGGAATTCATGTACAATTCGGAGCCTACAGTTGCTCTTCTCCCCAAATCAAAGGAGGTGAAGCATCTTTATTCAAAAAAATATAAATATAAATATAAATATAAATTCTTATTTTACTTTTTTTCTGCTGCCCCGCCGATCGCGGACCTCACCTTTAGGGAGGCCTAGGGTCGGATTTTACCACCTCGCAGCAGGTCTGATTTGCGCTACAGCCTTATTAGGGCTTAAGGTCTTCAGTTTCCCAGTTCCTATAGGGCAGGATTCCTTAGATCTCCTGCCCTACGTGACGGATCGTTCGATAATAACTCAATCCGAGGGGAATCGACGTCCTGGGCTCCTGCTAATTGCAGCAGCGGTCAATTGTTTCTTGACATGTTAGCCACTACGCCAGCTAGGAATTTTTACATCAGGAACTAATACTTTTCCTGTTGTCTTTTGATTTTCTGTCTGGTGAAGGATAATGATGGCATTGTTATAATAATAATAACCACCATCCATTGAACGTTTAGTGCAGGTATAATACAGAGAGAAGAGAAGATAGTTATAAAAAAAAGCCGAAAAAGCGATCTTTTTTAAGTCTACGTTGCTATTTCGTGAAAACCCAGGGGCGCACAAAAAAGGTTAGCTTAGCATTACTTCATCTTAGTCTCCGGCGCTATTTTTTATTTTTTCAGGATATAGGAGCACGGTCAAAAGATCCGTAGCGAGCATGAGATATCATACATAAAGTGAAATGGGACTTTAGGAGTAGAAAATCGTGTAGAAAATATTAGGCACTCTACGGCAAGCCACCATACAAAAAATGCTGTTTTACCTAAGGCCTGTTTGGCACGCAGTGATTTGAGATAACTAGCCGTAATCTGAAATCATGATTTCCAAATCATAATTTGGAATCACGATTTGTAAACAGCCATCTTCTAAACATGGCAACGGTTTTCAATTTTCCAAATCAAGACTCGTTATTATTTAATAGCATTTACTAACAAAAAAAATTAAGGGTATCATACAAAACAAGAATTTTGTAGCACTAAATATTCACACACATACGCACAGACTATAAAACCCCCCAAAACCACGGCATGCCAAAACCGGCCCTCGGTCTTTGCTAAAGCTCAGACTCCATTGACCCTCAGGTATAAAAAAGATCCATATCCAGATGGGCTGCCATTCTGACTGTGGTGCCGTAGAAGCCGAAATAATCGAGAATGAGGCCAGGACGTCCAGACTTTCCCCCTTCGGATTAGGGGGGTGAAAACACAGAGAAGATTCTCTTGGACCCCTCACTTGAGACAGGGAAAAAGAGATGATACGACAGACATTAATTTACTAGGAGAGGCAACTCCAACCTCCGAGCGTAAGGTCCGGTTGTTTGAGTTCTTACTGCAATTGGTCGTTCGTGGTCTCGTACCACCACCGGTGCCGTAACACAGCAAGGTACTAGCCTCTTTCCTGTACTTTACGAGTACGATATAAGAGATCTGAGTGCGAATATAATGGAGTCTACAAACGCTCGCAAAGCAGGAGGGGAGCTCTCCGGAAGGGGCTCCAGGGCTTGCCAGATTTGTAACCGCGGTGAAAGTAGGTATTGGGTGCGAGGGTAATGAGGTATGGAGTTTGAGTATGGCTATATCAGGGGTTTGAGTTCTCGAGCGGAACCCTCAAAGAGACTTTTAGAACCCGTGTTTGTAGGGCAAAATTTACAGCGCTTTCCGGTGATGTTGGTGCTAGAGCACGGTATGGCATGGCGGGATAGAGGAGCCGGGAAAAGGTGGCTTAAGTGTGAGGTATTGGTTGCCATGTACTGGGGGTTATGGGTAAGTCTGGCGAACGTGGCTCACAGAATTTCTATGTAAATGGCATCCAAGACTTCGCCGTACTTTTTCTCACACCCTAGTACGTGTACAGTACATTTTTGCAAGGAGTCCCAGACAAAATTTTAGGCTACTTTCACACTGGTTGATGCAATCATAAGCAATGAGCAGAGCTTTGGTCCCCTGGGTTCCTATCTCTAGTGCCTTAAATTCATAGTAATTCTCTCGCTGACAGAACTATTGGAGGTGTTTTCATGGAAGTAGCGTTGGGAATTGCCTACTTGAAAATGTATATTTTGCATTGAATTCGGTGGAAAACCCTGTGGGACAAACCTCTTCGTCCTGGTATTATACTCTGTTTACAAGATTAGCAAATATCGAAATGAGCACCCCCTAATCCCCTATACAAAAAATCACAATTTTAAATTCGATAGGCCCAGCCGATTCTGCCCTCGGAACGTAGAAATTTACAGTCTTGGCGGAGATTTTATCCTTTAGGACTCGGACTCTAATTTGCTAGCGATTTCTCTGACCTGGCTTTGACTATGCGAATCGCTGGGTTAAACTCTCATTCAAGGATCCAAGGATCTTTCACCTCTCCAACTCTTCTGTTCTAGGCAATTGCATCTTAGAGAAAGGCATTTTGTATGGGAAGCCTTGAGGTGGGATATTTCTCTTGCTGCAAACATCCTAGGGTGCCTACCACAAGCTCTCTACAATCTGCAGTTAAACAATCGAGTGATAATTTATGAGTAAATGTAATGTTATCTGTAGAATAAGAGCATCAGCTCGAAGGTATGACTGCGGGCTGAATATCATACGGGGTGCTGAGTTTTTTTTTATAACAAAATCGGACGCTAATGGTGTATTGTCGATAACAAAAACGAAAGTCACCTGTCCTGGAAAAAATATAGAACTATATTTTCTAGATCTGTTTCTTATCTCCCATAGGGCCGTCCGAGAGCACCAGAAATGCAAACGCGCGGCCACGCAACCATATAAGCCCACCGGAGGGTGGGTTGCTGATACCTGGGCGTGTCCATGAGAATGGGAAAAGAAAGAGATCTGTATAGAACCAACAAACATGGTTTCACAATTCCCACCGGAATGCCTGAGCACAGTGCTACAACTTCAACCAACTACTGTACTGGTAGTACAGTATCAGGAGAAGCCACGGACAGCCTAATATAATTTCGCCTTAGATTCCCTTTACCACCTCCCCCGTCCTCTCTCCGTTCCCCAGTATTTCATATGGAATTTATAACAAAGAAGATGAAAAAAGGGTTAAAGGAAGAAAGAATCGATCCGGACCATTATGAGCCTATAATATAGGCAGAAAATAATTCAAGAAAGAAATCTAGCTACAAGACATAATATTTCTAAAAGATACAAATTAAAAAAAACTCCCTCCCTAGACTCCCGAATGAATTCCCTGTCATCTCCTACTGAACACTGGTGCCGTCTAGCGCAGCGTCATCCAGAAACCACCGTTGTTGATATTCTGCAGTATACTCGCGCTCTAGTGAGGAGCCCACCTCCATTAGGGGCCCGGCCATTTCACAGCTGGTCTGTCCGCACTCCCAGAGCCCTAGCCCTTATGTCGGGCCGATCATTCCTTACATGTCCTCTTTGGTGGAGCGTCGAGAACGATGTTTCTAAGGGAGATGGGAATGGCGCTAGCCCGGCGAGCCATCTCCTGTTCTCTAAGTTGCTAATGGATAGCCTCTGCAGCTCTCCAGAGGATCCCCACCTCTTTGGCCACCTAGGCCCATATCTCTGGCTCGAATACGCTGTTATTTACCTGCTTGTTGGCGGCCATATTATAAGGGTATTGGGATGATTCCTGGAGACTTAAGAAAAATCTTTGGCCAATGTTGGAAGGGGAGGAAAAGGGAAAATAGGAAATTAAACAAAGTTAGGGATATAAATAATATTGGATACCTGACCACTCTAAAAGTATCCAGATATCATGACATTTCCTGGCCCTCCACAGCCCTGGGATTTGCAGATACCTTTAGGATGGGCAAGTGCTCGAGCATATATAGTGTTCCATCAAATGTGATGATTCTATTCCAAGCTTACATAATCCAAGGAGAGAGGGGGATTGTTGATCTAATTCTTGGCACTCAACTCGAACAGAATACTCTGGAAATTCGTAAGCTAGCGTAGCCGCTAAGTGTGATAGTATAAGAATAGCAAGTGTAATCTAGAGTCATAATCTGAGATAAAAGCCCCTGCCAGGAGATGGTCCCTATGGCATAGGGATTGGGTTGGGATTCCTAGAGGAAGTGTAGGAGCCAGTGACAGAGGTGTTTGTACCCAAACTTCGCATGCTATCCAGAATAGAAGAATATCCTTTGTGAGAGGCCCAATTTCCGTGAGTATCGCGTACACGAGAAGTTCAGACAAGAAACAGAAGAGGCAGTTGATAAGGTCAAGGTTATAATATAATATCTCCTCGGCGCAGTGGTTGGGTTAACGAACTAGATCACACAACTCTGTGGTATACAATAGGAAGGCCGAGAGATATTTTCATAAATTTCGTTATCCCTAAAGTAACATCAACAGAAAAGACAGAACAAAATGGAAGTAACTAGATCCTAATCGTCACACATGATTCCGTTCCTCCGCACACTTTCATCACTGCAAGGGAAAACAAAGGACAGATACCCTTCTGGGAAATCGCTTGGACAAAAGCACGAAGGGATGCATTCGCAAAACATAAGAAACCTGAATCCTCCACAATCGTCGTTAACGAACTATTACGTGTCAGTGCCTTCATCAATCGACTGTAATAAATATGTCCAAAAACATGTTGCGGAATCCACATACAGTACATTAGCCACTCCTCCAACCTGCAAGTACTTTATTTAAGGGCGGTTTCTAGAGTACGGTCCCCGTGACTTATCCAGTAGCTTGCGAAGCTCCAGAGCAGATCGTGGATGCGGATCCCCCGGGCTAGTGCAACTGCAGGGGGTTATTACAATCCGGGGAGATTCTGCACCAGCATTGGCACACGAGGTAGATTTGGGTTTCCAGACCAAGGTTGGCATTACCATGATTCTCGATTTGCCTTTTGTAGTGGTGGAAGGCGTTGGTTTATTATCTGGTGGGGCTGGTACGATGTAGTATAGTATAGTTGGTTCAGATAATTGTTCTCGAGAGGAGGAAAGGTTTATCTGCTCATGTGTATTTGAGATTAGTCCTACCTCTTCGATTACCACCAATAGATGTGGAAAGATACCTGTTGACCGATGATATCCCCGAGCGGTTCCCTTTCTCGAGGGCTTTCTTTGATGCTGTACAGAACTTTGGTATCTGCAATCTATCTACGGCAAGGGGTGCCGTCGCTTCAGGTCGGATCTTACGTCGAGGATTAGATTCGGTGCTTGAGTGTGAATACTGATAAGCCCGGGTGGCAATCTGAAGACGTTGAGTAGAAGTGAACTATAACACTGCACGCAGAAGAGAGATAAGTTACTGCGAAATATAACTGCTAGAGGGGCTTATATAGACTCCCTAGGGGCTAAAGGAGAGCCCAAACTGGCATGCGTAGCTCGGCGGGAAACTACTAGTAATAACTGATTCCCCGACCCCCAATGCTTCCGGTACCTTCTGCATGCAATCCCTTCTACACCAGGTATCAAGGAGAGCTTGACGCGTACGTGTAACATAGACCAGGTCCCGCCCAATCAGAACTGGCAGTGGAAAAAAGAAAATCCAATTTTTTGATCATCGTAACGGCCCATGCTAGTTAGACAATCGGTAATCTAAATTAATACAATAAAACCTCATTACCCACCCACTATTCCGCAACGTTCCACTCGGCTTCACCCCACCAAGTGAAGCGTGATTGTTACTGGTTGGGTTTTGCGCCACATCTCCGATATCTTGCAGAGACAACTCGTAGGGCACCAGCTTCTATTCGACAAAACCCTGCAAGTAAAAAGATTTATCCATCGGGAACAAATAAGAACTCTCGGCGCCACGCTGATTGCGGCTATGTGCGAACGCCTGGAGTTGGCAGCTTTCCATACTGTATATGATAACTACTTTTTTCTATGGGCCTTATAAATCGATGGTGCTCACTCTGATATTTAGAGCTCCTCTGTACAAAATTGCCTACACTCTGGGTCCCCAGATCGTTAGCTACTTGAAGATATATTTATATAATAATTTATAAGAGGGTCAACATGGAAAACCTAAAATCCGAGAAGCCGTTTTTTCAGTGTTTTCGCAGTACCGGTAGTTTTACTCATGGCCGAGTTGAGGCCAGAGCAAATTTTCTAATTGGTTATTGGCCCTGAGGCCCTGACAGCTTAAAACGACCCAGGTGGCCTGGCTGACCCAGACGCTTTGTCTGAGGGCGTTTTTTTTTACCGCCTGTGAGGTATGACGCAGTGACCGACCGGTATGCACCGCCATGGAATCCCTTCCATTTTGTTAGCCATCCCAAACAAGCAAACAGATACGCACCCCGCACACCAATAGCGAAGTTCAGCTCGCGAGTTAGCAAGATTAGCAAGGCCCGATGAAATAAGGTTGACAGAGAGACACACAGACACACACACATTCCGACAGACCAGACACAAACAGACACACCCACACACTCCGAAGACCAGACACAAACAGACACACCCACACACTCCGAAGACCAGACACACATAGACACACCCACACATTCCGACAGACCAGACAAGATATCCGCTGCCGACAGTAACGTATCGGATCTAGTAAGTTACACAACGCATCCAGCACAAATCAAAAGCCACAACATTCATCTGGCCCACCACACTCATCCAACTCATCACCACAGTTATCAAAACCCACCACACTCATCCAAACCCACCATCTTCATCTAAACCCACCAAACCCCACCAAAACATGCAAATCCGCACACCCAAACCCATCCACCCCACAAACCCATCCACCCATACAACCTGACACATGCCCAACCACATCCGCACACATTAATTTCGAGCCAGAAGTCATGAAAAAATGATTTGAAGTTAACTTGTCAAATTTATCCCTCTCTATTCGGGATAGTGAGCCCCAACACTTGTACGCACTTAGTTATTAACTGGGGGAGGTTTAGTGCAAGGATATTGCCTATTAACAGGGACAGACAGGGATATATTTAGCTGGTTAACGCCAAATAACTATTCCATGACTTCCCGCAAGACCTTTTATCAGAAGTACTCATAAGTAGCAACCCTGGATAGCAAATACCCCCCGGTGATCCATCGGCCATGTCACAGTCGGGATCCATCGCCCTTCCTACAGTAGACACCACCCCATCAGACGCACTACGGTGGTACAAAGCCCGGCAGGAAGTAATGGAACTGTTATTTGAGGTTAATCAGCCGAACATATTCTCTCCCGTTCCAGTTAACGGGCTCCTGCCTTGTGCTTGAGCACGGCCTAGGACAAAATGCTTCTTCCGACACAGGTTTCTCGCACCAAATTTAGAGAAAAATAGACACTTTCAGACAAACGATTCCCAATGCTACCCTTTAAATCTTTCCACAAGTTAGATAGTCACTATGCACTTAACCCTCCAGAAGTGGAACTGCAAAGTATTAAGGCTGTGCTCATTGTTCACGACTGCACCATTTGGTATAAAAGTGACCTAAATTCTGGCATTGAGCCCCATGTAAAACAGTACAGTACTCGAGTACACGGCAACAGACTCTATACCTCACATTAAAGTGGCCCTTCCCCATACCTCTATCATAATATTATTAAAAATTCCATAATATCCCTTTTCTTATGCACAGGCTCATTGATGCACTTCCAGGTTCTAGCACATTCCCATACTTGTAGACGTTTTGAAGCAAGAGGGGGCGGGGGAAACCGACACCCCTGGTGTGAAAGGGCCTCAAATGAAATTACTGCACTACTGGTAAGCGAAAAAACCCACCAGCACCATAACGGAGCCAGGAAAATTTATTCAAGTCGCAGGATTGGAGCCGCTCCTGTTTGGGGGTGACGCACCAAAAAAAAGCAACTCGAGTCCGGCGATAGGCGCAGTGTGATGCAAGAAGCACGGAATGAAATCTAAATTGATCCGTTACTGGTGCAACCCTCCTAAAAGGATCTATTACCAATTACACAGCCCACGATTCGTGTTTTCTACCAATCGCCCATTGCGAGGTTCGCTTCGCTTGACAGTTGATCACCGACCTCCTCCGCAAGGAAAGCTGGGTGTTAAGCAGAACACTAAGGGAGATCGAGGGGAAGACAAGAGAGATGGAATTGCTGCTGCAGTCCGAGTCTGCATCAAAGGATTCCTCCTTACTGACATCAAGTAAGTTTTTATATGGTGCTGGTACTTGAAATCAACACTAATGGGCAATTGATTTTACTTACATATACATACAAAATACAAGTAGTTGTGCTTGGCTAAAATAGCCCCGGAAAGGACCCATGTGCGTAACCCCAGATTTTACCATCTCCACAAAACTTGCCCGTGGTGAAAACCAGAAAACATAGAACTAGAGAGGAGTGCCTTCAGAACACTTCTACGAAGCAAAATCTTCCCCGAAACGCAGTTCCGACCGGAAACCTCCAAAAATTATTATTGGGTTGGTCACCGGTTGATTTCAAGTGCCCCGCACCATACCGTGTTAGACTACAGAGGTTAAGGATGCTGTAGTTGAGGGTCTCCAGCGCCTGGCTACAAGATCCCTTGTGTAGAAATTAGCATACTAGACACAAATCATAGCAGTTGGCAAAAGGTGAAGAGTTAAAGAGACAGACAACTATCAATTCTATCAACTTCTCGAGCAACCAAACTTGACCAGCTGGAGCCCCACACTTCTGGCGCAACAAAGTGAGTATTTCTTGTCTTGAAGGTATACAGTCACATACTAGCAACGCTTAACTAACATCCATGGTAACTGAAAATTCCCGGTCGTGCCCTTGCCGCCTAAGTATGATACCAAAACTAGGATCCATCCAATCCCAATACCCGACATCTACAGTACACAAGCCGGCACATAACTAGTCTCAATTCCGTCTTCAACCGATTGATGAATAGGGAGCAATAATGGTGCTATCAAGGAAAGGATATATCCACAATAACTTCAAGAAGTGGGGGCCCAAATGGAGGTATTGAGAGACCTGTCATCAATGGACCTAGAATCTTGTGCGCTTTCCCCCCACACACTTGCCCTATCTTCCAAAGTGCATCAAATTAGCCAAGAACACTCGGGGGCTTAAGGGGGGTCAATATGTTCGCCTCATCAGGACCCATCGTAGCCCGTCCTAGGCCTCAGCCCAATGCCTATCCATCCCCCAGAATCACTGATTCCCTAGGGCACCCTGGGTATCTTTGAGGCTGTATTTCTTTTTCTTCTTCTTATTTCCTCTTTGTGTCCCCGTTCCATGCTATGACAGCCACACCGCAGGGATACTTACTTGTTTCTAAGCAAGAGGGACCTAGCGGAAGGAAAAGGTAAGAACCCGGTTAGATCTTGAATTCGTCCTACGGATAATACCCTAAATCAATTTCCAACTTCTACCAAATACTCAACATAGACAATAGGGGACCCTGCATACTAGGATATGTTGGGAAGCAGCAGCAATCCAACATATCGAAATGGAAAAGAGAGCATAACTACTGAAATCCTTCCAAGTTCCTGAGTGCCCAAAAGCCATCTTTTGGTATTCGGTAGTATACAGATCTTCTATTCCACACTTCAGCCAGATCCATACCAATTGAGCTCTTTTCCATCTTAGCCCACTCTTCTCTACCTTCACCCCCAAGAGACACTAACACCCGGGACTCTAGCTACACCTATCTCTTTAATTTTTGCACTTCCAGTCCAAGGGGCCCTATAGGCGACACCTCAAGTCCCCTAGTACTTGGCAGTTGGTCGTATGTTATTTTGCCTTAGTCTAGCACAATGATGAAATAGATAGTAAGGATATAGATTTTTCCACAGAAAATTAAACACCCATTTCCCGAAAGGCACTAGACACGAACCAGGGCCAACACACCAAGTATATCTAGAGTATGATAGGAGGTTGAGCATTCAGTCAAAATGACGAGGCTTCAACTACCCCATGCACGTGTTCCATTTCATGAGTAGCTAGATCAAGGACCACTATTAGACAAGTTCAGATTTTAGGGCACCACTCTGCACGAAGAGATCTAAACAAATTTCGGCAGGGAATTATGGGGCCGAAGGGGGAAGGTGGTTTGGAATCACCTGTTATCACTCGATGAACCTATCAGCTGGCATGCCAAGAAGCGAACGTTTTGTTGTTCAGCGGAAGATTATTGATTAAGTTCTCTAGCTAGCTAAGCGAAACATAAACGGTATAAGCATACCTTATCGTGATGGCGCAACCTATGATGTGGAATACACACTTCCCCGTACGCTCCCTCATACGCAATAGTGAGTAGGAAGCTCTCGTACCTCCGTCCGGAGGACCATATCTCAACATTTCTCAACATTCTCTGTTGGAGCGTCCTTCCATATCCAGCATGGTCGGCTATGAGGGAGTACGTCAGCGGGTAAAGTGGCGGGTGAGGCCACGAGTGAGGCCGCGCGAACCTGGGAAATTGTGGCTGGTGCTTTCCTGTGTAGATAGCCGGGGATGTCCCCCATTGTTTCTCTCTCAATCAACAACAGTCGTCTCAACATTCTCAACAGTTCAACAGTCGAGTGATAATTGATGAATAAATGTAATGTTGTCTGTAGGATCAGAGCGCCAGCTCAAGGATATGGCTGCTGGTTACATATCATACGGGATGCTGAGGCTTTGTTAAAGTGGATGCTAATGGTGGATGGTCGATAAAAAAATAAAAAACACCAGTTGTGGAAAAAATATAGTTTCTTATCTGTCTCAGGGCCGTCCGCGGGCACCATAAATACGGATACGCGGTCGTGTAGCCATATAAGCCCACCAGAGGGTGGGCTGCTATACTCGGGCGTGTCCATGAGAATGGGAAGAGAGAGAGATCCGCATAGAACCAACAAAGATGGTTTCACAATTCTCACCGGCACGCCCGGGCGCATACAGTTCTACAACTTCAATTAACTACTGGCAGTATCAGGGGAAGTTAAAGACAGCCTAATATAATTTTGCCTTAGATTCCCTTTACCACCTCCCCCGTCCTCTCTCCGTTCCCCAGTATTTCATATGGAATTTAGAACAAAGGTAAGAAACTTGAAAAGAGAGTTAAAGGAAGAAAGAATCGATCCAGACCATTATGAGCCTGTGCTATAGGTAGAGCAGAAAATAATTCAAGAAAGAAATCTAACCACAAGACATAATATTTCTAAAAGATACAAATTAAGTTACCCCTTTTAAAAAAAAGCCTCCCTCCGGAGACTCCCGAATGGTTTCGCTATCATCCCCTACTGACCCACTGTCACGGTTGTCGTCCAGTGCAGCGCTAGAAACCACCATTATTGTTATTTTGCAGTATCCTCGGACTCTAGTGAGGAGCCCACCTCCGCCGGGGGCGCCGGCTGCCCCACAGCTGGTCTGTCTGTGCTCCCAGAGCTCTAGCTCTTATGTCAGGCCGATCATACCTTGTCTGTCCTCTTCGGTAGAGCGTCGGGAAGGATGTTTCTAAGGGAGATGGAAGCGGCGCCAGCCCGGCGAGCTATCTCCTGTTCTCCAAGTTGCTAATGCATAGCCTCTGCAGCTCTCCAGAGGATCCCCACCTCTTTGGCCACCTAGGCCCATATCTCTGGCTCGAATACGTTGTTATTTGCCTGTTTGGTGGCGGGTATATTATAGGCGTATTGGGGTGATTCCTGGAGGCTTAAGAAAAGTCTTTGGTTGATGTTGAAAGGGAGGAAAAGGGAAAATAGGAAAATAAACAAAGATAGGGATATAAATAATATTAGATACTTGCCCGTTCTAAAAGTATCCGGAAATCAGGACATTTCCTGGCCCTCCGCAGCCTCGGGATTTGCAGATACCTTTGGGATGGGCAAGTGCTCGAGTATATAGTGTTCCATCAAACGTGATGGTTCTATGATATAATACTTGTATTCCAAGCTTACATAATCCAAAGATACAGGGGAATTGTTGATCCAATTCTTGGCACTCAACTCGAACGGAATACTCTGGGTTTCATAAATCAGCATAGGCAGCTGGGTGTGCCAGTGATTGTATAAGAATGGCAGGTATAATCTAGAGTCACAATTTGAGGTAGACCCCTGCCAGGAGATGGTTCCTACGGCATAGGGATTGAATTGAAATTCCTGGAGGAACCAGGCAAGAAGTATCCGGAAACAGGGGTGATCCTGGAGTCCGAATTTCGTATGTGACTTAGATAAGCACGGATTTTGTACCATACAAAACTCCGACTCCAGGATCACCCCTGTTTCCAGATACTTCTTGCCTGGGACAAGTACCCAAACTTCGCACCCTATCCAGAATAGAAGAATATCCTTTCTGAGATGCCCAATTTCCATGAGTATTGCATATGCCAGAAGTTCAGACAAGAAACAGAAGGGGCAGTTGATAAGGTCAAGGTTATAATATAATATCTCCTCGGCGCAGCAGTTGGGCTAACAAACTAACTTAGATCACAACTCTGTGGTATACAATAAGAAGGCTGAGAGATATTTTTATTAACTTCGTTATCCCCAAAACAACATCGAGAGAGAAGATAGAACAAAATGGAAGTAACTAGATCCTAACAGTTACACACGATTCCGTTCCTCCGCACACTTTCATCACCACAAGGGAAAACAAAGGACAGAAACCCTTCTAGGAAATCGCTTGGACATAAGAACGAAGGGAAGTATTCACACCATTCGCAAAGCATAGGAAACCTGAACCCTCGTCAATCGTCGTTAACGAACTAGTACATGTCAGTGCCGTCATCAATCGACAGTAATAAATATGTCCAAAAACATGTTGCGGAATCCACATACAGTACATTAGCCACTCCTCTAACCTGCAAGTACCTTATTTAAGGGCGATTTCTAGAGTACGGTCCCCGTGACTTATCTAGTAGCTTGCGAAGCTCTAGAGTAGATCGTGGATGCGGATCCCCCGGGCTAGTGCAACTGCAGGGGGTTATTACAATCCGGGGAGATTCTGCACCAGCATTGGCACACGGGGTAGATTTGTATTTCCAGATCAAGGTCGGCATTACCATGATTCTCGGTTTGCCTTTTTGTAGTGGTGAAAGGAGTTGGTTTATTATCTGGTGGGGCTGGTACGATGTAGTATAGTATAGTAGGTTCAGATAATCGTTCTCGAGAGGAGGAAAGGTTTATCTGCTCATTTGGGTTATTTAAGATTAGTCCTACCTCTTCGATTACCACCAATAGATGTGGAAAGATACCTGCTAGCTGATGATATCCCCGAGCGGTTCCCTTTCTCGAGGGCTTTCTTTGATGCTGTACAGAACTTTGGTATCTGCAATCTATCTACTGCAAGGGGTGCCGTCACTTCAGGTCGGATCTTACGTTGGGGATTAGATTCGGTGCTTGAGTGTGAATACTGATAAGCCCGGGTGGCAATCTGAAAATGTTGAGTAGAAGTAAACTATAACACTACACGCAGAAGAGAGATACTGCGAAATATAACTGCTAGAGGGGCTTATATAGACTCCCCGTGGGCCAAAGGAGAGCACAAAGTTGGTCGACGAAGCACCAGGGTTGCCGGCAACTGATTCTTTGTTCCGTGGATTTTCATTTTCATTTTCATTACCTGTCAGATTGTGCTGCAGGGAACTACTAGTACTAGCAGATTGCCATCCTCCCCAAGACTTCGGGTACCTTCTGCATGCAATCCCTGCTATACCGGGTATCAAGGAGATACTCTTGGTTCCCCCTCGAGGGCAAAATGGATGCATAACCGGGTTGCGCAAATGTGTGCCCCACCCCAATCAAACCGCAGAGGAAAGCGAAAATTTCTTTTTCTTCCCCACTAGACCATCTTACCAGTCCTGTGCCAAATTTTACCTCAAATTGTCCTCACCAACAACCGCCACGCTCTACGCCTCACGAATTGTAATGCAAATAATTGCACTTTGCAAATCCCCTATCTCGCCACCTCAGGGCACGAGCTACTATCCGATGATCACAAAACCCTGCAAGTAAAAAGATTCATTGATCGGGAGCAAAATACAGAACCTTCTGGGCTTCCGCACTCATTGCTGTGTGCGAACACCTTGAGTCGGCGGTTTTCCATTTAACTACCCTTGTCTATGGGTCCCCTATAAATTTCTGGTGCTTTCTCTAAAATTCAGAGCTCCTTAGTACAAAATTGACTATGGACTAGATCCTTAGATTATTAGCTACTTAGAGACACATTTATATAATAATTGATAAGAGGGCCATCATAGCGGGCGCAAGGTCAGAGTAGCCCCTTTTTTTTCTTCAGCGCTTTTAATCGGGTGACCGAGTTGAAGCGGAACACCATCCCCAGACAAAGTGTCAGGCTTCAAGATAACCACGCGAGTAATTTCAAACCGTTACTTGTCCCAGGAAAGAGGTATCCAAAGATGTGATATGCACGGATTTTTGCCATATATCTTGCCAATCCCTGTTTCCAGTTCTTGCTTATGACAAGAAGAGCCTCTCGACAAGGGCAAACAGCCAATTGGAAATTTTGGCCACGGGGGCGTTTGTTTACTGCTCACCCTCTTAAGACAATACCTGCATCGTATGAGGTATGACACAATGACGACCGGTACGGTATGCACAGCCTGAGTACGGAATCCCTTCCTTTTTGCACACCCTCGGACACAAGCAACCAACACCCTACCCCGCACACCCAGACGCATCCACCCCCACAAACCCAGATACCCATATGGTGAGGGAACTCTGTAGGCGGAGTGCGGTCGGTCCTCAACAACCAAAGCAGTTTCCACCACCAGTCTAATGAGAATTATGGCTCTGTTAGGTGATAGATTGGGTGATTCTCTATACACTGATCGAGAGAAAATAGAAATATCTCAAGCTTTCATTGAGATATAAGGGTTTAAA
>Ga0307510_10001885_pt1 | contig 23521 bp, 19 predicted proteins | sample 12_EM_MG_FD_207224 | JGI IMG/M metagenome (GOLD analysis project Ga0307510, IMG submission 207224) | Populus trichocarpa ectomycorrhiza microbial communities from riparian zone in the Pacific Northwest, United States - 12_EM | ecosystem: Host-associated > Plants > Roots > Unclassified | place...
ATGCTAGCGTGCACACTAGTCATGCACCATATATACACTATTCCTCTTTGGCACAAGAATCCTTGCAAATCTTACTATGACAAATGGGGAAGGCAAATCTTGGCTGAGAAGCACGAGTAGAATTTCTCTTTGCCGGCGGAATGGGGCTCTCCTGCACAGAGGCCCCGATGGTGCAATACCCCTTCGCTTAGTCTACCGGGATCTCCGTCAAGGAAGAGCTCTGTTTCACGAAGGCTTCTACTGAGTGACTGCAAAGGTTAAGTGTGCGATGAGTGGGTCTACACAAACACCTCGCTCAAAGGCGGATAGAGAGATGGATGAGCAGTAATTCAGGTGGTAAACTGACCTAACTATACTATACAAATGGTAATATCAATCTATCGTTCATAAAGAAAAGAAGAAATGATCTAAAACATAAACTAAGTGAAAAGAGGTGATTATAACATCAAATGAAAGGGAGCATCTGTGATGGGGAATCAAAAACTTGTGTCCTTCCTCAACCTCGCCCGCAGATATGTGCCTATATCGTCTTGTCTGGACACTATGGATATACTTAATGCTCTCTCTCCCAATCCCCTCTCAACTTCTCCCCGGATATGTGACCTTCCAGTCATGAACATTCGTGTGCTTGGCGACTTCTTGAGAATTTGTCCGAATGCATCAAGAACCTCCAGCCGATGCCTCGGAGCACACTCATCGAGAGCGTCAACGCAGATGAATGTGCGTTGAAAAGATGTGACGGCAGCACATATTTTCACAATATCAGGGAGATGCAGTCTCCGGCCACCAACCACCTTCTTCTGCCCCCGAAATTTCTTCACGATTTCCACAGGAATTACTCCTAACCCACTCAGAAGCTGTTTGAGCAGGGAGCCGAGCATATTTGTGGGAGCCTAAGCTTCTCGAGAAGCAAAGTCGAAGTAAAAACAAGCGACCGCCATATCCCGTTCTATTGCCTAGTCACTTAGATAGTCTACAACAACGGAACTACCGCGACGACCTGTCAGTAATAATGTCCCTTGTTCCTCGTTGACCGTCTCTCGTACCAGATGTAGCTCTTGCCAACCCCAGGGTCGCCATAACAGAACAAGGCCGTGCGATCGGATCCACCATTCTCACTACCATTATACCAGCTTCTGAACTCTTTCGTTTCTAGTAGCCATTTCCCTATACCATCCACCCGCAGCTCACAAATATCCTGATGTCGCACATGCGCCTCTAAGGGTGACAGCCAGGCCAAGATTTTGGACTCATCATCGGGAGGAGTAAGGAAAATGGTATTCGACACATTGAAAGAATTGATGTTTTCTGTAAAGGCTCGAGACATCTTTCGTTTTTCCGTGCTTGAAGTTCTGTAGAGAATAGGGTGCTGAAGAGCTCTGAATCGTTTGAGAAAACTCCACTAATTTTTAGGAAAGCGGGGTTGATCGCCCAGCCCTGCGACTACATACCCAATTGTACCCAATCAATTGACCAAGAATTTGTGAAACCAAACTCGGGCTCTCTTTTTTCTACTCGGGTGCCGCTCGGGCCATACTCCAGAAGAATCACCCACCTAGCCAGCCGAGTTACTCCCTCCTAAAGATAAATGGCGAATCTGAAATCCTCCAATCACGAATTGTCACTCTTCTTAGCTCTAACATTATCTGTAATTAAATCGATGAAGCAAAGCCTTACCCGAGGCTACAAGGCTGGTATTATAGAAGGGATAAATTCTTTATCCATCAGTCCTTCGTGTGCTGCGCCCAAGAGACCAAGTGGAGAAAACAACCATATTTGGAAAGTATCCTTCGTCTGCGGAGCCGAGTTACTAGAACGCTAAGCTGTGACTTTTCCTACCCATCCTCCCGGCGCCCCGACGGATTAAGGAGAGTGAGGAAACGAGATGCCGCGGGGAGCCGCAATGGCACCTCCTTTCTATCTGGCGAGAAGGCGAGGGGGGACTCAATGCAAAAATCTATCAGTCGGTGCCCGCTTTCTAAACCTCCTGTATCATTCCAGCTTCCGTTAGAAAATCTAGCGAAGTATGATAGTATAGATAACAAAAACCCCTATGGTGGTCGCGTAATCAAACAATTCCCATAGAGAATCTTAGGGTTTCTTTTCGTCAGTTGGGGCTCGGGGTATGAAAGCACAGGATGCTATCAGAACAGTTACAAGGTTCAGAGTGAGCCACAAGTGACGCCCGGCACCCACAATTTCCCCCTGTAAACTCCAGTCGTAGCTAGGAAATACATTCATTCCGTGCCCACAAGGAGGGCCACCCCGTGGACTCATGATCCAAAACTCATGAAAACCTCCTACAACATATTTAGCCATCGGCTAAAGTTATACCGTTCCTTGACAGAGGGAAAGACCGGTATTCAGGAATCCTAGAAGTTCAAAAATAAACCGCTTGCCAAACTTATAGAGGTTTTGTAAAAACATCAGCTAATTAGCCCGCTACCAAACTGCTCTTAACCTTTAAATTACATTCTGTTCCAGCATCGGGGGATTCTAGCACTACAAGCACTGTATCTGCCCTAGAGATAGGCGCGGTGAACAATCTCGAGCAATCAGACTACAAAAGACTTGCTGTTTCTTGCAACTCGCGGGTCTCACGATGTCCGAAAAAACTAAAATATAAAATATAAAAAATGAATGGTGCTCTACTCCTTTACCTAAGCGAAGATATCGACGGGGTGATTCCTCGGTTTGAAATTCGGGCAATTAGTTATCAATTACGCCGCCCAAGCAAGTGACCAGAAACAGGGTATATTTTATACGGGGGCTCAGATACGGACAGATATTTTATCACATAATTATTTCTCTTAGAACCCCGCACGGAGCTAAAATCCTAGACAAAAACAAAATAGTAGGAAATCAACCAGTAAGCCAAACACACAACCACGCATCAAGGGAATCACAATACAGTGGCACACCGCTTGAATCATCGCCTGAGAACTGTTGGTATGATACCGGTAGCTTGGACTCAAGGTCGTAGGGTTGAGGGGGAGCCACAAGCGAGGCTCAGCAGGCACGTGTTTCTCTTTATAACCAATATGGCAAATCCATTCCTCCCACTTAGAAGAGCCACCTTCAGAGCCCATAGCGGGCTTCCACAACATACATATCATCGGCTATAGCGCTCCTCGTTAGAGTGAATTAGACTAAGGTGCATTTAGGACTGCGAGAAGTGGGAACAAACCTCCAGCTAAACCTAGTAAGGTTTTATCAAAAGGCTTGACGAAGTTACCCCAGGGCCAAATTATGTCTGGATCAATTTAGCTTACGATCTGTTCCAGTCTTGCGAGAATCTAGCACTATACAGTACTGTTACGGTTGAACTTTGGCTTTCCTAACCTGCAGTTTTTTTTTAGCTAACCTGCGAATAACTTAGACAGAATAGATAGCGCTTCATGATCTTGGCTTGGGGAGATGTTAAGTTTGTGCAGGGGTGGCTGTTGCCTAGTCTTGGCAGACAGGGGGTTCTATGTACTAGTACACTCGCATCCGCAAGTTCTCGTAACACCTTCGGTACTCCTAGCAATACGGACCTTGATAACAAGAAAGGGACAACTCTTTTTCGAGAGATCTTTTTTAATCCAGTAATGGTAGATTCCGTAGAGCATATTCAGATTTTTTTCCCATTAAATAGCTTCTGCAATCCCCCAGTTTAAGGCTGTCAAGACTTCGCGATACATCAGACGTTACGAGAACTTTGCGGACATGAGTGTAGGTTAGATTCTTTGACTTCTCTCGCGCTTCCCACCACGACGACAACGAGGATCGGCGACGAAGGGAACAGCACAGCAGAGGAAGGGTCGGACTGTGGATTGCGGAAGGAAAATTTGTCCTGTACCTAGTTAGTCGGACAACCTGTAAGGTTGGGCTTTCTTGCAGTGGGATTTTTCTCTCTTTTGTGCGGTTTGTGGATTGGCTTTGGAGTAGACGTTTGTGAAGTAGTTTAGCGGATCGTGACTTGTGTGGCTTTCCTTTCTAGTTGAGAATTCTTGATAGTGACAGCGGTTTGCCCTTACTTCTCCCGTTCCGCAGAGTACCGGTAGATACTGTTGCCCGGGTATTTTGTTTTCTACCCAACCTGTGCAGAAGATATGTGCCACAAAAAAATCTCGATTAGTCAGGCGGCAAGGGCTCCCTACTCGCAGCTCAGGCCTCTGACTATGCCCAAACAGCCTGAGTAATGAGCGATACCCCAGCCCTTCGCCTACGCCCGCGGTGGAGAGGTAGGCTGAATAACGTCTCGGCTTGAAACTGGAGTTATTCACCAGTTAAGGAAAGATGCTTGTCCAGCTCTCGCAATCACCAAATATCACTCACATTTCGCCTCTACCTCTAACAATACCTCTGATGTGACAACTTCGGTTGCCACTGTCCGCACCCTTAGTCTGATTGCTCCCGCCGATATCAGGAATGAACATGCCCCTGGAAAACCTCTAAAGTAGTACCTATAGCTCCCAACGCTCATTACTACCTGGGAGGCTCGTCTATATGTAGACTGGCAAGATGCTAGTATGCATTCTAGCACCCTCTCCTTCAATCCAGAACCGCGAACGGAGCACCGAGATAATAACAAAGTGACCAGGAGAGGAGTATAATCATTAGGATGGGATTCCGGTTATTCTAGTCCTCTCGCCACTGAAGAAGTAGATTTCGGGCCTGCTGAAGTCTTGTGAGTGTCGTTCCAGCATGTTGAGGTTAGCTGATACCGGTAACAGTCTATTTTTATTTTTTCTAAGGTTAAGGTAAAGTTCTGCGCACTGGTGACGATTCCGGGGAAGTGTATGTTCAACTACAGGTAGACATGGAGAAGTAAGCAAGGTAATTGTGCCGGGATGACCAAACCAGGTCCGAAAATAAAGCACAAATTTTAAGCGAGATCAGACCCTGAACAGGAGGGGGCCTCTCCGGGGTCGGGCTTGTACTCGAGTACATGCGCAATCAAACCTCTTCGATCAAAAGTTTACGATCAACCTTTAGCAGACAGGCTCGCACAAACACGGGGAATTGGAATGGACAGAATGGATCGAGAAAGAGAGAATGAGGAAGAAGAAAAACAACAAGTTATCGTGGCGCTCCCCTCCTCGGAAATTCTCGTGATCGTTCTTCTTACTGATGCCTCTGAGAGCTAGGCAGGTGCGAAAATAGTGCTTCATACAGTACTTTTCAGGAATCATTGAAGACTAATTGCAAATGGGAATCAAACGGGGTATAGTACACACAAACGGCAAACACACTTCCGTTCCTACAGTCCATCGCGCCTATCCACCAGATGCCTTTGAACAACAAGCTTCATCTTCCATCCATCGAATAGGACTCTCCCTTATGGATCGTCCAATTACTCAATACCCCTCGCTTAGGCCCCGGCACTCCCGCCAAAGAGAGACTCCACTTCACGAAGAATTCTGCCAAATGACTACACCATCGCTTCAACAATCAGTAGGCAGTCCCGGTATTTACGACCCCGCGTCAGCCTACAGGCATAGCTGCTCAGAGTACATTTCCGCTGACATTCCCACCAGGATGCACCCCCCACTTGTCCACCCCCATCCAAGAAATACTTCTACAACTCGCGCGCGGAGCACGGCCAATGATAGGGGGAACGGAGTGGCAGAGCTCATTAACAATTGTTTGCTAATGACCTTGTTCAGACAATAAGATAGATAGACCAACTACTAATAAACATCTGTGCCAGCTGCCCCAACTCTTCATCCACACCATGTCCTCAGGACAGTTTTTTCGGACACCTGCCGTCGGCGGGATACCCACCCGAACAATGTACGGTGTATGGAATGAGAGAACAAGTATAGGAACTACCACAACATTCACTGGCGATAACTAAGATGTAAACCGAAAACAAAATTAAGCGTACCATGCATCCTACCAGTCCGTAAAGTCCGAAGTCAGCCCCATGGCCTCTCATAGCTCCTTAATGGTAACTGATGTAAATAAGTTTCTAGGCATGCGTCGCCGCTTAATTTTAAGGTCCCAACATCCCGCCCCACCTATATGTATCAGTTACCGCCCCGAAATCCCAGCTGTCTATAGTATTTTCTCTACTTCTCCACTAGAGCGGTAATTCCCGCAATCGCTCAGACCAAGGCTGGCCTTTTCCGGTACAAAGATAGCCCACGCCGAACAACACTCGGCCGAACTAGACTTCGAGTGATAACCTGTGAAAAAAAACACATCCTGCCTCCTTCACATCCTGGTGCACAGGCATCGTAGCTGTCTGCTAACTTTCCTCCTGGGAGAATATCGACTAAAATCCTTTTACTTACTATTTACTTAACGTGCGATCCCTTTGCCCTTGCTGGGATATATAGCCACCCCCCCCCCTCTCGGTAGCGCCCGGGAATTGGATCTCCCCGCTAGCTCTAGGGACGAGGTGGAAATGGTCGGGGTAGGATAAGGGCACCGGGCGACATAACACTTACCAACGACGGTTCGGTAACGTGGGGGATGCCGAAGACCTCCGGGTAAGGTTTTTGGTCACCTAAATCATATCCTACTGCTACGAGTTGAGGGGTATATTTCCGGATCTATTCTGATGCTTAGGGAATGCCAAGATACGGCTTTGAGGGGAGACTGCACTTAAGCACTGTTACAGTTACTCAGCAAAAGGTATTGTAAAATGGGGTTTCCCTTTGCTTGCGGAATGGGCCTTGCCTCTACGCAAACTCTAATTGTAGTGTCCCCTCCCTTAGTCTACCAAAATCTCATCGAAAGGGAAACCCCGTTTCCGAATACTTTGGTGAAATAACCGTGCATGTATTAAAGGGATTGTGGGTAAGTCCATATCGAGACCACAAAGGAAAATAAAGAAGTGGATGGGGTAGGAATTTGTGGGGCAAACGGACCTAACTGTACTATTAAACTGGTGGTAACAATCTAACATTAAAATGTAAAGGAGAAAACAAAGGAAGAAATAGTCTAAAATATACTGTAGCCTAGATGAAATGAAAAAAAGCCATCATGCATGGAGGGGAGGATCTATAGTTGGAACGAAACGCAACAAAGGTTGGAGGGCGAAGGTGAAGTAGGAAAATCCGTTGCGACCCCTTCATTCCACCTACAACATGGACTCAGTATTAAGTAGCCGGGAGGTTCCCGATAATCATACTATCATATTCCTTAAGTTGCAGAGATGATAAATTGCAGGCATGGAGAATTTCCAGGCTGAGGCATAAGGGCAATTGCGGAAAGAGAAGAAAGAGTACATCAAAGGAAAGGTTTCAAGGGCGCATCGCAGGCTCCGGGGTCCGGGGAAGAGGTAGACGGGGACAAAGGGAGTCTTGGGGAAGGCACAGACAGCCGTGGCCGGGGAGTCGAAAAGTGTAAAGAAATCAGGAACTTGTGGACGGTACTCGTCCCAGGCGAGAAGTGCCCGAAAATTGGGATCCATAAAATATATGGCAGGGATTCTGTGCGTGTCCCGGGCTCACGACTCGTATTTTCGAATCCTTCTTCCCTGGGACGAGTAAATAAGGGTGAGATTAGAGGTTTCCAGGCTGCAGCAGATTCACCGCTCCTTCATGTCCCTTTGTTGACGCATACCCGAGTTGTATGTGAGCATACCGGTCTGGTGCGGCGGGGTTAAAGCCTACCCGGACCAAAGCTGCTTAACCACCGACCTGTGTCCTTCCATTGCAGCCCACAAAGCTGGTGTCCTGCCCTCGTCGTCTCGCCTGTCGGGGTTGACGCCTTCCTGGTCTAAAAGCTGCTTGACGACTGACTGGTGCCCTTTCATTGCAGCCCATAAAAGCGGTGTTTTCCCCTCATTATCTGGCTTGTCTGGGTTGACGTCTTGCCGGTCCAAAAGTTGCTTCACTACGGACTCGTGCCCATTAGTCGCAGCCCATGAAAGTGGTGTATTGCCCTCATTGTCTGGCTTGCCGGGGTTGACGTCTTGCCGGTCCAAAAGTTGCTTGACCACTGACTCGCACCCAAAAGCTGCAGCCCCAAAGAGGGGTGTACGACCCCCATTATCTGGCTTGTCGGGGTCGACGTCTTTCCGGTCCAGAAGTAGCTTCACCACTGACTTGTGCCCTACCGCTGCAGCCCTGAAGAGGGGTGTATGTCCCCCCTTGTCTGTCTTGTCGGGGTTGACCCCTTCCCGGCCTAAAAGTTGCTTCACCACTGATTCATGCCCATTCATTGCAGCCCATAAAAGCGGTGTTTTTCCCTCATTATCTGGCTTGTCGGGGTTGACGTCTTGCCGGTCCAAAAGTTGCCTCACCACTGACTCGTGCCCACAACTTGCAGCGCATAATAGTGGTGTATAGCCCTCCGTGTCTGGCTTGTCGGAGTTAACCTCTTTCTGGTCCAAAAGTAGCTTCACCACTGGCTTGTGCCCAAAGCCCGCAGCATATACGAGGGGTGTACAGCCCTCCTGGTTTTGCTTGTTGGGGTTGACGTCTTTCCGGTCCAAAAGTAGCCCCACCACTGACTCGTGCCCTTCTGCTGCAGCCGCGAAAAGGGGTGTAAGGCCCCCATTGTTCGGCTTGTCGGGATCGACGTCTCCCCGATCCAAAAGTTGTTTCGCTACATATCTATGCCCATTCACCGCAGCCCACCAAAGTGGTGTGTTGCCATTGTTGTCTAGTTTGTCGGGGTCGACGGCCTCCAGCCCTAGCAATAGCTCCACTGCCTGCTCCTGTCCACCCCTCGCGGCCCATGCGAGTGGCGCTATGCCCGCAGAATCTCCCCGGTTGGCATCACAGTCACCCATTCTTAACAAACCATTCATTATATCAACAATCCCAAAGAAGGATGCACAGTGTAGTCCAGTGAACAGCGAAGGAGGAGGATTAACTTTAAGGGAACCATATGGACCTAATATTTGCTCAAAAAGTGAGTTGGCGGCTACGTGGTTCCCATACCGGTCCAAGAGCCCCATTGCAAGAGACCTTGCGTGATCTGAGAGTTCCCACCTTGCATGGGTGCCCCAATATCTCGAACAATATTTGAGGAAGGGCATGCTTGAGAGGTCCGGTTGCGGTTTAGCAGGAAGAGCCTTGGACTGGTCTGAATTCAGATAAGTTAAGCAGGTTTCCGCCATCAGCGACTGAGCCCGTGGGAAAAGGCTACCATGAGCGCAAAGATACTCGCCGAGTGTGTGGTGTATTAACCGGAAGGTCGAGGCTTCCTTATCGAGAACGACTAGTCCTTGGCAGCAGGCGAGCAACGTCTCTGTCGCAGGAACATTGTCGTTATTGAAATGTGCAGATCCAATTTCCACAGCCAGTGCATGGCACAATTCGTCTACCCGTAATGGCCTCTCCGAATAACATATCCACATCAACGTGCCCATAGCGAGTTTTACTTTCTCCTCTTCCTGAGCTCTTATCCGTTCCAGTGTTGCCTCAAATGCATTTCCCAACCCTAACCCATCTCGCACAGCGTGGAGCCTATTTCGCCTCCGATGGATTGTCGTTTCTCTTAAGATTGTTGTCACCTGGAGCGAAACCAGTAGGAATCTAGATTTATGCGTGTCAGTATATGTTACAAAGGTTTCCTTGATCCTACGCTACTACTCACGACTCAGAGATCTCTTTGGGAATGCTTTTCATGATAGCGTCCTCCAGCCCACTATTCATCACCTCGGGAGTTGTGTCCTTCCCCAGTCTTGCGCGCAGATATGTGACAATATCGTGGTCCCGGGGTTTAATCGATACACTTGTTGCTCTTCCTCCCAGTACCCTCTCGATCGCTCCCCGGATATGTGACCTCCCGGTCATGAACACTCGAGTTTTTGGCGACGCCTGGAGAATTTGTCCCAATGCGTCAAGAACCTCCAGTTGGTGCTCCGGAACGCATTCGTCAAGAGCGTCAACACATAAGAATGTGCGTTGTAGAGTTTGGACAGTCGCGAACATTTTCACAATATCAGGAAGTCGAAGTCTTCGACTACCAATCACCTTCCTCTGGTTCCGAAATTTCTGCATGATTTCCACCGGGATTGCCCCAAGCACACTCAGGAGTTGTTTGAGCAGGGAGCCCAGCATATTTGTTGGAGACTGGGCCTCCCGAGAAGCGAAATCATAGTAAAAGCAAGCGACCGCCATATCTCGTTCCGCCGCCTGATCGCATAAATAGTCCACCACCACGGAACTACCATCGCGACCTGTCAGCAATAACGTCCATTGTTCCTCCCTCACTGGTCTCGCCTACCTGATGTAGCTCTTGCCGACCCCCGGGTCCCCATAGCAAAATAAGGCCGCATGATCAGATCCCTCCTCCCCACTACCATTATACCAGTCCTTGAACTCCTTTGTTTCTAGTAGCCAGCTCCCAATATCATCCACCCGCTGATCGCAAATATCCAGGTGTCGCACATGCGCCTCTAAGGGTGACAACCAGGCCAAGATTTTGGACTCATCATCGGCAGGGGTAAGGAAAATGTTATTCGACACATTGAAAGAATTGATGTTTTCGGTAAAAGCTCGAGACATCCTTCGTTTTTCGTTGTTTGAAATTCTCTAGAGAATAGGGTGCTGATGAGCTTTGGATCTGCTGGGAAAGTTCCACTAAGTTCAAGAAAAGTGAGGTTCATCGCCTAGCGCTGCAACTACCGGTACCCAATTGCATCCAATCAACCAGGGATTTGTGAAATCAAAACTCGAGCTCGCTTGTTTCTACTCGGGTGCCACTGGGGCCATGCTCTAGGAGAACCACCCGCCCTATCCCGAGGCGGCCGAATTACCCCCTCTTAAAGGATAAATGGCGAATGTGAAATCCTCCAAACATCAAGAATTGTCACTCTTCTTAACCATAACGGACCAGCCTTAGCATTACTTGTAATTAAATCGATGAAACGAAGCCCTACCCAAGGCTACAAGGCTGGTATTATAAAGTACGGGGACAAAAGGGTTCGTCCGGCCAGGCAACGGCAACCCCACAACCACTTTAAATTTACTACCTATGCAACCACAACTACTTAGAATGAACTGAAAATTTAGATAGTCATCCATTAAATATAAGAAAAACCATATAGGAAATTACAAAGCAAAAAAATCAATACTTTGTATACCATCCCTTCACATCCAACACAGCAGCCACTCTCCTAGACATTGACTCCTATAGCCTTTCCAAGAATTCTCCTTCAATATCTTGAGTCCAAACCACATTAAGAGCTTCTGCTAGATGTCTTCTAATAGTATCTGGACCTCCCTTAGTCTTGTGAATATTAGGAAAGCGCTGGTGCAACTTCTCCTTTACCCTTTTCCAACAGTGCTCAATTGGATTGAGGTCTGGGGAATTGGGTGGCCATTCCATAACCTGTATATGGTTTTCTGCAAACCAAGCCATAGTATCTCTTTCAGTATGTATCTTTGCACCATCCTGCCGAAATATAGGATCTCCAACTGTGTCCTCCACCTCCTGCCAGACATCAACTAAGCCATCCTCCAAAACTCCAATATATACAAATCTATCCACACTCCTGTCAAAAATAGGAATCAGAGGACCCTTATTTTTGCCCCAAATGCAAGCCCAGACCATCAGCTTTATCCCAGGCCCTTTTGTAACCCCTTGAATACAGTCCTTGTGCCACTTTTCTTCAGGTGTTCTGAAGACCCAAATACCCTTAGGATCTTTGGACTTTTCAACCATGCATTCATCACTACAGATGACCTCTTCAAAGTCTTCCTTTATCCAATTCTTATACTCCTTTGCCCAGGCTAACCTCTTAATAGCATGTTCATCCTTCAGAAATACTCTCTTCCTAGCTCTCCACTTCTTTATGTTGACTGATGCCAAAGCTCTCTTGATTGTCTTGACAGAGGCATGTGGTGCAACCTCATTGCGCAATTCTGATAGGGGTAGGCAAATGCCTTCTTGGACTCTCTGACTATGCGGCGACAGGTTCTGGTATCGATAATTTTGGGTCTTCCAGTAAATCGGATCTTTTTTTGCAACACCCCTCTTTTGATACCTGTTGTGAAAACTTTAAACAGTACTCTTGGAACAATGTAAGAGTTGTCCTATTTCAGAAAAATAAAGATTTTTTTTCTTTAGAGCAACAATTTGCCCCTTCTCAAAGTCTGTCAGGTAGCCTGACTTGTCTGGATGTTGAGGGGTGATTGATCATGGAGGTGGGGTTTTTTGAGGGGTTGCTCGGTAACCACCGATCGGACGAACCCTTTTGTCCTAGTACTTTAGAAGGGATAAATTCTTTATCCATCAGTTCTTCATGTGTTGCGCCCAAGAGACATGTGGAGAAAACAACCATATTTGGGAAGTATCCTTCATTTGTCGGAGCCGAATTTCTAGTGCTCTAAACTGTGACCCATCTTAACCATCTTCCCGGTGCTCCGGCGGATTAAGGAGTAGAGTAAAGAAATAAGGTGCCGCGGGGAACAGTAATGGCACGCTTTTCTATCTGGCGAGAAGGCTAGGTGTGACTAAATGCAAAAATCCATCACAGTCGGCGCCCGCTTCCTAAACCTCCTGTATCGTTTCAACTTGTATTCGAAAATCTGGCGCGTAGATACCAAAACCCTCCGTAATCACACAATTCCCATAGAGAATTTTAGAGCTTCTTTTCGTCTGTTGGGGCTTCGGGCCACAAAGCACGCAATCCAGAATCTCCGTTATCGCACGTGATATCTCCGGAACAACAGGGGTCCATCCGGTTTCACACCGGCAATGCAGTTTCCTCCTTGTGCAGTTCGAGACCTAGTTCCGAAAGCTTAGGCAAATACGGGGCATTATACTCAGGTATAAAAAAATCCCCGGACGACACCAAACATATCGTAAAACCAAGCATAGAGAGAATCACAACCAGTGGGGTAGCGCTTAGTCAGCACCTCGGAAGTGTTAGTATCAAGCACAGGATGCTACCCCCATGATTGCAAGGTTCAGTGTGAGCCGCGAGTCAAGCCCGACACTCATGCCCCCTTGTAATCTGGGGCCGTAGCTCTGAAATCCCGTGCTTGCGAGGGCTACCTCGTGAACTCATAATCTAAAACTCATGAAAGTCCCCTACAACGTGTTCGACCATCAGTTGTACCGTTTCTCGATGGATGGAGAGACTGGTATTCAAGACCACTAGAGGTTCAAAATAAACCCCGCCAAACCTATAGAGGTTTTGTAAAATGGACGGACGAATTACCCCGGTACCAAATTGTGCGGCGCCATGGTAAAAAACCGCGACTTCGCATCATTCGAGTCTCTACCTCATCCCATTGGGGGGCGTACCCCAGTTCTGATTACAGTCTGTTCTAGCTTCGGGAGATTCTGGCACTGCGGGCACTGTATCCGCCCAGGAGATCAGATCATAAAGACTTACGATACCGTAAAAACCGAAATAATTGGGCATGGCGCTAGGACGTCCAGAATTGCCCCTTTTGATTAGGGACAAAACACACCGCGAAGATTCTCTTTCAGCCCTCACCTGAGACAGCAGACCTTACCAGGAGAGGCAACTCCAACGTCCTAGCGTGATGCCCAATTATTTCGGTCTTTACGGTACCCTTTAGAGAGTTTGCGCATGTGGGCCTAGGTCGCGGTTAATAGGAAATGGACCTAGGTCTAAGAATGAGCTTGCGCAACAGGTGTAGGTATCATAGCTTGGTATGATAGCTGGAAGATGGGGATTGGGTAGGGTGATATCGCATTGCCGTCAAACTTGTTCCCTGCTCAAATTAGGATTCCAAGATACACAAGTTGGGTACTAACTATACTGACTGCTATAGAACAGATGATAATCTACTACTGAATGCCCAACATTGTCATAAGTAGGACCTTTTAATAAAATGTAAAAAGAGTACTGTGTTGCTGCTGATTTATTGTTCTGCAGCGATCGGATTTCTTCAGGTCTGGAAAGCCCGATTTTACACTTCTTCCAGGTCTCACTACCCCCCTAGGTGTCCAAGACTTTTAGGTTAACAGAAAATAACCTGTTTTCCTGATACCTAGGTCTCTTTGCGCAAACTCTCTATTCCTGCAACTGGAGAGTCTCACGCTGTGAGAAAAAACTTGGAAAAAAAACGAGCGGTGCCCTGTTTAAGTGAAGAGATCGGCGGAGCAATCTCTCGGCTTGAAACTCGGGCAATTAGCTATCAATTACTCGTCACTGGCAAGCAGTGCCTAGAATCAGCAGGGTATATTTTATTTGGGGGCCCAGATACGAACAGGTTTTTTACTATACACTCCTGTAACAAAAGACTTGGCACCCTGGTAAAATTTTATTATTCACCTTGCTTCACCTCAACAACTCCACATACCCATGCTCAAAGTAAAAATGCGGTCACGGCAAACAGGACCTTGTAATTTCTATTCTTCATTAATTCAAGCTGAGGGAGGACATACTAGGTGGTCAATTTAGAGGTATTCTTGTCCCATTGCTCAGTCGGGGGTGCCAGGAATTTTGTTACACGACTGTACATTTCTCTTAGAACCACCCAGAGCCAGAAGCCAAGACAAAACAAGGTATACTCGTAGTAGGAAATCAACCGGCAAGCCAAACATACAACCACTCACAAAGGGATCTCAATACAGCGGCACACCGTTTGAGTCGTCACCTGAGAAGTGTTGGTAGCTCGTACAGTACCTGTAGGGAATGCTATCCTCATTGCCACAGGGTTGAGGGTCAGCCACAAGCGAGGCTCGGCAGTAACTGATTCTTTCCATCCACAAGAAGGGCCACCTTCAGAGCTCATTGAGGTCTCCCACAACACACACATCACAGACTATAGCATTCCTGGCTAGAGGGAATTAAGGGGCATTTAGGACTGAGAGAATTGGGGGGGCGAACCCATCGAAACTTATTATCAAAAGGCTTAACGAAGTACCCCAGGGCCAAATTATGCACAGATAAATTTGGCTTGCGATCTGTTCCAGCATCGCGAGAGTCTAGCAGTACGGGCGCTGGTACAGTACCAGCACGGAAGATAAGCACCACAAACAAATCTCGACTAGTTAGACAGCAGGGAATTGCCAATTCTCGCAGCTCGAGAGTCTCGCTATGCCCCACCCCTCCGCCTATCGCTACGGCCAAGAGAGAGACCAAATAACGGTTGGGCTTGAAACTAGGGTTAACCGCCGATTAAAGAAAGATACTTTCCAGCTCTCGACCTTCCCCTAAATATGATCCTTAGGCTTAAGCGAGATGGTATATACAGGCTGCAGGAATACCTACAGCACGTCTCTTCTCTTTTCCCAGCAGCTCAGCCAATTTTGTCGTTGGGGATTTGGTTAATCTCCTTCGCTATTTATTTTGCCCCCTTCACCGGATCACTACAAGTAGTACACCCAACTCAAATCATCAAATATCACTCGCATCTTTCTCCGAACATCCTCAATCTCTGATGTGACACCTTCTGTTGCTACAGTCCGCACCTTAGCCCGATTGTTCCCGCCCATATCAGGAATTAGCATGCCATCTACAAGACCCCCAAAGCATTGCGTATGGCTTCCAAGGCACATTCCTGCACGAGAGGCTCGTCTATAGGTAGACGGGCAAGATGCTAGTGCGCATTCTAGTAGGCTCTTCAATCAAGTAGCGAATAGGGCGCTGAGATAATAATAGGGCCAGGAGAGAAGTACTCGTACAATTGTTATGTAGTAAATTTATATAGAATTCCGGTTATCCTAGTCCTCTCGCTAGGGAAACTGATCCCGTGACTGGTAAAGTCTTGGGAGTGTCGTTCCACGGATCGGCTGCGCATTATCATGGTTATGTAAGCGAGAACGATCGCTTCATATCCAAAGAACCGAACTTGGTCCGGAGAGGAACGCGACTCGGTATGTGTTGAGCAATACACACAACCTCGGGAGGAGAGTGTCACCGGCTTCACACTCGGAGATCTACAATCAAATTCCTTCTATCAAATGTCCTCGCTTGCAGGTCTATGGTTAAGGCTTCCTCGTTCGAGTCTTTAAGGTCACTCTTCAACCGACAGGTTCGCATACGGTAAGCCGAGGGGGGCAGGAAGAGTAGAATAGACGGGAAGAAGAGGCATTGAAGAGGGAAAACAAGTGAGCTGCGGTTGCCGTCATGTGGTGGGAAATGCTCGTGGTCGTCCTTCTCCTGGATGTCATGGATGTTTGCAAGAGCGGGGTAGGTGTGAAAAACGGCCCCTTCATACCTTTCAGAAATCATCACTCCCACAGCCTCACAGAAAACTAGCCACGAGAAGGGACACGAATGAGGGTACGCACAAAAAGCAGCGAACACGCTTTCGTCCCCACAATATGTTGTATCTACCAGCGGAAGTCTTTGTGGGCCAGGATACCTCTTCCATCCAAGGAACAGAACTCTCCCTCGCACTGATCCCAATTGCGCAATACCCCCGCTCCCCCTCAGGTTTCGGTAGTCCCCTCCAACAAGAATCCCCATTTCACTAAGACTTCTACCAAGTGACTGCACCATCCTTCAACTAACTGGCAGACTATCGCCGAGTTCACATCCTAGAACCAGCACACCACCGACACCATCCCAACCCCCCGCCCACCAACCCCCCCGTTCCCAAGGCGCTTTTCACTGCTCGCACACAACGTGCGATCGAGTTAAAGAATATACGGAGTATGGAACAAGAGAATAAGCATAGGAGCCACGATAATACCCACTAGCCCTAACCGAGATGTTAACTGGAAAGGGGATAGAGGACATCCAGGGAGCAATTAAGGGCATAAGTACTGATGTCCTGCTAGCCCGCAATGTAACCCGAAACCAACCCTGCAGCCTCCCATATCGCTATGGTATCTTAACAGAACGACAGGAATAGCAATGAGCATATACAAGTTTTCGAGTCCAGCGCAGCCCCCTACTTTCAAGATTCCAACGTTTCATATTGTACTTGTTCCGTTCATACCAGTCCACTCCTGAGGCTCTCTCACCTATGTTTTCTCCACAATTCCGCCACAGCGGCCATTCCCATGACGATGCTAGTACGAATATCAGGCACTTCTGTCGCGAGCAGAGCGCACTCCGGATAGTAGGTAGCCTCAATTCTCCAGGTGATAAGCAAGATCTCGTAGACCTCTGGCTCCCACACACGCTATTTCCTGGGTACCATGCCTATGAAATACTACCGGTATCCCTCGTGAGAAATCCGTTATCAAATATGACGGTATAATAATCCTAGCAGTAGAGTGCTGTGTTAGGAGAGTGGAGCGCGGCAACAGGAAGCGCACATGAGATGGAGGAACACTAAAGTGTGGACGAATGAACGTTTTTTCTATAGTATGAACAGATGTATGGGGTTATGTACGTAGAGTTTTCACTACTCGAGTGACCTTTAGCTAGCAACATCCATAGAAAATTGACACCACGACATCCTTCCCCTATCACTAGACTTACACGATTGTGCCACCACCTCAATCAGGATATACCCGGCGGGCTGTTCTGCATTGAAGTCCTTTCTTTCACCATTTTCTTAACCCACAATCCCTCGTCCTATAGGATTAGGTGGATGCGCAGTCATCCCCCGCCCTCTCGGGGATACGCAGAGTAGGTCCTCCCTGCTAGTGTCTGGAGGGTTTCTGGCTAGTCTAGGGGACGAAATATCATAACATTCATTAGTGGCAGATTGGTGAAAGGGAGAATACCGGAAACTTGCTTTGGAAGTTTCTGGTCGTCGGAGGGATAATCTACTGCTATAAGTTAAGTGGATCGTTTGTGATGATTGGGTACTTTTGGGATACATAGTTGAATGAAGTCTGTGTTAAAGTATTATTACAGCCACTCGGCAAAAAGTCTCCATGAAATAGAATTTCTCTTTTCCGGTGGAATGCGGTCCCTCCTGCACAGAAGCCCCAATTGTGCGACACCCCCTCCGCTTAGGCCACCAAGACCTCCATCAATGGAAAATTCCCTTATACAAGGGTCTCTGGCGGGTGACTGCAAGGGGTGAGGGTGCGGTGGGTAAATCTGTACAGACACCTGGCCCAAAGACGGAAAGAGAAGTGGATGAGTGGTAATCTGGGTGGTAAACTAACCTAACTACACTATACAAAGGATATCAATCTATTATCCATAGGAGAGTGGAGAAGAAGAAATGATCTAAAACGTAGACAAGTGAAAAGAAGCGATCATGCCATACATAAGAGGGGGTATCTATACTGGGAAATCAAAACAATGATAAATGAAACGGAACAGAAGGCCTAAGGGCAAAAATAGAATATGAAAATACCCTCCCACCACTTTATCCCAGCCTCCGGTAACAGGCTCGAAATTATTCACTTGATCGTGGTACGAAACACCCGGGAGGTTTCCGGTAACCACATATGTGCCCTATTTTCCAGGGGGATATGATAGCAAATTGAACGCCTACAGAATTGGCAAGCATAGGGATAGGGCTTGCACAGAAGGGAAAGAAAGAGCACATTGAGGAAAAGAGGCTATGACCAGAGGGTAGGAACTAGAGGACTGGGGAAGGCTTGGAGGAGGGGCGGGGGTCATGAGGGAAGGTCGTGGGAACGATACGGGAATAGCAGATGGCAGCGGTCAAAGACTCGAGGGGGGCAAAGAGGCTTGGAGCTCGTCGACCGCAAACCAGGGTGGGATTGGAGGTTTCCAGGCTTGTAGTAGATCCACTACTACATCATGTTCCCCCGCAGACGCATGCCAGAGTGGTATGTGACCATTGTTGTCTGGTCCGGCGGGGTTAACGTCTTCGCGGTCCAAAAGTTGTTTCACCACCGACTCGTGCCCTTTACCCGCCGCCCACGAAAGTGGTGTCCTCCCCTCATCGTCTGGCTTATCGGGGTTGACGTCTTTCCGATCCAAAAGTTGCTTCACTACTCGCTCATGCCCGCCACCCGAAGCTTCGCTGAGGGGTGTGATTCCACGGCTATCAGGCTTGTCGGGGTTGACGTCTTCTCGGTCCAAAAGTTGCTTCACCACTGACTCGTATCCTTTACGCGCAGCCCACCAAAGTGGTGTTTTGCCCTCGTTATCCGGCTTGTCGGGGTTGACGTCTTGCCGGTCTAAAAGTTGATTCACTACGGACTCGCGCCCTTTAATCGCAGCCCAGGAAAGTGGGGTATTGCCCTCGTTGTCTAGCCTGTCGGGGTTGACGTCTTCTCGATCCAAAAGTTTCTTCACTACTCGCTCATGCCCGCCACCCGAAGCTTCGCTGAGGGGTGTGATTCCACGGCTATCAGGCTTGTCGGGGTTGACGTCTTCTCGGCCCAAAAGCTGCTTCACTACTAATTCGTGTCCTTGACTCGCAGCCCACCAAAGTGGTGTTCTGCCCTCGTTAGCCGGCTTGTCGGGGTTGACGTCTTCTCGGTCCAAAAGTTGCTTCACCACTGACTCGTGTCCTTTACTCGCAGCCCACCAAAGTGGTGTTCTGGCCTCGTTATCCGGCTTGTCGGGGTTGACGTCTTCTCGGCCCAAAAGTTGCTTCACCACTGACTCGTGTCCTTTACTCGCAGCCCACAAAAGTGGCGTTCTGCCCCCATCATCTGGCTTGTCGGGGTTGACATCTTCCCGGTTCAAAAGTTGCCTCACCACTCGCTCATGCCCACCAGCTGAAGCATCGCCGAGAGGTGTTCTACCCTCATTATCTGGCTTGCCGGGGTTGACGTCTTCTCGGCCCAAAAGCTGCTTCACTACTAATTCGTGTCCTTGACTCGCAGCCCACCAAAGTGGTGTAGTGCCCTCGTTATCCGGCTTATCGGGGTTGACGTCTTCGCGGTCCAAAAGTTGGTTCACTACGGACTCGTGCCCTTTAATCGCAGCCCACGAAAGTGGTGTTCTGCCCTCGTTATCTGGCTTGTCGGGGTTGACGTCTTTCCTGTCCAAAAGTTGCTTTACCACTGATTCGTGTCCTTGACCCGCAGCCCACGAAAGTGGTGTCCTACCCTTGTTATTTGGCTTGTCGGGGTTGACCTCTTCCCGGTCTAAAAGTTGCCTCACCACTCGCTCTTTCCCACTAGCCGAAGCCTCGCCGAGGGGTGTGACACCATGGTTATCTGGCTTGTCGGGGTTGACGTCTTGTCGGCCCAAAAGTTGCTTCACTACTAATCCGTGTCCTTGGCTCGCAGCCCACCAAAGTGGTGTTTCGCCCTCGTTATCTGGTTCGTCGGGGTTGACGTCTTGCCGGTCCAAAAGTTGCTTCACCACTGACTCGTGCCCTTTCATTGCAGCCCATAGGAGTGGTGTCCTACCCTCATTGTCTGGCTTGTCGGGGTTGACGTCTTGCCGGTCCAAAAGTTGCTTCACCACTGACTCGTGCCCTTTCACTGCAGCCCATAGGAGTGGTGTCCTACCCTCATTGTCTGGCTTGTCGGGGTTGACGTCTTTCCGGTCCAAGAGTTGCTTCACCACTGACTCATGCCCTTCCATTGCAGCCCGCAAAAGTGGTGTATTACCCTCATCGTTTGGCGTGTTAGGGTTGACGTCTTTCCGGTCCAAAAGTTGCTTCACCACTGGCTCGTGCCCATAATTCGCCGCCCACACAAGTGGTGTCCTGCCCTCGTTACCTGGCTTGTCGGGGTTGACGTCTTTCCGGTCCAAAAGTTGCTTCACTACTGACTCGTGCCCATAAATTGCGGCGTATGAAAGTGGTGTATTGCCCACATTATCTGGCTTGTCGGGGTTGACGTCTTTCCGGTCTAAAATTTGCTTCACCACTAACTCGTGCCCTTTCATTGCAGCCCAAAAAAGTGGTGTTTTGCCCTCATTATCTGGCTTGTCGGGGTTGACGTCTTGCTGGTCTAAAAGTTGCTTCACCACTGACTCGTGCCCAAATAATGCAGAAAATAGGAGGGGTGTGTTGCCATGCTTGTCTACCTTATCGGGGTTGACGTCTTTCCGGTCCAAAAGTAGCTTCACCACTGACTGATGACCTTCTGCTGCAGCACCGAAGAGGGGTGTAAGGCCCTCATTGTTCGGCTTGTCCGGATTGACGTCTCCCCGATCTAAAAGCCGTTTCACCACAGATCTATGCCCATTCGCCGCAGCCCACCAAAGTGGTGTATTGCCATCGTTGTCTAGCTTGTCCGGGTCGACGGCTTCCAGCCCCAGTAATAGCTCCACTGCCTGCTCCTGCCCACCCCTCGCGGCCCATGCGAGTGGTACTATGCCCCCAGAATCTCCCCGGTTGGCATCACAGTCACCCGTTCCTAGCAAACCACTCATTATATCAACAATCCCAAAGAATGATGCACAGTGTAGTCCAGTGAACAGCGAAGGAGCATTGACTTTATGGGAACCATATGGATCTAATATTTGCTCAAAAAGTGAGTTGGCGGCTACGTGGTTCCCATACCGGTCCAAGAGCCCCATTGCAAGAGATCTTGCGTGATCTGAGAGTTCCCACCTTGCATGGGTGCCCCAATATCTCGAACAATATTTGAGGAAGGGCATGCTTGAGAGGTCCGGTTGCGGCTTAGCAGGAAAGGCCTTGGACTGGTCTGAATTCAGATAAGTTAAGCAGGTTTCCGCCATTAGCGACTGAGCCCGTGGGAAAAGGCTACCATGAGCGCAGAGATACTCGCGGAGTGTGTGGTGTATTAACCGGAAGGTCGAGGCTTCCTTATCAAGAACGACTAGTCCTTGACAGCAGGAGAGCAACGTTTCGGTTGCAGGAACATTGTCGTTATTGAAATATGTAGATCCAATTTCCACAGCTAGTGCATGGCACAATTCGTCTACCCGTAATGGCCTCTCCGAATAACATATCCACATCAATGTGGTCATCGCAAGTTTTGTTTTCTCCCCTTCTTGACCTCTTATCCGTTCCAGTGTTGCCTCATATGCACCCCCCAACCCTAACCCATCTCGCACCGCGTGGAGCCTATTTCGCCTCCGATGGATTGTCGTTTCTCTTAAGATCGTTGTCGTCTGGAGCGAAACTAGTAGGAATCTGGATTTACGCGTGTTAGTATATGTTGCAAAGGGTTCCTTGATCCTACGCTACTACTTACGACTCAGAGATCTCTTTGGGAATGCTTTTCATGATAGCGTCCTCTAGCCCACTATTCATCACCTCGGGAGTTGTGTCCTTCCCTAGCCTTGCGCGTAGATATGTGACAATATCGTGGTCCTGGGGCTTAATCGATACACTTGTTGCTCTTCCCCCCAGTACCCTCTCGATCGCTCCCCGGATATGTGACCTCCCGGTCATGAACACTCGAGTTTTTGGCGACGCCTGGAGAATTTGTCCCAATGCATCAAGAACCTCCAGTTGGTGCTCCGGAACGCATTCGTCAAGAGCGTCAACACATATGAATGTGCGTTGTAGATTTTGGACAGTCCCGAACATTTTCACAATATCAGGAAGTCGAAGTCTTCGACTACCAATCACCTTCTTCTGGTTCCGAAATTTCTGCACGATTTCCACCGGGATTGCCCCAAGCACACTCAGGAGTTGTTTGAGCAGGGAGCCCAGCATATTTGTTGGAGACTGGGCCTCCCGGGAAGCGAAATCATAGTAAAAACAAGCGACCGCCATATCTTGTTCCGCCGCCTGATCGCATAAATGGTCCACCACCACGGAACTGCCATCGCGACCTGTCAGCAATAAAGTCTTTTGTTCCTCCCTCACTGGTGGTCTCACCTACCTGATGTAGCTCTTGCCGACCCCCGGGTCCCCATAGCAAAATAAGGCCGCATGATCAGATCCTTCCTTCTCGCTACCATTATACCAGTCCTTGAACTCCTTTGTTTCCAGTAGCCAGCTCCCTATACCATCCACCCTCTGATCGCATATATCCAGGTGTCGCACATGCGCCTCTAAGGGTGACAACCAGGCCAAGATTTTGGACTCATCATCGGCAGGAGTAAGGAAAATGTTATTCGACACGTTGAAAGAATTGATGTTTTCGGTAAAAGCTCGAGACATCCTTCGTTTTTCGTTGCTTGAAATTCTGTAGAGAATAGGGTGCTGAAGAGCTTTGGATCTGCGGGGAAAGTTCCACTAGGTTTGAGAAAAGTGGGGTTCATCGCCCAGCGCTGCAACTACCGGTACGATACCCAATTGCACCCAATCAATTGACCAGGAATTTGTGAAATCAAAACTCGAGCTCTCTTGTTTCCACTCGGGCGCAACCGGGACAATGCTCTAGGAGAACCACCTGCTTTATTCCTTGGCAGCGAATTACCCCCTCTTAAAGGATAAATGGCGAATGTGGAATCCTCCAAACATCAAGAATTGTCACTCTTCTAACCCTAACAGACCAGCCCTAGGATTACCGGTAATTAAATCGACGAAGCGAAGCCCTACCCAAGGCTACAAGGCTGGTATTATAGAAGGGATAAATTATTTATCCATCAGTTCTTCATTCATATATCGGAGCCGAATTACTAGAGCGCTAAACTGTGACCCATCCTAACCATCTTCCCGGCGCTCCGGCGGATTAAGGAGCAGAGTGAAGAAATGAGGTGCCGCGGGGAACAGTAATGGCACGCTTTTCTATCTTGCGAGAAGGCTAGGTGTGACTAAATGTAAAAATCCATCACAGTCGGTGCCCGCTTCCTATGTAGGAACGTGGTGGTGGTGGAAGAATGACTTAGTGTATTTCCTATCTATGACCGAAGGTATATATAGAGATACATGACCGCCAAGAG
>Ga0307510_10001886_pt1 | contig 23517 bp, 19 predicted proteins | sample 12_EM_MG_FD_207224 | JGI IMG/M metagenome (GOLD analysis project Ga0307510, IMG submission 207224) | Populus trichocarpa ectomycorrhiza microbial communities from riparian zone in the Pacific Northwest, United States - 12_EM | ecosystem: Host-associated > Plants > Roots > Unclassified | place...
AAAATTCCCCAAGATGTTTCAGAAATGTGGGTAAAATCAACGACACCGGAGAAACTGGCTCGAGTTGTCCACTGACAAATCGGTATCTAGATTCCTGCTGGTATCGTTGAACATCGATGCGATCCTGCAAGGAACTACAATCGGTCTCAGGCGACGAAAGCTCAATGCAATGACCGACGGCTTGGGTTTGGAGGGCGCTTATGGCGAGACATTGAGTCGGATAAAAGGACAGGGTGAGGAGGAATCGAGGCTGGGAATGGCCGCTTTGATGTGGATCTCTCACTCGGAGCGGCCCTTGAAGGTCGACGAATTGTGTCACGCTCTAGGAGTCGAAATTGGATCGGCGGATCTGGATGGCGACAATGTTCCTTCAATAGGGACATTATTAGCCTGTTGTCAAGGACTTGTTTCCGTAGACAAGGAGGCTTTCACGATCCGGTTAATTCACTTTACGCTTCAAGAATACCTCGAGGCTCATGGTGAGCTTTTTGATAGACCTCACTCGACTATAGCGGAGACCTGCCTGAGTTATTTGAGTTCCCATCAGATCAAGGCTCTTTCGCCAGATATCTCTCAGGATTTCCGAGGAACACCATTTTTGGAATATTCTTCTCTATTTTGGGGAGTGCACGCAAAAAGAGATCTTTCTGGTTGTGCGAAACAGCTTGCGTTGAAACTATTTGACGACTACGGCAACCACATTTCCGGGGAAATCCTCTCGAACGAACAGGGAAGATCTTATTGGGCTTCTGACTCTGATAACTCTTTCTTGTTTACCAGCCTGCACTGTGCGTCCTTTTTCGGGATTGTTGATATGGTAACATTTTTGGTGGAGGTGGAAGCTTGTGGTATCAACCAACTCGACAGCACATGGGCGACACCGCTCATGTGGGCTGCCAGGAATGGGCACGAGGGAGTGGTGGAAATACTACTCGGACGAGACGACGTCAACCCCGACAAGCCAGATAACGACAGCCAAACACCGCTCTGGTGGGCTTCTATGAATGGCCATGAGGGAGTGGTGAAACTACTACTCGGACGAGACGACGTCAACCCCGACAAGCCAGGTAACGACGGCGAAACACCGCTCTGGCGGGCTGCTAGGAATGGCCATGAGGGAGTGGTGAAACTACTACTCGGACGAGACGACGTCAACCCCGACAAGCCAGGTAACGACGGCGAAACACCGCTCTGGCGGGCTGCTAGGAATGGCCGTGAGGGAGTGGTGAAACTACTACTCGGACGAGACGGCGTCAACCCCGACAAGCCATGTAACTACAGTCAAACACCGCTCTGGAGGGCTGCTTGGAATGGGCACGAGCGAGTGGTGAAACTACTACTCGGACGAGACGACGTCAGCCCCAACCAACTAATTTGGAACAACCAAACACCGCTCTACTGGGCCGCTTCGGGTGGGCGCGAGGGAGTGTTGAAAACCCTCCTTGAACGGGGCGATGTCAACCCTGACAAACCAGACATCAGCGGCCGGACACCCCTCTGGGGTGCTGCTTCAAATGGGCGCGAGGAAGTGGCGAAACTACTTCTCGGGCGGGACGACGTCACCCCTGACAAACCGGATAACTACGGCCAAACACCACTCTGGGCTGCAGCTTTTTGTGGGCACGAGGGAGTGTTGAAAGTACTACTCGACCGGGACGACGTCAACCCCGACAAATCAGATATTAACGGCCGGGCGCCACTCTGGTGGGCTGCTTCGAATGGGCACGCGGGAGTCGTGAAAATACTACTCGGACGGGACAACGTCAACCCTAACAAACCGGATAACGACGGCCAAACACCACTCTGGAGTGCTGCTTTTCGTGGACACGAGGGAGCGCTGAAAGTACTACTTGAGCGGGGCGATGTCAACCCCGACAAAGCTGACATCGGCGGCCGAACCCCGCTCTGGTGTGCTGCTTTTTATGGGCACGAGGGGGTGGTGAAAGTACTACTCGGACGGGGCGGTGTCAACCTTGACAAACCTGATGGATACGGCCAAACACCGCTCTGGTGGGCTGTCAGGAATGGACACCCGGGAGTGGTCAAAATACTACTCGGGCTGGACGACCTGAACCCCAACTAACCAGCTTGCTGTGCTGGGAGCCGCCCCGGTTTGCTAGGTCTGGCTATGCGGGAGTGATATCATACCACTACCATAGCTCACAGCATCTGCTGCTCCCGTCATGGCACAGGGCCCCAGCGGCATCGTTCCCCTTACCGCTTTTAGCTACGGAGTACCTAGTCTAGTGGTTTCCCTCAAGGTGAGCAATACATCCCCGTCACTTCTTTCTCCCCCCCATCCTCCCCCCCATCTCCCCCGTTGTTTGAGAGCCCGCCTTGTCGTAATTTCCGCCTGCCCTTTCCTTCGGGAGTCGGCCCGCCACAGAACCTTAGGCTAATTATTTTTCCTTTGGTCACAAGGAATCACTTGCGACGTGGATGCTCAAATCTATTACCCGTCCAAATCTCCAAAAGGATTTTCTTACGTTGCCGAGTCGGGTTTCGACAATTTCTGTTTAAGGTCTAGGCTTTGGGGCTGATTGTGGGCTATCTCTATTGTATGATATGATACCATGATATAGATAGGCCGGTGTAGCCTACAATTTCCGTCGCACTTGATTTATTGATTTCTCGTTCTGGGCCCTCCTAGCGCATTTACTCATTTATTTTTCCTTCCAATTCCCCCTTGTTTTTCCTTCTTGTCTGAAAATGTAGAAATGAAGGTTCCTTAGACACAGGCATAGCGAATGAAAAACATGAAGTTCAAGTAATTCTAACACATGTGACCCGAGAACTAGTCGTTAGCTAAGGTATCATATCGCAGTGGTTGGCTTCAACCACGGATATGGTTTAACGAAGATTATGCTCGCACATCACTTTCCTCCCGGGGTGAGTTCCGGGCTCGAAAGTGAAATTGGGAGGCCGCCGACACTCTTGGGTCTTGCTCGTCAAGGGAACTTGTACACGGGGGAGTCTGTAGCAGTTCTGCTAACCTCCGACCCATGGGCACCGGTATCCCGCCCCGGCCTGTCATGAGTGGTTGAATGGCCCACAGCACTTTCGAATATCAACTTAGGCGCGGGTTTGAGGCTCTATTGCATCCCGCTCTCATCTCCTTTCTCCCACCACATTTCCCCTTCTTCTCCCTCCCTAGGACATTCCCCTCGAGTATAGGATGGGCGGATGTGGCGTCGCAAATCTATCTGATCCCCCCACCAAGGCGGCAGACTCCCTGACAATTCCGGGACATTAGCGTTAAGTTAGAACAAATGCTGAACATTCCGGTACCGTGCGTAGAGTAATTATACTAGCGGTAAATTCCAGACGTGAGGTGCAATTCCGGAGATGGTATCTTGCATGTATAAAACCTGATGTCGGGCGACACTACCTCTTGGTATAGGGGGGGGGGGGTCTATATCATGGAAAGTGCTGATAGATTAAGTTTCTTTATGGCGAGCGGGTTTTCTCTTGCCAACCTGTAGATTGGGTGATTTTAGGCAAGACTAAAACATGAGGCATTGACTAACATATGAGGAGGATTGTGTGCAGAAGGCGCTATTGAGAAAGAGGAAAGTCGGATCCATGGGATCTAGCCCCCGATCCGGGGATTGGCTGTGTATTCAAAAAGCGAAAATCGGGATTTCTTTTCCTAGCCTACATGTCATGGGAAACCCTCCCCCACTACCCCTTTACATCCCCATTGGAATCGGGGGTGTTTTTCACAGTGGCCTGGGCGAGAGTGCTTGGGATGGGGTTGCGAGAGGTTACAGCACGATATTGGTCTGTGTGTAATATGTGGGGGAGTTCGCCATCCAAACCCGTTAAAATTTGACGAGTGGTGGTCTGTGCTAGCCCTGAATGGAGTGGAGGAGGCGGTAGTGATTGTTAAGCCTCCTTCTCAGAGATAGTATTATACTTCTTTGTAGTTATCGTGTAAGTTTGGTGGGAAAGTTGAAGGTTGAGGCGGGCGTAAGGAGCATTGGAATAAATTCCCTTTTTCCTCTTGTTTCCTCTTTCCCTTCCTTTTTTTTTTAATGGAGGAAAAGCACTAGGAAATGATTATGATTGCGATATTTATTTATATATGTAGATACATATAGTTCTTGGCTGCACTTGGCTTCACTTGGCTTCACTTGGCTGACATCCTGGGGCGCATCTTCGCGTCCGGAATGACACTTTTCCTCTCTCCCCTCATTAGCATGCTGTAGTAGTTTATCACCATTGGTAATAATACTGTACTTGTCAATCCTATTCACCCCCCCTCCATCCCTGCCCCGCAACACGGGGATAATATTTCACTCCTACCAATCCATCCGGCTCTAGATATAATGGGCTCGGTTACCAACCTAGCATACAGAGATTACATACAGGAAGACACGGTTATTAGGAAGAGTTTAAATTTATCCGTGATGGGTTTATCATACCTGTGATGTGGGTTTTGATTCGAGGTTTAAGGCTGGGCCGGGGGTTCTTTTTCTTCAGCATGTTAGGTGCAGAGGCTTCATTGCCTGTTGTACGATATGTATCGTGCTGTACTTTGGGGGTTTGAGGGGTTGTTTTGGGGTTTGTGGTTTGGAGAAGGGTTTTTGGGCGGTGTGTGGTTGGGAGCTATGTAAATTTGCCCTGGAAACGGAAGGTTTGTTGTTGTGGAAATATTGAATGGAATGATAGTACGAGATGGTGAAGAAGTAATAGATTGCTTGAGGGAAAACTGAGCACACTAACTATCTCAAAGAGAAGGGCGAGCAGCCCTGACTAGCTACCATTTGGGTTGAGCAAACAATAAGAATAAGAATAAAAGAAGAATGAGGGAAATGCAAGACGGGATCTGCAATAGTGCCTGAGGTGTAAAGGTATGATAAGGTTTGATGCAAGGAGAAAAAATCAATAGTGTGAGTGATACCGCAGTAGTGCCACCCAACACCTCGAGTTGGCAATATGAATGGGTGTAGGTGCAATGTTGCACCTGACCTCATTGGAACCGGATCAGGAATGCAGTCGCACGAATTAAGCATGTTCCAGACACTCTTAACCCACAAGCCATGGCGTCAGAGCATATCACATGGCGCGGGTAAGACCGCGATTCTAGCAACACCACCTAACCGTCCACGTAGAATGACAATACAAACCAGGGCAAATATTGAACCCAAGACGGAGCCTGACGGGCAAGGGCCATTGGCAAATGTTCAGTTAAGTGAAGATAGTAGTGAAGAATATAAAAACGAAGGTGATGTAGATGAAAGTAGAGCGGACACTGAGATTACAGTTGACCCTTCTTACAATTGGAGAGGGAACAATATCCGGATGGCCATAGGTCGCAGACGTTTCACCGAGAGGGAAACAGTGAGTGAACAGCGGGGGAATCTCAACCACCTTTGGATGACAGGAGGTACGACTTGTTAGATGGACACCAGCAAATTGTGGGCACAGAATGTGTTGTGGAACATATGGTTCGCTTACATTTCTGTCATCACACTTAGGATATTTGACTCCGCTAGCCTGGCATAGTGGTACTACGTCAGCTGTCAGTTCCTTGAGTCTGGTAGCTGAACCAGGTATCCTGCCACCAAGGCGGCCAAGGCCGGCAACAGCTTCACGGCGAAATACAGTCATAGCGGCTGCAGGAACTATATTAGAGCAGGCGATGGTGCTGACCCTCCGGTACACACTTTTTGATAACTCACTACCGAACCTAGTGGCGCTGACATCTCAGATACACAAGAGATAGGGAAAGGGGCAGGAGATGATATCGGAAGCAGGGAAGATTGAGCCCGTGGAGCAGAGTGTGAAGCAGCTAAGTTGACTCAGCTGGAGGTGACACGATGTAGAGACTGTCAGTGACTGTGACAGCTCCGTCAAAAACATACTACAGTGAGAGCACAATTCTAGTAGCATGTGAGGCATAATGTTAGATAGCTATATGACCTGCGGCCAGATAATCCGAGTACCATAGCGTGCAGGGTTGATTATCTGCCTGAACAGAACAGGTTCATGCGCCCACCACATGGATATGAGGTTGGTCCTAGCCATGGGACTAAGGTGGACATGACAAATTGTAGAATAAACCTGGGAGTTAACCTTCAGATTCCTTGCCCTCCAGATTGCGGACACTATATAGGGCAAGTATTTCGACGCAATCAAAATATAAGGCATGCTTGACCCTAAGTTTCTGAAGTGTATAAACGCTATGATGGTCTGTCAGACATGTGCAATACTATGCCATGCAGTGCGGGCATTGCAAACTGGGGTAAGTTATATCAAAACCTCCCCAACTTCAACCATCAACTAGTTGGTGGGGGTAGAGTATGAATGATTGCCTGTTATTTGATAACGTAGTCTACTAATTATGAAAAGGGCAAGATCTTTTTATCCGGCAGAAGAACATGTGGCGGGGTTCGCACGGGTGATGCAAAGATATGTTTATATTAAACCTTTGCCAGAAGATTACAGAGAGGCTTGACAAACAGTATAGCATCAGCCAGGGGGAGAGAGAGAGCTTTGCGGACGATAACGAGGCCGTTTATGCAGAAATGAAGTGTGAGCTAGGCAACCAAACTCGGGGAGATCTTGCTCTACAGGACAGTTGCTGATTAACGCCCACGTCAGCGGCACGCGGGGGCTCGAAGATAGTCAAAATCAGTCACAGGAGACGGAATTACCACTGGTTTACAGTCAAAGGTCGATTCACTGGGAGTTACCTTTTCGGGATTCGGATCCTGGATTGAGCTATTGGAGTCTTGACAATGCAGGTGGAGGCTGTCGACTCTCAAATAAGCAATCACTTATTGCTTAGCCGGAAGGATTCTGAGCGCAGAGCTGAGGTCATCGGCACTGGGAGAAACTAGGGGCCGGCCAAATAGTTCATTACCATGGATCGCGCTTAAGGGGAGGTGGTACATGTAGGTAGATTTAGAATATTCTTTCTAGTGATGTGACGCGCAGAAGCGTGGATAATAACTGAAAGGTCATATGCAATAGTCACATAACGTTAGTATATAGAGTAGTAGTATAGGGTGTTGGAATAATGGCAATAAATTATGTGCTATATCACCATAATTTTAGGAAAACAAATTCAGAACACGGGAGAGTAAGTGGAAGAGGTCTGGAATATGTGATCAGTGTGTCTGAATGGAGAGCGGGAGTATCACAATTCTCGAAAGCACGAGAAGAAGTAACACAAGTCTGGAAGGATCAGGTAAAGGGGGCGAAGGTTTGGATGAGGAGAGGAAGGGTATAGGTATTGGGACAGAGAAGAGCACACAACTGGCATTTAGATGGCCTCAGGACATGATAGTCGAGTGTCGGAAGATGTTAGGACAAGAGAGGCTAGGGTTGAAAGCGTCAGACACATGGGATGGATGGTGTCTTTCAGGACATCGCATCCGAATGGGAGTTGACGTCCAGTGCGTCTAGTGTGTCAGACCAACGGGAAGACCAAGAAACCTTTTGCTGATGAACCATAAAAGCAATATTAGCATGCGTACCCATTGTCATCCAGCCACCACTTCCAATAAGCTTCACATAGAGGGAGAGATCCTACCGTTTGTCTCCACCTCGTTGCATGCCCGACATATGTTTTCCCTTTTGTGTTCCTACAGGTTTACAACTCACCTTGCCAAACCTTCCCAACACGTGGTCAATATACCCTTCCTGGGTCAAGAAAGTCTTCTGACCACTCATATTTATCAATACAACTATATCAAGAAGATAGCTCATAGTCCCAAGATCAATCATCTCAAACTTGCTTTTTAACACATCACATAAGAGCTTCACCTCTCTCAACACTCCTATGATGATCATATATTCAACGTAGAGTTCCAGTATTGTTCCATTGTCCTAGGTATAAACACAGCAATCAAACCTGGCTCGGCAAAACTCCTTTTTTGTGATTGGAAAGTTGTTGATCGTGGTGTACCCACATTGTGGAGACTGTTTCAAGCCATTAAGACTGCTATTGAGACATGCCAGCCTCTCTCCTCCACATACATCAACCTGTAGTGAGACAAACACCTCCTCTTGCAACTTGCTGCACAGGAATGCTGTGCCTACATCCATTTGACGGATTGCAGAACCTTTTGCGGCAGCAATAGACACTACAATACGAACACTTAACAGACTCACTACAGGTGCAAAAGTATCTATAAAATCCAAGCCTTCCACCTGGTGCAAGCCCTGAGCCATCAAGCCTCTCTTATATCTCACTTTTTGCCCCACCAGATTGAGCTTCCCCTGTAAAATGAGTTTTGTAGGGATTGCTTCTTTTGTTCCTGGTACCTTATGAATAAACTTCAACACCTTGTTCTTCTTCAAAGATGCATCCTCAGAGTGGATAGCATCCTGCCATTCATATGCTTCATCTGACTTAGCTGACTTATATGTATTCAGACATGCCTCTGTCATGTAGACAGTTGTCACTATTGCCTTACTAGTACCTCTCTTGCATGCTCTGGAACTGCCCCTCTTGGAATGTATACTCCCTATTCCTTCAGTGGTCTGGAGGTGCCCTTTCTGGAATTCCCTGAAGGAGCTATCAGTGTCCGCCCTCACGCCTCAGATCATACCTGGCGTATCTGACTTTCTCCTCTTCTTCTTAGTCTTAACAATCGGTACATCCTCCCCATCCGCATTATTATCAGCATTACCATTACCACCACTAGTCAAGGGCTCTCCTTCGGATCACCATTCAATTCATTGTTTGCTTAGTCAAAAGGTTGTCAGAACTTATTCTGGCTCTCCCAAGTCAAATGCTGCTTCTTGCTCCTCTTCCCTCACTCTCCTCTCAGGTGTCTTCACCTCAAGTGCTTCCTCCTCACCCAACTTGTTACCACAAGCCCACCATTCCTCCCATGGCTCAGGCTGAACTTGAATCTCCTCCACATAGTCGCATCTTCATTCTGGATGGACCATATCGCTGGTATTATAGTACCATGGAGACTCTGCGAGGATAACATCATGTGAACTCAGAATGTATTATCCAATTGGATCGCAGTGGTGATATTGCGTAGTAGTTTCTATGTACCAAATTAAGATGCAGTTCCATGCCGCTTTGTCTATCTTCTTTCTAGGCTCTTTTGGAACCTGTGGATAGGGTACACAACCCCATACCCAAAGATGCTTGTATATCGGGTTCTTTCCCTGATGAAGCTTGCACTGTATAAAGACTCTGGGAATCACACGTGTATCAAGTTGATTGCAGATCTATATCGCGGTTATCGTGGCCTTAGCACCATATTGCTTACAGGCACTGACGGCATATAAAAGTACACATGTAGTTCCAATGCTGGTACGGTTCGCCATTTTACTCACTCCATTCAATTGAGACGTATATGGCGTCATTGTTTAGATCTCTATTCCTGCTTGTTGTCAGAGATGACAAAATCGATTCTACATATATTCTCCTCCCCCATCTGGGCAGAGTCTCCTAATCACCTTGCCATGCTTGTTTTCTACAAGGGTCTTGTATTCCATAAATGGAGCAAATACCTCAGATTTGTGCTTCAGTAGATAACCCACCATGTGCCTGGAAGGTCATTGTAAAATATCAGGAGATTCAGGCCTTCTCCTCGTGATTTCGGATCGATCTGTCCTGCTATATCACGGTAGACTCTCTCGCGAGATTGCATCACCTTTCAAGATTGTAAACTGATGGAAATGGTTTTCTTGCCATTTTTCCATACATACAACTTGCGCAAACAGAATGTGATACAGTCCGTATACTCGAAATCTCGTTATCCTCCAGCCACAGTCTATGGACAGCGGCCACGCTCAAGTGCGCTAGCCTGCAATGCCACTGTGTGGCCTCCTTGGTTGCCCCTGCCCCAGTGTTTAGAGCAAAGGCTTTATTAACTCTAAGGTGGCCCAATTCTTCACCCATCATTGCTCGCAGTACATAGAGCCTATTAGCTTCTGCTACTCCAACCCAAGAGCCAGGACGATACCTTATTGTAGCTCCCTCACTTCGTGGAAACTCAATGACAATTTCCTGCATGGTAGTTGAGAACCAGAAAGTAAACTATCCTCATCGCAAGCTGGAATGTGCCAGATGCCTTTCAAGTGTAACTCCATCTTCCATCGCATTCCATTATCCCATACCAAGAGAGTCACATCACCTCGACCAAGCGCATTGATCTTTGTATTATTGGCAATATGAATCCTGTGTTCACCTTGGGAATTGGTTTGCAGGTGGTAAAACTATCCCTCAAACCTATAACGTGAGTAGTACAGCCACGATGCAATACCCATTGATGTCGGCTTGTAAGAAAACTGGTCGAACTGAAAGCTGTATAAACGTGTGGAGAGTTCTTTGGTTGATTCATTGAAGCCAGCTGGGGTGCTATTGTGACTTTATCCGTACAAATCCCTTTTGCTTTGCTGATTTGAGTTTCCGACATTCCCTGCACTAGTGACCTCCCTTCTTACAGTTGTCACAAATAATTGACTGTCCATAGTACGCTTGGTTATTCCCTCTTAGTATCTAACAACTAGATGATCCCCAGACCCCACAGTTGAAGAGCAATAGCAATATCCTTTTCCTCTTACCACGAGAACGGCATAGTTACCAGTAGACTCCCCTTTCTAGCAATTCATGGCAGATTTACTTGCTTTGATAGGGGCGATCAAATTCTTCCAATGGTCTAGTTTAACCATTGTAGCTTAAAGGTCATGCAACTGACGTCATGATGCCAGTACACTGTTTAATAGGTAAAATGTTTTCACGCAAGGTTTGATCTCTTCCTGTTCCTCGTGGAAATGGTCCATAATTCATTTGATCTTGAGGACATACTCTGCTGCTGTCCGATATGCATCGAAGGTCCAGTCAAACAGAGATCTCTGAAAATAGTACAGTTCTAGTCCAAGCACTTTGTGATAGCCTTTTTCAGGCTTCTTCTAAAGCGATTCTGGATCCTCATTGTAGGTACTGGAGGTATATTGGGCACATGTCCTTGGCTCCCTAGGATTTCGAATCTTTCAAGTAATTCAAAAACCCTTCTGCAAATGCGTGTTGTAGGTGGTCTGCACCGCCGCATCAGTGCTATCTTTATCAGGTGACTTTTTCACGACCTGATATGGTCCAACAGAGGTCCTATTCCTTCAATGGATGGGACATTCTCAGCCTCCAAGGCCCGAAATTATCATATGCCAGGAGAGGAAAGAACAAACAGCTGGACTGCGTGGACTTGTAAAGTGCAGTAATTGTGCGAATGAGATCAGTTGAACTGGAGAGAGATAGAAAGAGATATCGATTAAACAAACAGTGAGAAGATTGATTGAACAAAGCACACGGCGTAGATAGTGTATCAAATGGACGATTTTTCTCCTTGGCTCAAGCTGCGTGGAATGCAAAAGCTCATAACGTGTAGAATAGGTGGACGTGGTGGGTATGAGAGAACTTGTTCTATTTTCAGATGTGTGCCACTGCTAACTAAATAGGACTAACAAACATATGTGAGCAACTAGTGGTTCACCCTCAATGCTGTCCTATCTTCTGTTCAAAATATGGCTATGGTACACAATCTATACTGCTATGTGGAGAATACTACGCAAGTGCGAGGAGGTTGCGTTGCACGCTAAGTGAGGAGGAGTTGTGTGGTAGGGGGGCAGATTGGTAGGTATTCTGGTTCTTATTCTTCTAAGCGAGATGGGTGGTAACCTCAGTATTTATACAGGAAGCGCGCTCTCCATATAACAAAGAAACATAAGGAAAAACATAGTAAGAAACATAAGTGCGAACCATGTTTGACCCTGTAAACCTGCCAAGAAAATCCCAATAAAGTATGTGTAAATCCGTAGGGGTGTGAGGGATTAATTAGGAATAATCATGCATGATATGACCAAGAAAGATACATAAAGTAATGCATAAACAACCGTGATATCCCGAACACCAGATAAGGAAACACATAAGAAAACCTGTAATTGTTATCATGAAATATTAATGAAATATACGCAATTATGTCTTAGCTGTAGTAATGTCGGCCGTGTACAGGTAAAGCTGGGAACTCATACCAAGTAGAGAAATATACGATATTATCAATAGAAATATACATATGAAACATATTATAGGGAAAAAACAACACTTCCCCTCATTATCTACAGCTCAAGCGATCCATTAATAGTTCGTGTGCCGATTTTGCTAAGATTTTGATGCAAATATCGGCTAAATTATCTTGCGATGCAACTTGTAAGAGCGTAAAGGTACCTCGTTGGAGTTCCTCACGGGTCTTGTGAAAGTGAACGTCAATATGTTTCGTTCGAACATTCAGTTGCGGGTTTCTCGCTAAGAAATTGGCGCCGGTATTATCAGCATGCATAGCAATCGGCATATCGAATCGAACATCGTGGAGACTGAATGTAAGCCATTGGATTTGCCGTGTGGCAAGCGACATCATGACATATTCTGCATCTGTGGTGGAGACAGAGACTGATTTTTGCTTCTTCGAACACCAGGAGATGCAGGAACCGTTGCAAAGTACCGTGTATCCAGAGTAGGAGCGGCGTGAATCGAGGCAAGCAGCATAGTCAGCGTCAACATAAACATCGATAGCTTTAGTGTTGCGGTAAGGGAAGTCTAATCCAGTAGTCTTGGTGTGGTTAAGGTATTTAAGGACGTGTTTGGCAGCCTTAAGATGTTGTTCGGTAGGGCAAGCAGAAAATTGAGAGAGAAATGAAATCGTATATGATACATCGGGTCTTGTGCTAGTAGTGACATACATTAGTGATCCTATTATTGATTGATAAATGGAAGGGTCTGGTATCCTTTCTTCCTCGGTCCCTGACTTGAGTTGAATGCCTTTAGGTAAGGGTGTGGATACAGTACGTGAATTTTCCATGTCAAATCGTTTTAGGACAGTATCGATGTAACGTTCCTGGGTAAGACGCAAGCGGTCTGGTGTATATGTGATGTGTAGGCCGAGTAGGAATGAGGCTTCCCCTAGATCGGTAATCTCAAATGCTGTTTTCTGGTCTTTGATGACAGATTTGAGGTAGGGATTATCGGCCTAGTATATTGCAATATCGTCCACATAAAGCGAGATGTAACAGTTGTGTTTAGCATGGACGAACATGCATGGGTCAAAGGTTACTGCTGTGAAACCTGTGGTAGTTAAGAACCTAGCGAAGGGAGCATACCATTCGTTCGCAGATTGCTTAAGTCCATATAAGCATCTGTTAAGTTTCCATACTTTGTCCCCGTCACTGAACCCAGATGGTGGTTGCATGTAAACTTCTTCTTTCAATTCACGGTAGAGGAATGCGGATTTCACATCGAATTGTCGCCGTCGCCATTGATTTTTGGCACAGATCGCAAGTAGGAAGCGGAGTGATTCGTAACGAATGACGGGGGCGAAAGTATCTTCAAAGTCGAAGCCAGATACTTGACTGTATCCCTTGGCAACTGCTCTTGCTCGATACCTTTCCAGAGTGCCGTCAGCATTCTTTTTAGTTTTGAATACCCACTTACTATCAATGATGTTCCGTCCTATCGGTTTATCGACAACTTCAAAGGTTTTATTTTTCTTTAGTGCCGTAATTTCATCGTCCATGGCTGAGGTCCATTGATCCCTAAGCAAGCTGTTTATAGCTTTGCGGTAGGTAGTCGGGTCCTCGTTTGGTATTTCTTGAGCATTTCTACCAAAGTGTGCCGGTGGGCGAGTAATTCTTCCAGATTTCCGTTGTCCTTCTTTATCAGGGAGCGGCCCAGTAACATCTAATTGCGGCTGTTGTTGCTCTCGTAGGAGTTGTAAAGAAGGTGAAGAGGGACGGTCTGGGATTGGGGGCGGTAGAGTGGAAAATTCCTTGGATGTCGTCGTAGTAGTGGTCATACTCGTGCAGTCCTGATCCAATAGCTTATCGGTAGGATTTGTAGCTGGTGGATGGGATAAGGGAGGTACGGTCGCAAAGGATTCCTTTTCGGCAGATGATTCCATGTGGACTGGTGCAAGCGGTATTATCGTCTTGTTGGTCCAATGAATTTGTCATGTCTCAGAAATCTTATGTTGCAATGCGATGTATATTCGGTATATCTTATCAGAAGAGGTGTGTAACCAACAAGATAGCTTTCGATAGCCCGAGGCAATAGTTTCGTTCCAGCTTTGTCAGCCTCCTCTGGTATATGGACGAAACATTTGGTGCAGTAAGGGCGAATATGGTGGATCGACGGTTTTTGTTTGTAGAGAGATTCATAGGGTGTCGAGTTTCCGATGGATCGGTTAGGGAGTCTATTTCAAAGATAGACGGCGGTTGGGAAGCTTTAGCCCAAAGCTTTAAGGTAAGGCTATCCAACATTGAACGAAGTGAGATAACTATTGTACGGTTGTATCGTTTGGCAACACCATTAGATTCATGTGAGTAGGGTGGAGAGCGGTCATGAAGAATTCCATGCTTTTGAAATAATGTTAGCATATCTGTATTGACATACTCGCCTCCGTTGTCAGTTCTGAATCGTTTCATAACAGCGTTGTCCTGGGTTTGCCGTTCAAGAATAAACTGGGTAAACACTTTGACCGTGTCAGACTTTGCATTTATGTGGTAAATCCAAGCATATCTAGTGCAGTCATCAATGAAGGTAATGTAGTACCAGGAATTGCTGAAGGATTGTTGAGAAAACTTTCCACTAAGGTCGGAGTAGATTAACTCAAATGGGGTATCACATCGTTTGGTGTTGGGTTCGGGCTTTCGCTTGGTTGATTTTGAGGTGATGCAGGTTTCGCATTGCCAGTCTTTCGGAATTGAGGGGATCGTAGGAGTGTTAGAATAGTTGTTGTTTTTGAGATAGTTGGGTGATGGGTAACCAAGTGCTTCGTGCCAGTCTTGGTAAGTCATTTTCTTAGCCAACTCTTTCTCTTCTTGAACAACATATTCTTGATCTTCGAGCTTTCCACATATAACCTCTGTTTTATTTTCCCTAAGAACATTCATATCCCCACCAGAACTAGGTAAAGAAATACCCTTTCCCAAAGAAACAATAGCGCGCCATGACAAAAGAGAACAACAACCCAACTCCGGTACCCAAAGACCACGTTGTAGGTAGACAGGAGTGACTTGACAGTCAGAGGTTTTGGCCAAGATCTTCACAGTCCCACGGCCACATGACTCTATTACCGAGTCATCGCCTAACCTAACGGTACCTTTTTCTGGTTGGAAGTTTATAAGCAGGTCTAAGTTGTTCGTCATGTGTGAGCTTGCGCCAGTATCTATAACCCATTTGGGATCGTGGGGTTTCTCGGTAGTGTAGGTGCGTGAGGATGTACTGACCGTTGGTGAAGTTTCTTCCACCACGATCTTAGCTGAGCTACCGGCTTTCTTCCCCTTCCTTTCCTTTTGGATGTCGGCTTTGAGTTTAGAACAATCATTCCAGGTGTGGCCTTCACTGCTAGCAGAGGGGTAGTGCTTTTTGCAGTAGGTGCATTCCTTTGGGGTGGCCAACCGACCCGAATGTTGTTGTTCCCTTCCTTTTCCCTTGACTATAGCAGTTTTATACACTTTGTCACCCTCAGAATTACCTGGGGTGGGAGACCGTAAGTCCATCAGTTTATTGTAGACATGGTCGTAGGTGAGGTCCTCCTTGGTTTGGAGGTTGTCGACGATATTATTCATCGACTCGGGAAGGGAGCGGAGGAGGATAGCAGCTTTTGCTTCCGGTGATTCGAATACCGATTTGAAAACAAATGGTAGGGCATATCAATCGTAGGGAGTGGCTGCTGAGCAACGCAGTTGGATTCAATTCAAGTAGGTATCGTAGGCATTGATATGTTCGGCGATAGGTGTTGCCGTATCGTACCTAGTATCAAAAACTGTGTTGAGTTGGTCGCAAAAGGAGGAGGTATTTTCTCTAGCAAATTTATCCTCGAAGGCCTGCCAGATGGCAGAGGGAGTCTTGTGGGTAGCCAGCAAGATCAGCCATTGGGGTCGGATCGTCTCGAGGAAGTATGCCGAGGCCTACTGGTAGCGGTTTTGAAATCCATCTATTGGATCTTCATTAATTACGTCTCTATCTCCATCTATTTCTTCCTCCGGTATCTCCTCTGTCCATAAGGCAATATTCCAGCAATTGAATAACCATAGTACATACTCAGAAATGTCGCGCCAAGTACGATAGTTCTCAGACCCACTTAGCTTTGGGATTGAGCTAAGTTTGTAGTTGGGAGCCCAAGTACGTTTGGTGGCGACAGTATGTGGGGTTTTGCTGGTTGTTCGTTGGTCCCTACTCTCGCGTCGGTTTCTTCGTGGAGGAAGGTAACCGTCATCAGAAGAGTGATCGGAGGGATCATAATCAGGAGGTGTTTTGTCTTTTGGTTTGGTTAGAGGATCGTCCTTTGGAGGAGCGGTATCATCAGGAGGAGGTGTGCCTTCGGGGGGAGGGTCATCTTTAGGTGGAGCTTTGCTTTCAGGGAGATACCGGCCATGTTTGACTCTTGGAGCGGTGTCTCTCTCCTTAGGAGCCATAGAGGTCTCTCCTGTATCTTCTGTTTCATCGCCCTGGGGAAGTTCCCCGGTGCGTCTAGTACCACTAGCCATTGTGTATTTTTGTTTTCGAAACCGATCAGTTCAAGTGGGTTGCCCAAGAGTTCACCTGGACATTAATCTAGACAAAAGTGTATGCGATGGCACAGTGGTGTAGGAGAGAGAAAGGAAAATGGAGGGAGAGGAGGCAACAGTGGGTTGTTAAGCGGATCGAACCCGTCGCTTAGTAATCGTTGCCGAGACCGAAACTATGTTTGGGTCTGTAGGTGGGTAGCGTGTAAGCGTATTTCTTATAGAGCAAGAAGGGCTCCGGGCTCATAACCAGTTCAAAATATGGCTATGGTGCACAATCTATACTGCTATGTGGAGAATACTAAGCAAGTGCGAGGGGGTTGCGTTGCACGCTAAGTGGGCAGGAGTTGTGTGGTAGGAGAGCAGATTGGTAGGTATTCAGGTTCTTATTCTTCTAAGTGAGATGGGTGGTAACCTCAGTATTTATACAGGAAGCGCACTCTCCATATAACAAAGAAACATAAGGAAAAACATAGTGAGAAACATAAGTGCGAACCATGTTTGACCCTGTAAACTTGCCAAGAAAATCACAATAAAGTATGCGTAAATCCGTAGGGGTGTGAGGGAATAATTAGGAATAATCATGCATGATATGACCAAGAAAGATATATAAAGTAATGCATAAACAACCGTGATATCCCAAACACCAGATAAGGAAACAAATAAGAAAACCTCTAATTGTTATCATGAAATATTAATGAAATATACACAATTATATCTTAGCTGTAGTAATGTGGGCCGTGTACAGGTAAAGCTGGGAACTCATACCAAGTAGAGAAATATACGATATTATCAATAGAAATATACATATGAAACCTATTATAGGGAAAAAACAACATCTTCTCCACAACACAACTCAGGTGGTTGCCCGTGCCCTATTACAGTCAACATCTAGGACACCGAAAAAGACAGACTCCAAGGGATTGTTTGTCTCGTTTTCACATAAAGCCCTACAGCCTCCTTGGTAGGGAACCCTTGCAGTGTGTTTGACAGTCATCATTAACATAGTAAGGTGTGAAACAGAAAGGCCTTAGTACTAATTATAGTTCCCTGTGAGATGAGTGTAGGATAGGTAAACAGGAGTAGAGAGCTGGGCCAGAGAGGAAAAGCTCCAAGAGTTGCAGTAGAGTTGCTCTGTGATGGTAACTTCCAAGGTGGGGAAAAGCAGGTTCAGCTTTCCATTTTTGCTTGGAAACCTGATATATTTTCAGGAAGTATTCTAACACTGTGAAGAGGGAGCCGATAACTCAGCTCTGGGGTTTGGAAATCAATTCTAAAAGTTTATTAGCCATTACAGTAATTATTATTATCAAATTTAATATATTACATACTATGAACTACGCTGACTCAACAAATCATTTCTAGTTGCCATAATCGTATTCACCTCATTCTGTTCCTCCCTATAGATTGTCAGCTAGTGATTTGTTAATAAACTTCTTCTTACTAGACGGAGAGGATAATTTAGATCAGGGATTTGGAATGAATAAATATTTAATAGCAATAACTGGAGCAATTATTGTAGATTAGAATATATCTCATACCAGGAACCATACTGAGGTCTCACATAATTTCCAATTCTCATCATCATAATGATAAAATTTCTTTCCTCTTTCCATTGGCTGTTAATCCCTGTTTCTTGATATCCTTCTTGTTAGAGTGAGATCAGGATTTAGATCTGGAGATTTGCAAGGAATTTTAAAGCTTAATTAGCAACAACTGTTATCATCATTTTGGAGTAGAACAGATCTCATACCTGGAACCATGTGTAGTGCCAAAACCATGCTCAATTCCCATCATCATAATTATCTCATTTCTTCCTTCTCCAATAGGCTCAAATGCCTCAGGTTCTTGGTTGATGATTTCACAGAATGATTGGATGATTTAGATTTGAGATTCGGAATAAATTCTGGAATTTTATTAGCTTTATCAGTTCTCATTATTATCTAGTAGAATGTATATCATACCAGGAATCATTCTAAGTCTATAAATTATTTCCAATCTTCCCAATCATTATCTTATTACCCCCTGTACTGATTGGATCAAGTCAATTCATTCCTTGAGACAACCCTGTCGATTAGAACAAGGAAGCAGGATACACTCCTTCCCAAAACCCTGTCGATTGGAAAATAGAAGTGTGATACACAACTTGTTATTTCCAGCAACATCCTAGTCGCTGATCCAAATATCGTGCTATTAGCCCAATGTCCAGCTGAGACAAGATAATGGTAAATTTTGCGATCTGGTAAAGGAGGTCATCAGAGACACGCATATAATAACTATGGTAGTCATGTTGAAAGTGTAAAATATTGAATGAAACCTCGAACGCAGCTGGAGAGCTATGGCAAGCGCAATTTCTGGTAGGATAACGCTAGCATTAAGAAAATTGTAGGCAAGAATGCCATGTAAGACAGGTGAAACAAGCCATAAAACCTTAGATAAAACTTGTAATGTAATCAAAGTTGTGAAAGGGATGATTAGGACATCTTGCTGGGGATCAATTACTTTGCTAGATCCAAACAGTTTATCCTGAGAGATGTGATGGTATTAGGGGTGAGAATCCTATTCAGACAATTGTATAGAGTAGGTAAAAAATTTCAAGTTTGTAGAAGTCTTGTAGTGAAGGAAGAGAAGATGAGAAGGTGAAACTTGGTGTCGAATTTAGTGGTAGTAGGTGTGAGGTAGAGGCAGTAATTGAGGATAAGAGAGGAGGGAGTCTGTAACTCCGATTCCGGGTTTGGAAATCATTTCTAAAGATTCATTTGCTATAACTTTAGTTATCATCGTGCTGTCAAATAGATCTCATACCAGCAAATATACTAAGTTCCTAAATTATTTCCAATCCTGATGATTATAATTATCTCATTTGATTCTACTCACCATAAGTTGACATTCTCCCCCTTTCTCATAGACTTCTTCTCACTATATGAAGCATAGTGTAATAACTCTAACCTCTCTGATGAGTAATCATGTAATTGTATTTTGAGAATATTATGAATTTGAAGCAGTTGATGAGAAGATAACAAGAATGTTACCATCATGATTGATTGCTTTTTCTTTTGAATTCAGTATAAGCTTTACTGGTATTATAATAAAGATAAATATAGTACTCGTGATAGCAGCTGAAGCCAAAGTAGAGGTGACTTGGGCTGTTTGAACCTGCTTATACTAGTATTGATTAATTCTTCTTGTTGAACATCTTGGAGGGAAGCTTGATTTAATGGAAAAGAGAAAAGTTAATGTAGAGCAAAATGAGCTGTTTACGTAAAAAAGAACGATTATGTAGAGCAAGAAAGATCTGGTAGTGGTTGTAAATGTGACTGTCAGAGAAGAAAGCAAAAAAAAGGTTGAAACAAATGTGGAGCAAGCAAAAGTGTGGTGTAGAAGGTAGTGGTGGTGGTTGTAATTGTGGTTAGTGAAAAAGAAAAAAAGAGGTTAATGTAGAGCAAGAAAAAGCATGGTAGTTGTTGTGGTGGTGGTTTTAGTGGTAGAGGAAGAAGAAAGAAAAAAAGGTTGATGTCTAGTGGTGGTGGTAGTGGTAGTAGTAGTTGTGGTGTGTTGTTTATAGAAGAAAAAAAAGAAGAAAAAAGGTATGAGGAAAGAAAAAGAGTGGTGGTAGTGGTGGTAGGGGTGGTGGTTGTGGTTATAGTTGTGGAAGAAGAAAGAAAGGTTAATGTGTAGTAGTAGTGGTTTTGTGTATGAATACAGGATGAGAGCAGAAGGTACAAGGTGAAGCAGGAGTCTTGTATGAGTGGAGAATATATATAAACCAGTTACGTGGGTCTGATAAGAAACATTTGGTTTGATACAAGTGCTAAAGATTTCTTATCAGGTGACTGTTATATCTGTGGGCAGCACTTGTCGAATACTTTAGGGCATTGTTTGGAGCTAGGTATTCTTTGGTTCTGAATGAAAATATTAGGTTAAGTCTCCAATTACATGATTTATTCTCAACATGAACAAAAGTGTCAAAATTCAAATTGTATCATAATATTATCATATGGATAATTTAACTAATAGTAAGGTAGAAAGAGTTTAAGGCATTCTTCCAGTTGTCAACCAATATAGTTAGGGAGTGTACTACTCACACTTTTCTCTTTAACTTTGTTGGCTTTGTTCAATCATCATTACTAATATGATATGTGAGAATGTAGAGAGTGTCATAGTCTACCTAAGCAGGCCCCAGCTACAATGTATAAACTTAAATCAGAAAATTTAACTTAGTTTGCCTGCGTGAATTGTAGAAGCTAGGCTAGCTACTACTTGTTTACTTACTTTACCAAATCTACCATTCAGCATTTTTAAGTTAGGAGCCAGTTTTGGCGAAATGTGATGCCTACTATTGTAATAATTGAAAATATTCTTTTAACACTATCATGATTAAGCCTAGAGATCCACCTGAGATTCCCAGCGATGAGTAGTTGTTTAGCAGGTTTATATAGTTTTATGCTAGAGTATCGTGGTCGACTATAGTCAGTATTCGTCCACTTGTAGACGGGTGTTACAGATGAATTGAGTCTCATTTGTGTATATATTTAGGGCTTGGGTTTATGGGAAAAGTTGGATGACTTAAACCGTGTGGGAGGAGGTGGAGCCATATATTGTGTAGTCAGTGAGTTAGTTTATATGTGTCGCATAGTGGCTCTGCTGAAAGGGAACAGTATAAGAGAGGGGTATTCTGTACTTAGTATTTTGCTTCTTACACAACGTCTTCAGTATGAAAGATAATTCGATCCGCCTTTGGTCCTCTATAAACTCCGTCATACATCCGCCCTGTGGAAATCAGCAATACACCAGCTCTCATCTGTGAGAACAGGATAACACGAAGGTCAAGTAGCTGAGAATGGTCCTAGTTCAATGCCAATTGGAAAGTATTCCCATCTTGTGGGATGCTAGAACACTACTTCGAGTCTTTAAGAATAATAATATTATTATGTCAATGGGGAGATGAGGAAGGGATAAAAGTAGCAGAGGGAGTAAGACAATTCATTTACAACTTAGACACTTTGGAGGAAGGATCTGGAAACTAGATTTTATTGCCAATAGGTTATTCATTCAGAAGCTCTGGCTCAATACTCCATCTGACTAAAAATCAAAGCAACTGTAAAAATCTGTGCATATGAAAAAGACAAATTCCACATCCTGATCCTTCTTGGATCACCATACATATCTTTGTACTTTCCCCATACTCTTCTTCCTCTGTACACTGCCATAATAACTAACAAATCTGATAGCAGAAAAAATCTGTTGTTGAACATTCTCCTCAATCTATTGTGTTATTCTATCTACATATCTTCTAAACTCATCTTCCCAATCCTGTAACAAAACCAATTATATTCATTTAAGATATAATTTTCCCTTCTACTATTAACATGTTTGGATAATAGTATTTATTACATTGCGTAATGGTGGTTGTTGTAGTGGCCAGCTATCCATGTATCTTTGTCAAAGGACAAGATACTCTGTTCTCTGTTATCTTCATCTAATCTTAGACATATAGGAGAAACTGAATGTCCAGAGTATAGTGTTGGAGTGTAAGGATTAGTGATTAGATGGAAAATCTTTAGCTCTCTAATTAGGTATGTGGTAATCAACTTACATAGAGTTACAGAATACAAATAAAGTATGGGATAATACACTACATTACATAAGATGAATGAGATATGGTTTTTCCTCAGCAAGGATTTAAAGGCAACCCTTTTTCAAGATCTATTTATGCTTCACTCACATCTGCAGTAAACAACTTGAACGAATTGAGATAGGTAGTATCCCTCCTCTCACTTTGTAATTTCTCTTCCTATTTTGCGGGTTTCTCTGTAATATCGGCTTTTAAGCCAATAACAATTTCATTAGCTATCTTGAAGCAGGGAATATATGCCTTTAAAAGGATCAGATACTTTTACAAATACTATCCACAATCATCCCATAATGCAGATAGTAGTAGTGGGCGTTATCCAACTGAGAAGCATCTTCAGATATTGGATCAATTGGCCTTTCTTCTTGTTATGCATGGTAAAGGGGATACTTCAGTTGTCTTGTTGAAGGATATGGAAAACAATCAAATGTGGCTTGGTGCTGGGAAGAATTGACCTTTTACCGATCTAGAAATATTATATATTACTGACCTCTGTAACAAACACATTCTGGTGGGTGTTTGGTTAAATGGGGAACGACGAATCGTAGTGCATATCATAATCGTTGATGATCATTATAGCCTCGTAGGAGCAAGGTCTTATCGCTATGTAGGACCCGGAGGTATAAAGTCCAATCACTAGAGGACTAGATGCGCGCGTTCGAGCCGTAGGGGTTTGCGTGAGAAGTAGAGTAATAGGATTGCATATCTTGCACTATGGGAAGGTCACTGTGAAAGGGCTTGGCCCGTGCTCCAGTATCCAAGTGTTGTATTACTTAGATGGTTGCATCAAGATCCGAGCTCTTGGTCGGTTTTTTCTTTTTTTCTTTTTTTCTTTTTATCATGTATTCATTGTTTATGGTACAAGAGCTCGCAGACATCGTGAGATATGGCATAACGAAAACCTTAAATCCAACAACGGTCCGCTTCATCTCTTCATGAGAAAAATCAAACACCCCGAATCAATAGGAAAAATCCCCATCGCCTAGCACCTAAGACAATAATACCTCAGACACGTAAGGAAACAATTCATAGAGACGTACGGGAGAGAGACCCAAACCCTTCCGCAGGCTCCCCTGAAACAAAAGAAACAAAAATGAAAACCACCGCAGTGGCATTGAGCATGGGTGATCGTCAAGACGAGGGAAAACAACTTGACTTGTAGGCCGACATTCTAACCATAAATGGACGGGTGCGCTGGTAATTACATGGATCCAAGGCGTTGGACACCAGGCACGGGGGTAGTTCAATACCACGACTGGGCGTAACCGAGGAGGGGACTGACGATTGGAGAGGATGATGAGGGAGTATGGTGCCAGCTCCTGTAGCGGTAACGGGGCAAGCGGACGGAACCGGGA
>Ga0307510_10001887_pt1 | contig 23514 bp, 8 predicted proteins | sample 12_EM_MG_FD_207224 | JGI IMG/M metagenome (GOLD analysis project Ga0307510, IMG submission 207224) | Populus trichocarpa ectomycorrhiza microbial communities from riparian zone in the Pacific Northwest, United States - 12_EM | ecosystem: Host-associated > Plants > Roots > Unclassified | place...
AATTTAGTTCATTAATATTAATTTTTTTTATTTAGTTATCACACTCTTATGACACGGATATCAGGTTTGACGGGTAAACCTGATTTGACGGATTAACCTAGTTGATTCAGATTTTTTTTTCTTTTTCTTAATTAGTTTTTTTCTTTCAATTTCATCTTTTAATATCGATTTAATTGAGAATTAAACTTCATGATTGTTTTGTTTACTTTTCATTAGATTATCATGATCTCATGAGGGGATTTTACTGTACCTCTTCTCGCAAAACACTATTAATTGGAATAGTGCTTTGCTTTGTTTTTTTTCTTTTCAATTAATCTTTTTTTTTGTTTAATTTCATTCTTTAATATTAATTTTTTTTCTATTTAGTTGTCACACTTTCATGACACGGCCTTACAACTAGACTCACATCTAAGGCTCTTGGGTTTGGTGTTGCAGCAAGACCTAAGGCTCTTGGCCTTGATGTTGCAGCCAGACCCATTTAAACTTAAATCATGCAAATTTAATATTATTATTTGTATTATAAATATTATTATTTTTATTATAATGAATATTGCTAATATAATAATTAATAAATTTTAAAAAAAATATTATTAATATTAAAAAACAACCATAAATTTGATTTGAAAGATAAAATTAAAAACTATAAGAACTTGAGTCACGCATGTTTAATATTATTATAAATATTATAATTAATATAATTATTAATAAATTTGAAAAAAAATATTATTATTATTGAAAAAAACTCATAGATTTGATTTGAAGGGTAAAATTAAAAATTATTGTTGTTGTTGTTGTCATCATCGTTGTTATTATTCTTCTTATTATTATGATTATTAGTGTTATTCTTATTCTTAATATTCTTATTATTTTTATTATTATTAAAATTGAAAAAAAAATATTATTACTATTGAAGAAAAATCATAAATTTGATTTAAAGAGATTAAAAACTATAAGAACTTGGGTCAAATAAATTTAATATTATTATTAATATTATAAATATTTTTATTTTTATTTTTATTATTATTAGGGGAACCAGACCCTAGAAACTTGGGTCTGGCTGGGACACCAGACTCAAGTTTATTATTATTATTATTATTATTATCATTATCATTATTCTTAATAATTTTTAATTAATATTATTCAAGTTTATATATATATTAATGTCGAAGTATGGTAAAAAATTTATTGATAATTAAAAATAATTGAAAATGTATGTTAACTGGTCCAGCGCTTGACATACGTTAATCGAGTTGAATAATAACGCAGGGAACAATTCATAACCTTAACCTGGTGATAATGCATGATATCCATGGCGGAAGAACCCATCGATGCATAAACACAGGCAACAATATTATGGCCAATTGAGACGAATTGAGTTGCGTGATTAGGCAATGACTACCTTGTAATTTTATTTTTTTAGTGTAATGTGGGTGTCCGGGCCAGCTTGCATGCAACTCGACTAATCCCACGGGTCCTGAAATTAATCCCACGGGTCCTGAAATTAGCGACCATGTAAACCTTTAGTAGCCATCATATGAGCAACCACAAGGCTCGAACCTGAAACCACAAAAAAAACAAATTTTTTGATCTCAAGTTTTTATCATTGTCACCTAAATGGTTTAGAGAATGACTAACTTGTAATTAATATTAGTGGAGGTGGAGTGCTATAGTTACGGTGGTCAAAGACCTCACATAAAACCCACTTCCTCTTTGGGAGCGTTTGGTAGTGCGTTTCTACCTGTGTTTTGTGAAAATTTGAATTTTTTTTTTTTTTTTTTGCTAAAATTGAGTGCGGTTTGTACTTTTTGGATCGTTTTGATGTGCTGATGTCAAAAATGATTTTTAAAAAATAAAAAAACATCATTGACATGCATTTCGGCACGAAAAGTTATTTGAAAAGCACCCGCAACCACACTGCCAAACACGCTCTTAATTAATTAGATAAAGAACAGTTATCCGTAAACAAAGAAAAATAATTAACCCTAGTCATAGGCTAGTCTATCATTCACTCTAGCATGCAGTCTACTGGTTAAGATTTAATACAATAGGAAATGCAAAACGTAACAATTATATCAAAGAGAAAAAAAAAAGAGGAGAATTCTTGGTCACTTTGACGATGGAGATAAATATAGATTGTCAATTGAGACGAGGATTTGTCCAGACAATAAGACCATCAAGTGACAACACAACAGCGTGTTGGCATCACGAGGATGATAGTGTTCTGTTAGAACTGGACACGCTGTGTTTTTCATTTTCAATAACGGCGGCATAGCACTATCTCATCCGTTTTTATTTTATTTCTTTATGTACTCTCACCAACCCTTTTATTTTTATTTTTCTTTTTATACTGTCGGACGGCGAATTTGAAATGACAAATCCACCCAAGGGAACCAGAAATGCTACATCATCCATATCAGTTCAATTATATTTTTATTGGTTTGATTGCGGTGGAAGAAAACCCAACTTAATCGAGTAATAGTCTTACAAATAGCCAATCGATTTGGAAAGTTATATTTTTATTAAATAGGTGATATAAAATTAAGATTTTCATCCAACAACTTAATCTATTATATCAATATGGTTTTTAATTTAACAAATTTAATGATAAATAGGTTTATAAATAAGTTTATAATTTGAATTTTAGATTGATTAATATTTGAATTCTCCATGTTTTCATGATTATTGGATCAAATATAACTTGTTATTTTTCACAAACCAAAAATAACATGGTAATTACTAATAAAATACAAGACATGAAAGTAATGTTTGTGATAATGGTAGTGGTTGCTTTTCAAAGTATTTTTTTTTAGAAATATAAAAAAATATTTTTTTTATTTTTAAAAAATTATTTTTGATATCAATCCATCAATATAATCTAAAATTATAAAAAAAATAATTAAAAAAACATTATTAAAATCAACTTGTTATTTTTATTTTAAAGCCACGCTATAGGTCAAAAACCTGACAAAAATAAGTTACCGGTATCATAATTATAAGCAAGTTTTGACACGGTGATGCAGATAGTAAAGAATGTTGTTATCTAATTTGGGCTTTTCATAAAATAAAATACAAAAAAATTTAAAAAATATTGGAAGAAAAAAAAACATATCAGTATTTGGAATATACACCTTAAACTTATTTTTTGTAATTTTATTTAAAAAAATAGGTTTTTTCTAAACAAAGCCCAAAAAAATGAGAAGTATTTTCCCTATTTTTCATATGGCTAAAAATCTTAAAATTATTTTAGCATTTTAAAAAAAATATATAAAAAATGTTTTGACATGTTTTTTTAAAAAAAAAACATTGTATGGATTTTACAATAAATTTATAAAATTCCAAAGGATTTTGGCTTATATTTCAAAAATACAAAAACACAAAACAAAAAAAAATATTTTTGCTTCTTTTAATATATAGAATTATGAACTTATACATAAGACATGTTTCTAATATTAAATAAAAAGATAATTTATTTTATTTTTTATGTTAGCATTAGATCAATTAGGTTTTTAACATGATAAGATAAGGACCTCCTTACTGATGACTTTTCTTTAACCTTAAACAAACCAACGGTTAGAAAACATAATATTTTTGTAGTTTATATAAGACTAAATAAATAATACAGCTTACCTTATGTAAGGTGTATCAGTGGTGCTAATACATTTTCTTTACGCAATCAGTCCCCTTACCCAGATTCTAAGACTAATTAGGGTTTCTATTGACCAGAATACTAGGCGAAAAGTTTCATTTCCTTTTTCCTACTAATAAAGAACAAGAATTCCTTATCTTTTTCACCCACATCATTCATGAAAATCCAGATTTAAGAGTTTATATAAGACAAAATAAATAATGTAGCTTATCTTATGTAATGTGTATCAGTGGTACTAATACATTTTCTTTACGCAATCAGTCCCCTTACCCAGACTCTAAGACCAATTAGGGTTTTTATTGACCAGAATATTAGGCAACAAGTTTCATTTTCTTTTTCTTACTGATAAAGAACAAGAATTCATTATCTTTTTCATCCACGTCATTCATGACGATCCAGATTTGGAAGGTTAATCACTACAACGCAACATACATGAGACAAATCCTTTTACCTAGACTCTAAAACCAATTACGGTTTCTAGTGATCAAAATATTAGGTGGTCACTTCTATTTTTTTTTTACCAATAAAAAACAAGAATTTTATTATTATTTCAATCTATATCATTCTTAACCATCCTGATGTGAAAAAATAATCATCCCGACGCCATAAACTTACAACAATGAATATAATAAAATCATATTCTTTTATCTTATCTATTGAGATGTAGTTTTCTGGCATGAGGGCGAGGGTACAGTTCAAAATGAAGAGTACTCTGGGTAGCACCGGAAGTCAATGGAAAACAAAGACAATAGCTTCTCCCATCACGAGAACTCGAGAAGCCTTTTCTTTTCTATCATGGGACGGCCCTGGTGTCTTCAAAAATTCTACATGAGGAATTCAATAAATCACCTCAAATTTAAAGTTCCAAATTTGATTATCTGTTGAATTCAAGAAGGTTTGGAATCCTAGTGGAAATATATACGAGTGGCTTCGAGTGAGATGCAAAGGAAACTTCCTGGGAAGGACCAAATAAGTCCAACTAGTACGATGTATATACAATCAGGAAAACAAAAATGAAAGGCATAATAAAGGTGACAGGATTAATAGGAAGAACAGCGGGTTTAAGCTAATGGCGGAAAGGGTTACTCGGATAATGATCCATGATTCTTATTTAATTAAAGATTCTAAAGATAAGTATAATATATTTATCATTTATACTTTATAATAAAAAAAAACTTTAGTCGGTTATGAAATAAGGGATAAAATTCATGTAGTATGCACACCACCTCGGGAAGAAATAATGTCGGCAATGCAAAGGTCGAGATCGAATATACTATATAGCCTTGAATATTTATATATATATAAACACAAGAAAAGGTCAATTAACATCAGCATAAAAACCTGACTGAGAATTATCAGAATCATTGAGACCAAATTGAAAAACTTTAGAAGTTTGGGATCTAATTGATATTAAATATATATAAGTTTGAGAGTTTGAGGCTTGTTGTAATCTTGAAAGAACCGGGCCGAGGTCCAAGCGGGTAGTGAAACCGTCCCGAAAGGAAAGTCACTCAATCTTGCAGCAATTAGTATTTCTTTATTTCACCCTCAGCAGCTGAGTAATTGAGTTGAGTGGGTCACAAACAAAAATCTCTATTCCCTCCTCATTTTCTAAAATTCTAAACCCTCGCTGATTTAATTACATAAATGCAATAAATTCTTTAAAAAAAATTGTCCATTTCCATGGATGTTCCTGTATAGACGAGCTTTCACTCCGTTTCTATCTCTTCGAAAACCGCCATCTACTTGCATCGCTCGCTGCTGCCTCGTAGGAGATTGAATTGCAATGAGCGTTGTCGTCTTCCATTTAAAGCAAGTCCATAGAAGGATGATGACGATGATGGTTCATTGAGTTTTAAAAGCGACGGTGTGAGTTTTTGGGAGGAGAATAATCCGGCAAAGACTTCGTTCATGTACTAAGCACTGGTAGCAGGAAGGATGCCTTCGTTGATTTCTTCTTCGACTCGCCTTTCCAGTTCTCGCCTTCGCTCCTCCGATCTTGGCATCGCTGCAATTTTTTTCTTATTTTATTTTATTTATAGATCTTTTTGTATTTCTTTTATAAAAAAAATCGTGTTCATGCAGGAATGTTTAGATCAAACTTCAAAGATTCCTAGAATGTTCAATTGCAAGAAAAGGTTCTTGAAAAAGGTTTGTGTTTCTAATTTTCTTATGCTGGTACTACTTTTCTTTTTCTTTTTCTTCTTTTCTTTTCTTTTTTTGCAGCACAAAACAAATAAAGAATAATCCAAGGGTTATGGAAGTTTCGCAGTTTGTAAAGTTTTGTTCAAAGGCCATTATCCTTGTTTGTACATTCCTTAACTATAACTCTCATATGTTTGGGGCTGCTATTAGTCTGATTAAATTGTTTTATATGCTAAAACTAAGCAACGAAGGGATTTTTAATAATGTATCTACACTGTTAAAGGGTGAAGATGCTGAAGTGCCTAAGAAGTAAGGAATTCTTTCTGTTTGTGCTGCATCTATGCTGGTAATCTTCATCTCATGAAAACAGGTTAAAAAATGCAAGTCGAGTTTTGGGTCCTTATTTTCTGAAAAACTATTTGTTTGAAGCAAGACATTCTGCTTGTGTTGGTTAATTGTTGGAGTGGTCAACTTTAATTTTAAATGGACAATCCTGTCCAGTATCTTGTCAAACTTATCGTCTAAAAATGCTAGTTGTAAATTGGGATATGTGGTTGATGCAGAAACGATAATTTCACTTAGATATTTACAGGCAACCATGAACCTGAAGAATTTTAGCTCTTCCTCTTTCTTTCTGGTAATCTTGAAACTTTCCTCTAGATCATTGAGATTATTTGATCTGTTTCTGATCTGATTGTCTGATTTTCACACAGGGAGCTGAGCGAGATTCACTAAAGAAGTGGATTCCTATTATGGAGATGCAGTACAGGGGAGCTGTATACAGGGATTGGTGCCAAGGAGGTCTTCCAGAAGGGAAGGTACTGATAGCCCTGAATTGTTCAGAGAATTGGTGATATTTGTTTCATCTGTAGTAGAAGAAATCAGAGCCCACTTGCTTAAGTTAAATTTACACGGGGTCATCTGATCCTCGAGGATGGAAGAATGTATGATGGTATGTGGTGCTATGGTAAGAGATCAGGTCCAGGTACATTCTACTTCAACCATGGGGATGTATTCCAGGGATCGTGGAGGGATGATGTAATACATGGCAAGGTTGGTCTCATGTCATCTCCCTTATCCTCCTCCTAACTTGACTGGTGACTTTCAAATGAAGAGGATTTCTAATTTTCTATGACCAGCTTCATCATCCTCTTGCATAGTACGAGGCACCATGTTTTGAGTCCTTTTCAGATAGAATCGTTCTTAGTGACTGCATTGAGGTCATATTGTGGTTATGTCTAGCACTACAATCTCCATTTTTGGATGGCTCAATAACATTAACCTTTCGGAAGCATTTCAGAGATTAAACTATACATATTTAGGTGAAACTTAGTCCTAAGAGATGGTGATTTTTGGTACACATTCTGACTGCGTTGGGAATCTTTTAGGAAGTTACTTTAGAAAGAGGCAATATATCCACTTGTGCCTGTGCGTGGTGGGCGTGTGCGAGTTGGGGTGGGGGTGGTGAGGGTCTATGCACTGTATCGTCTTCCCATTCATATCCTCAAAAAAAAATTGCCCAATAATTTCAATCAGACCACCATAGATGTAGTGCACTTTTTAGCTCAACGTCCAGGGCCCTTTTTTCTGAACTGCCACTTTCCTTTTATTGTTGAGGATGGTGAGGGTCGCTGCTCTATATCCTCTTCTTGTCCATGTCCCCGCAAAAATAAAAAAAGAAAGAAAGAAAGAAAAGGTTCCCATAATTCCAATCAAGACCAAATGGATGTAGTACATTTTTTTGCTCTACATCCAGTTCTCATCTTTCTAAACTGCCGCCGCGCCCTTTATTGTTGGTGTGGAAATTATTGCAGTTCAGACTTTGTTTTTTGAGCATTTCTCTGTTTCTTTGGACATCTAGGGTTGGTTTTATTTTCATACCAGGGATAGATGGTTTGCAAACTTTTGGAAGGGAAAGGCCAGTGGAAAAAGTTGATTCTATTCAAGTCTGGTGATGTCTGTTTTGGCCATTTCCAAGATGGGTGGTGATATGATCACTTCGTTTGTATTGATTTTGATGGAGCAAGGTCCGTGTACTCGATTCGTTATGGAACTCTTTTTAATCTCAACAGATCTACAATAACAGTGATTTGGTATAGAAATCTAATTCCATGCCAATTCTCCATGTGCATGGGTGTGCTGAACATGGGATGAGGGTGTTCTTGCAAGCCGTGAGTGATTGGATCTGATAGTGGCTGTAGATAAAGCCTATGTACTCATAGAATATTAGTTACATTTTTCAATTTTTTTTTAACTTGCCTGCGAAGCCTTTGTTTGATTCTCGAGGTTCAGCAGGTATTCCTTACATTTGAAAGTTATTTTCAGAACCTTGCTACAGCCAACTCCGTTATCTGGTGGTATTCTTCTATCTCTCCCCCGGTAGCGTGTTCACTTGAAGGTGTAGTTTGTAAAGCATTTGTGCATTTAGTTTTTGAATAGTCAAAAGTTTTCTTCAGAGTTCGGACGGCTGACTTCGTATAAAGCAACCGGAGGCTGTTATTTTTTTTTATTTTTTTTATGGTATTTGCAGATTTGGTTACTTGGTTTCGTGTGAATTCTGCCGGAATTTCACGCGAGATAGCGAATTCTTGAAAGCTTTGGATGTACCATAATCAGCCACATGTATTGGGATGAAACAGTTGGGGTTCAATTCAGATTGCGAGTGAACTAGGGATTTATTCGAGGATTGAACTAGGGATTTCTGCCGGATGAATGATCTCTTGTGATATGTTATTTTATGTTCGACGATGAGTGGTCGTATTAGATCAGCTCAGGACATCTTATTGTTTGATTTCAAGAATGCATTTTCATATCAGTTTAGATCCAAGATTACAACTTGGATGCTCGTACTTCGAATGAATGAATTTTTTAATATGCTATAGAATTGATCATAAAGATTTTGTGAGCCTGAAGAAAAGATTTTCACTAGCTCCATGCTGCCGAATGCCTTATCTTTCCGTACATTTTTTTTTGGTTTATTATAAGCTTATAAAAACCAGAGTCCATATGGGGGGGAAGAAGAAGAAAATCAACCTTTGTTTGATAACTGCCAGCAGCCCCAACGCGAAGCTGAAAATCCTTTCAACAAAGCAAGGAAAGCAAGCTGTCATACCCCCATATCATTTGTCCCTCTTTGCATATTGTAGGGCAAAGCTATAACACGCAAAGGCAAGAACTTCGCCGAAACACACAGCTTCAGAAGGCAGGGGGGAAGTACCATTGCCCCTCCGAAACTTTACTACAAACCATTTACGCAGCATAGAATCAATCGACCTCGACTTCAAGCAAAAATGTTAGCTAGCAAGTTTTCCAAAACACCATGAAGAACATAATTAAACGCAGCCTGATAGATGCTGAAGCGAGGAAATACATCAAACTAATTAACATGACTAGCCAACAATGATTAAAGCAATGTTCTATGCATGCCTAGGCCTATCTACTGGAGTAGATGACAAGTGAAGACAAGATTGGTTGCCTTGGACCAAATGTTCAAATGAAGACGAGAAATCTTCCTTCTCAAATACTTTCCTTCCAACATTTTAGCAGCAGATTTTATCACAACAAACTTATAGATTGACCAGTTTAGCTTCATCAAAAAAATTTCCAACTCCAGCATAAAATCTGTCAATGCACAAGGAAAATAGTTGGACATTTGTTTTTAGCCACAAGGTTATAAAACCAAATGCTATCCAGTTTCTGAAAAAAGAAACGATCGTTCTGGAAAAAAATATAAATGTTCAGAGCTTAAACTAAAAACAGATTGACCCATCAATGTACAGATCTTTACTTTTATTATTATTTTTTTATTTTGGAAACCCATCAATGTATCCTAATATATTACACATTTTCTCAATTGTACCTTGTCCAAAAAAATCAATACTTTTAGTTTATCCACATTCTCTAAAATATATCCATTTGTCAATTTTTTTCTTAAAATATATTACAATCGTTTGTTTCTTTGACATGCTCTTGAAAGGGCACTCAAATGAATTCATATGAACATTATCATGTGCAATATATTACAAATGATTGATTTTTTTTTACAACAGTACCATCGAGAAAACATGTTTGTATAATAATAGATTCCCCAGCACACCATTGACATGAAAACCAACATATCCTTCACTAGAGTTGTAGCAAGATGGTAAAGGTCATAAGAAGATGGGAAAAACAACAGCCTTGAGGATTCGATCGGGCCTTCTAATTCTGGATGAAAAGGCAGGCAACAAACAAGGTCATTGGAGTCCCGTTAAAAGAGAAACAAGTCACTTGGATCTCCTTTAGATCATAAAGATAAAGAGAGTTTAAACATGCATTTATACTTACGATCCATGATTTCCTATTCTGCCAATGCATCAATTGAAAAATTGGGATTATTCTAATTAGTGGATGACTTCATTAAATTTGGATTTGGCATGTCATTATATTGCAATGCAGGTGGTTGAGTTGTTATAGTCATAGAGATTGAATGTTTTAAATGGATCACCTTTTGGGTGATGGCAAAGGATATTAGGTGATCGTGGAGGATAAAAGTTGTTGATAATTCTCATTGTTAGGGAGCATGCCATACTGGGTAGAAAGATTTCGTGACATAGATTGGTTTAAGGTAAAGAATTTGAGGGAGATGCTGTTACGCCTAGTTCATGTTGGCCCACTAACAGTTTGTTGTTTACTCCTCATTTGATTTTGGATGCTGAAAACAAGAAATGGGCAACAGAAGATCTCTCATTGTGGTATAGGGATCGTGGAATCATGCACCAGTCTTTTGTTGCCAACAGAAAGCAATTATCAATTTTCTGTTGAATTCATGGCATTATACATGGTGTATGGCAATGAAATGTTTGTTGGCTATTTATTTGAAGTATATATCAGCCTTGTAAACTTTGAACAGATATCAGTAGGCTGGCGCTGATGAAAAGTAGATGATTAGATGGGGAGGTGTACAAGAAATATCAGGTGAGACTTGGATGATAGTCCCACTATCTGTGCTTCAGGATGCCTATTTGACAGGAATTCCAAAGCCTTAAAGCGATTATGCATTATGCTATCAACCTCAAACATTCTGCAGAGTCTTCTTTCGTTATCGAGATTCAGGTAGGGCCCATTTTCTCTCTTTCTCTTTGATGTATCTCTTCTATACTTCCTTTCAGCTATTTCAATGCTTTATCACCCAACTATGTAACATACAAAACACAGGAACATATATGTAAGACATCACTTGATGCATTAAAACAAGAAACCTTACCTTCTCATTCTGCAAGCGAAGGGGAAGTGTTCCTCAAAGTAGTATCCCACGCAGTTCAATGTCCCACAGTTTGTTGAACACTCTTTTCCGGAGAATCATGTTGATGTACAGAATTAAGACTGTATGCAATTAATTGACAAAAAAAGTCCATCAAGGGGATGCTAAAAGGTCAAATTCAGACAGGCAAAGTCCGGTCTACTCACCTGCAGTTCTGTGGTACCCTCCAAGACACAGACAGTGATCGTTTCAAGGTTGGTGGCAAAGATAAAAAAGTTTTCCAATCCTGAAGCATAATTCCAAGATCATGGAGCTTGCTATCCAAACCAAAACAACAATTTGCATGCATTGTACAAACTAAATTCAAATCCTTGCTGGGTTCACAAAGTCCCCCAAAGAAAGCAGTGTCCAAGAATCTCATCTTCAATCCAAGGCTCTCAATGAAAGGATCAAATTTGATAAAATTAAGGACATCCTGATCATGGAAGCCAGGATAGGTCTCCCGTGAAGAATACCAGAACTTGTAAAATTCTATTGAGCGTTTGTTGGACTTTACATAGTTAAAGCCTCCATTGGGTCTGTTTTGTATGTCACTGGAGTTGCCTGAGAAATGATCGCATGCAATCTGGAAATCAGCATCCAGAAAAAACCGTGGAAAGGGGTCCCTGAACCACATGATATCAGCATCCTGGAGGAAACCAACAAACACATTGAATGTGCGGTAGAATAATTAGGAAAGGATGACCAGACTAGGATGAGACATGAATATGCATTCAGAAATGAGTATCTGCATACCTAGATTAAAGAAAAAAAAATAGCAGCATTATTACAGGAAATGCCATTCTATTTTGAAAAAACACAAAAGTACAGTTTAACCATTTGAGCAAAATAATTAAACAAAAACCAACCTTTCGTGATTGAAGAATAAAAAAAAGTGTTGCATTTCACAATGTAACATAGAAAATGTTTGCAGCATCACACCATCCATCTTATTCCTTTCTTTTACTATTGAAAAAAAGGTTGCCAAGACACCTCGGACAGCCCAAATAACCTCTAAAACCTTAAAACTAGTTTCAGTAAACTCTCCAAGTAAGCAGTGCACGAACATTTCCTTTTTCAAAAGCCAATTAACTACACGATGACTGTACACCTATTTCAGCACAGAACTAATTTGCTTCAACAGCAGTAAAGTAAAACAACGATCCATCTCAATTCTCAGAGAAGATGAATTTGCACAAGCAAGAAAATCACAGCCTCAAGCAAAATAAAGAGATTAAATAATAATAATAATTACCGTGAAAACAAAGTTATACCCCATTTCAAGAAGAGAGCGCAAGAAATCAATGCGTCTCCACATCATCTCCAAATAGACATGGGTCATAAAATAAGCCTCGTCATGAAAGTCAAGTCCTTGAGTAACAAGAGCAAAGCAATGCGTATGTAATTCCATACACCGCCTGTACGCCTTTTCATCCAACGCAACAATCACCAGATGATCCAAGAGCCTGCGCGTTCCCTGACCAATTCTGAAGCTTTCAAGGAATAAATCAATAACTGTATTTGGAGCTGCCCATGCTTCATTTAATGTAGCAATTATTACTGTCTTATCTTCCATTGCAGCTTCTTTCAGAACTTTCTCCAGCTTATTATAATCATCACCACCATTAATCTACATGATCAATCACATTCAATAACCCATCAATTCAATGCAAATAACTATGTTGCTGAGCTAAAATGCGCCGTCAGTCATTTGATTTGTGCTAAAATGCGCTGAATAGTGATTTCACCATTATTATTATTATTCACTCACTGGGATTTGAGAATCGCTGCCGCCGAGGAGAGAAGGGAAGATGTTAAAGGAGTAACCGGAGGAGGAGGAGGAGAGGAAGGGGGGAGAATCAGAAGCGCCGTAGAGGAGCAAAATGAAGACGGCAATGGAAGCGAAGACGAGTACGGCACGGGGCACGGGGGATTCAGACAACATGGAGGCGGTGGTGAAACTGATGGGATTGTTTGGAAGCTTAATAATAAAGTAACTGGATTCATCAAGTAGCACGGTTTAATTATATTTGAGCTCCTTGTGAGCGTAAAGATGAGGGATTTGTGGTTTGGAAATCAAAACAGCGTTGGATTGGATAATGTGGGTCCGTCTTTCTCTAATAACTGTGTCCATTGCAATCCTCCTTTCTTGTTTTAATTGACATTCCAAATTAGCGGATTTCTCCCGGCACTGAAGTCTAAAACAGCGTGCAGCACTACATCTAATATGTCTCCGCATCTTTGGAGGTATAGTTATGGTTGTTGTTTTATTTTAAAATATATTAAAATAATATTTTTTATTTTTTAAAATTAACATGTCAAAACAATTAAAATATAAAAAAAATTAAATTAAAAAAAAAAAACAAGTTTGCTCGTGTTTAAAATCACTCTCTTATTCATATTAATTAATGCTTTTTTTTTTCCGGTTGAATTAGTGGCATTTACAAGTGAAAAATTATTCCATCCATAGCTATGGCATGATCACGTGGATTATGCTAATTTCATTAGATAAATTTAGTTTTTTCAAAAAAAAAAATAGAAAATGTTCAATATAATATACAAGCGTGACCTGCATGTTAAGGTCACGTGCATTTGGAAGTATGGTTTTATCATGTTTTTGAGAAAATCAAGAAAGTTTAAAATCTTTTTAATTCTAAATATTTTTTATGGTTTTTTATTATTTTGATATATTGATGTTAAAAATAAATTTTAAAAAATAAAAAAACACTTTCAAAACATAATTTTTATTTCTTATTTTATGATGGAAAGAACAGTAATATATATCAAAACCTCTTTATCACAGGTCATTCACAATTCAAGATGGTAATTTTATTGTTCACAAAGTAAGGTGTGAGTGATGGTAATAATGCAAAATTTTGAAGATCCACATCTGGATAATTTTTGAAGCACTCCATCCCTCATCGCTGCTCTCATTGAATAGATAAATTACCCTAAAAGAACCATGGAGCCGCACATACACCTTTGTTAGGTGACGGTTTTGTTCAAATAAATTGTTAAATTAATGTGTTGATTTCATGCTTTTAGATAAATTACTTAATACATAAATCCATAGCTTTTAAACCTGTTTTTGTTTTAGTGGTCGATTCGGATTAAAATTCAGATTACTTTTAGTTTTAGTGGTCGATTCGGATTAAAATTCAGATCACAGGTTTTCACTAAATCATTCTAGGTTAATCCCCAATTTTTCTTTTTATTTTTTTTAATAAAATAAAATAATATTTTTTTTGTTAAAAAATAATAATTAACGAGTTACAATTAGGTTTTTTTTATTATTTTTATTTAAATCTAATTTAAATCCGTTCCTAAATCAGTTAAATTCTTGATTAATCTGTTAAATCTCAAATCAATCCGTCAAATCAAGTTCTAAAACCGTGACTAATTCTATGTTAGGTAAAACTGCAAGACTGCGAAACAAGAAAATAAATTAAAGCAACAAGAAGCAGTACACAATGGCGGAGCCTTGCCCCCTTTATTTTTATAAAAAATATTTTCTATATTAGGATATTAATATAATAGTGTGAGGTTTTGATACACAGAAAGTGGAAAGTTATTGCCAATGAAATGGTCTGGACTATGCGTTCTCCTAACTCATCCGCTCTTAAACCCATGCGCTCTCCTAATTCCAAGCATCTTCATTGCTAATTAATTGTAATAGTATTTGTTTAAATCATATAAATTATATTTTTTTTCTTGGTATTTTTTCTTATTTGAAACTAGAGTATAGTATTAAAACTTGTTTCACATATTTGACTTAGTGAGTTCATACAACTTTTTCGTATGTGTTTAGAAAAAATTTAAATGTCTAGAAATGATTAAGTATAATTTAATCAACATATTTATTATATACGTATAGATATGAATTAAAATGAGTTTTGATGAATTGATGTGTATTTTGCTATGAATTTTATATGAAAGATTTAGAATTATTGTGTAACTCAAATGACTTTATTATTGTGTAGTTGTGTTAATTATTATGTAGACACTAATGATAATAATAATAAAAAAAAACAAGCAGGTTCATCAATTAAATTAACATGTCACTATACAACTATTTCAAGTGTAAATTCCTTGAGGATGAATAGTCATTTAAAACTTCAAGTCATGTAACCCAATCAAGTTAAAAATAAATTATATTAAAAAATCATATAATATTTATTAGTAATTTGTTTTCTCGTAAAAAAAAAAACTCTAAATTCGCCACTGGCGGTACATAATTATTAAAATGAAGCTGTGAAATTTGTTCAGGGGATTCCACTTTTGGAAAATAGGTAAAGACTTTTATTTATTTAATAAATAAAAATTTGAGGAGCACATATTTTTGAGAAGCCGCGGGATTTCTCGATGTATTCCAAATTGTTAGCCCTCCACCATCAATAGTCAAAAACTTTTATTTATTTATAAAAACAAAAACAACTGATCTCATAAACAGAACTTGACCGGTCCACGATGTGGGAAGCCTATTCGAGTATTTATATCTTCTGTTTTTTGAAGCCCGATTCCACCCCCAACCCTCACAGAGATAGGAATCTGTGTGTGGATAATTTATATATATAAAAAGATGGCTGCCATTTGTTTTTTATTTTGCTGTTCCCGCTGCCATACATGAAAGCGGTTAATTTTTAATTTTTTATTTTTTTATCATGTAGTGTGATTTCTCTAGTAATCGGGACGGTTTTTTATTATTATTATTATTATTATTATTATTCAAAAGAAAAGAATTCACACCTCCTATTCCTATTCCTATTCTAAGTTGTAGTATTATTTAATATGAGCGTCCTTCTATGTCAATTTTCTAAAGGGGTTTATTGCTAAAACAATTAAAAAGTACGACGGATTTACCCGTTCATATAAACAATAAATTAAATTAATATATCTTTTTTTACTTATTTAGTTAGAAGCTTATAGCTTGCTGGTTAAAACATGAAAAGACATCGAGGTCACGGCTCAAAACTTGGGGGCATGCCCATTTTAAACTTTTTTAACGGAGACAACATAGGATTTTTAATTAATTTTTTTTATTAATATGATTGTCTGGACAGCTTGTATGTACCTCGACTAATCTCATGGGTCTTAAAGTTAACGACCATGTAAACTTCCAGTGACCCTGAGATTTGTAAAACTCAAACTGATGACCTCTAGGGAACAAACCTACAGTTTAACTAGTTGAGCTACACCCTTTAAAGTTAATTAATTTTATTATTTCAGAGAAAGTTGATTATGAGTCGTTTTTTGTATTTTAATAATATTATAACATAACAAAATTAATTTAAGATGCAAGTTTTACAAGTTAATCTTGGTGAATATTTTTTTTTTTATTCAAAGTTTTTCTTTAGATCTAGAGTAACTTTTATGTAATTTAATTTAAAATTTAGAATAAAAAAATAGTAACATTAAGATTTTTAAGTTTAAATTATTATACTAACAGTAACAAAAAAAAATAATCGACGTCACCACCTAGAAATTATTTGTTTACATTGTAAAAAAGTTTTAGTTCCAAACCGCGATAAAAGCGTGGAAAATAATCGACGTCATTTTCTACCATTATGTTTCCTCGAAAATAATTAAATTTTTGTTCTTTATTAAACCGGTAAAGGATTGAGTCTGATTCTTAACTTAACCACACGCAATTGAAAACATGGTGAGAGCACAAACCAAAGCCCTATCCTATACTAATTCCTCTTGCCAGTAACTCCTCTATCGCCCACCAGAATGATTTCTTGTTCACAACATGGTAATTTTCTAAGAAATAAGCCTCCCAAAGTTGCTCGTAAATACTGGTAAACATGAACACTGCGCGACCATTTTGCACGTATATCTTCAAAGTCGCACGTTTTAGCCCCATATGAACTCAACAACTAAATCAAAATGAGATTAACAAAGGCTAAGAATAAAGGACGAATGGAGATATCTGTGGAAAATGAGCACTAGAATATTTAATTTCTAGAGAACAGACTCTTTTTTTCAAATATTGATTAGGCACCACAAAGAGCAATAGACAAATCTAAGTTAATGTCCCGTTTTCCACTAGAAAAGCCAGAACAATCTTTTAAGTTAGACCTGGAGTATGATGAGAATGTCTCGCTGATCTTGCTCGTCGAAGAAGCATTGCTTCTCTGTGAGGAAGGAAGAGGCAGGGAGAGTGCAAGTGACAATTCGCAAACACCAGGTTCTTCATCTTCTGCTCTTTCACTTTCAGTAACCTCGGATTTGTACACCTTTCCTGGTTTGCACATTCTATCCTCTAGCTTGGCAATCTATGGAAGGAAAAAAAAACCTGTCATCTATAGTTTGCTGCATTACTGACACCAAAATGCAATGGAAAGATAGGACAACATTTATCAATGCTATTGAGTAGCAGAGATGAAGACCTAAGAGCAAAAACAGCCATTGCAGCTGTCACCGGAATCTCTCAGTTCATACAAGTGTTGCTCCGTAAGAAGTTGGAAAGGCATACAAATATCTACATAATTGGGGCAGGTGGTGGACATTCCTCTTTACTTATCCTGATAATTAATTGACACGGAATAAGGAAGAAATATTGTAGCCGTATTACAATCATGCCAAGTCATATGTGGGCAGTCCTGCGATTCAGTAACAGCATTCCTGCCACTGCTTGTACTGGCTCTAAGAATTCATGTTTCTCCAGTGCACTAGACGGATATTTTCAATCCCCTCCCTTTTACCCTCGAGGCGACCCCGTTTATCAAAGTGACAGTGGACCACAGTACGTTAAGATTACAGTAACACAAAGATTATCCTGCATGTTTACCCCAGAACCTAGCAAAGAAAACTCTTCAAATTAAATCTCGAAATGGAGCTTGAATACAAGTCCATTTTAAAATCCCCACAGTTTTAAAGAACTGAACAAGCAAGGCAGGCTGCGGAGTTGCTGGACAATTACCACCATCTAGGGAACTAGACAGGCTACCGAGGGCGGTTTCAATCCGATGACAAGAACTTGTTTGTTTTTTCGTTTAAAAAATATTTTTGAAAAAAATTAAATTTATTTTTTTGAAAATTTATTTTTTTTATGTTTTGAAATATTTTAATATACTAATGTTGAAAATAATTTTTAAAAATATTATTTTAATATATTTTTAAATAAAAAATACTTTACAAAATAACTTTTAGACTAGTTACATAAGTACCATACAGCCGGTCCATAAGGTAATAATAAAATATCGCCCAAATTAGATACTGTACAGTGTACAAGTCCAAAGACTTTGCACTAGCATGAGATACTACTGCACACTTTCTTTTTTTTTACCTAAATTACAGCAATGAGAACACTGTAGGGCTATAGAGATGACGTAAGTTGACCAAGAAAGCCCGGATATTCCATCCGACCACTGGTCATAAAGCCCTACGTATATCTATTTATATACGCATGTATATGGAAACGAAAAAGAGGCCACCCTACAGAAGTCAGCAGACTTGAAAAGATGAAACCAAAAACCAACGTTACACTCAACCCCATTAGGCTGGCAAAAGAAATAGAGAGAGAGTTTGGTTTAAATTTTCTACCTTGACGAGGTCAGATTCTTCCGCTTCACGTTTCGAAGTGTTCAAGTAATACAGGTCAAGTGATGGGGAGAAGGCTGTCGATTGAGGCTTAGAATGGGCTTGCTCCCATTTGAAACCACCTCCATTACCTTCCTCCATTATTCCCATATAATCATCAAAAGAGTACGGATTCGAGACTGTCTCCCATATTCCTTGACTGCATTGCAGGTTCTCCTCAGATATTGAACTCCTGGTCTCGATTCTGGCCCTGTAGAAAAGAGAATTTAAACAAAAAGGAGCTTGAAAAGAAGAAAAAGCAAAGGGCTGAAAGGAAAAGATCATGCAATATTGCTAATCTTTTTTTGTTTGTTTCTACATGAATATATCTACTTTTCTTTTTGATATGTGCGTCTGAAACCATAAGGATAAAGCTAAGCTGACCTTTTTGAAGAGAAAGGCCTGTACATCAAGTGAGAATCTGATTCTTCAATGGGTTTTACGTCTTCAACACACTCATCATGGTCATCAAAAGATCGTCTCTTTTGTTGGGTGGAGCTACTATCTGTTCAACGCGACCAACCCAGCAACATAAACCCAAACGCATACAAAAAGATGTCAATTCCATCAAATTTGGCTCTTTTATAATTGAAAAAAAAGAGAGTAAAGGAAAACAAATGGGGCCTGTAACTTATAAAATCAGGAATGCGATGCAAGTGATGCTGTGAGTTTCATCAGAAATGCTAATATTAGAAGATTTGCAAGAGAAACGAGGCTTATTTTGTTCTCAACGCTTTTGGCATCAACTCTAACAGAAAAGACAGGTAATAAATGAAGGGAGGCAACTACCCATTTCCAAAATGTATGTTCACATGTGAATTTCACAATTCTTGACTTTGAGCAGTTGATAAGAACCACTAGAGGAAAGTATAATAGAGAGTCTGTCATCAATGCATGTACAGACCCAGACAATGATGGATGACATAGAGCTTGAAGGTTAGAAAATTGGAAGTTTTGGGATTCCTGGGCCTATATGTGATAGTTGAGGGATAGAGAGCCAGAACTATTAATGTGTACTCATCAAACAAAGAGGGTGGAAACTAAAAAGCTTTGGATACCTTGTCCCCTCAGGTCACTCCTCATGCTTCTATACATCTGATCAAGACAAAGAAAGCACATGTAAGCAAACCAGTAAAACAAATGGTGCTTGGAGATACAAAAGACAAGAATTTTGAATCGAAGGAGTAGGAGAAAAACAATACACCCCAAACTAAAGTAGCATGGAGAGGAGAAAGACTAACCTGGAGATGGCTTTTCACATGTGAAATGGTGAGTCCTTTCACATCCATCAGCTGAAGAACCAGTTTAGGCGTAGCCTCTACAAAGAAGAGACGGGAAAAAAAAAAGAAACAGAAAGGAGCAAAATAAGCACATAGTCAACATAAGTGCCAAAATGGAAGAACCAAAAAACCTAAAACAGAAGAAAGCAATAATCCAACAAGAACTGTACTCACTATCTTGGCCACCGAGCCTCTCAATGGCATGAACAAAGCAGCGATGAAGCTCAGGAGTCCATCTCAAACGAGGCACCTTTGATCTTACATATTGCCTCACAGCTCCACTCCTTCCACAACTACCCATTTCTTCAGAATCTAAATGGGTATCCCAAAAAAAAAAAGTTCCTTTCCTCTTCTAGACAAGGTTCCACCAGCCGGGCTCTCTTAAAAATTTCTCCTTTTTCACCCCCTTTGGTTTGTCTTCTCAAAAGGAGTTGTTTCTTCTTTTTTTTCTTTCAATCTTGTTGGAAGTGTCCAGGTATAAAGGAGCAATATGCACAGGTCACAGAGGCTTAAAACAAACTTACACATATATACTCACTCATGAGCGTAGATTCTTAACAATGAAGGTAGATAAAACAGGTTTTAAGAGAGAGAGAGAGAAGGATCACGCGAAAAGGAATAGACGAGGCTGTAAATTCCTTAAGAAGGACTGATAATACCTGACTGCTGGCTTTTTTCGGGTGTTTTGTATCGAGTTTTAACTTCTTCTTCTTTTTAATTTGAATTTTTTTATTTTAAATTATTTTTTAATATTAAAGATAAAAATAAATATATTATTTTAATATATTTTTAAAAAAATAACCTCCAACATAATTCAACTGACCTGCAGCAGGGAGGGAGAGAGAGGGAGTGTTAAAATAAATGAAGGAAATCTGATCTGATGATCACGAATTTCTGATCTTCACCGAAAATCATCACACCTATGTAATAGCAATACTGCCAATAACATATAATAGTAACCAACTCTACACGCGCGGCACCAGCCAACTGCTTCGCTTTGACCTTCGCTCTCTTCACTAATACGTGTGTGTTTTTATTATACTTTTTCGAGCGTGTGATGAAGTAAATTTTATTTGTAAAAATATTTAAAAAATATTTTTTATTTTTAAAATTTATTTTTATATTAATATATTAAAATAATTTTAAAAACATAGTTTAACTGCAAGTCAAACTAGATACACACACCCTTCAGAATTATATAGCCCCCATGATTGGTTTGAAATTACATGGAAATTATCAGATTTTTTTTTTTTAACGTAGGTGTCCGGGCACCTCGACTAATCCCACGGGCCATGAAGTTAACGACCATATAAGCCTTCAGTGGTCATCATATGAGCAACCACAGGGCTCGAACCTGAGACCACAGAGGGAGCAAACTTCTTGATCCCAAGTTTTTATTACTGGACCATTACCTAAATAATTGGAAATTATCAGATTCTTCATTGTATTTATCAGTGAAATAAAAATGAGATACAAATATTCGAGGAGCACGTTGTTAAAGTTTTATTCTCGTATATTTTTAACCTTGATTGGTGTGTCAAATAATTTAAAAATATTTATTATTATCAGATAAAAAAGTTCGTTATAGTAATTATTGTTAAATCTCTTTTTCATGTGAATGAAGTAAAAATAATCTCTATGCGTGGTCATTCTAATTTTTATTTTATTTTACATTAAGAAGTATTTTTAAATTATTTTTTTTATTAATCAAGATAATTTTTTCCTGGACAATGCACGTCACTTATGTTAAAATGACGTGCTCAAAATAATTTAATAAATTACTATGTATAAGTTTGGAATTATAAAGACGAAAGAATAAAATATATTTAATTACTAAGAGTATGTTTGATATTTTTTCCTGTGTTTTTTGTGTTTTTTTAAAATATATTTGGTATTAAAAAATATAAATTAATATTTTTTTAATATTTTATGATATTAATGTATTAATATTTAAAAACATATTTTAATATATCAAGCAAACTTGTGAGTCACTTAATGCGTCCATGTGAAAGGAAATAAATATACTAAGGAATAATAAATGAGTGAAATGAAAGGGAATAAATTCTCCTTTCCTGTACAGTACAATACGCAAACGTCGTCATGATCACAAAATGCTCGTCAACTATTATTATTTTCTTCGTTTCCAAAACAAAGCACAGTCTTTTTCTCATGCAGCCCATCCGGCTGTACTGTATTGCGAGGGCACCCTCTTTCTCTTGAGACCATTTTACCCCTTTTGTTTTTTACCATAACGAAAAGACTGATTATTTATGTGAAAAGGAATCTAACTGCATCTGTAATTACAATATCATATATAATTATATACAATCAATTCATTTGCATGAAGATAGAGTTGCAATTATCTCACCAGTGTTTTTTTAAAATTAAATTTTTTTTATTAAAAAATAATTTTTTTATGTGTTTCTGATAGTTTTGATGTGCTGATCTCAAAAATAATTTTTAAAAAATAAAAAAATTATTTTAATGTATTTCAACATCAATGGCACTTTGAAAAGCAATTGTAACCACAATCCCAAACAGGTTTAAGAGTATATTCTGAAAAATAAAATTATATTAGTTATGGAGATGAAAATACTCGTAAAATATGGCTCATGTTTAACAAATAATTATTGGATATGAAATTTATTGGCCTGAAGGTTGCCTTGTAATAATTTAACTCGGAACTTATTTCTATAGAGCCATGATATCACAAAACTTACTACAGCTTCCTACGTGCATCTCAATCCTTATAATTATTGAAGAATTTTTTTTTATTTAAATAAACATTTTTATAAAAATTGTGATAACAATTACGATTTGAAATATTTTTTATTTAAAAATATATTAAAATAATATTTTTTAATTTAAAAAAATTAATTTTAAAATTAACAAATCAAAACGGTCTAAAAATATAAAATATTTAATTTTAAATAAAAAAAATTTAAAATGTAAGAAAACACAACTTACAGCACAATTTCAAATTGTTTTTATTTTTTAAAAAAAAACGTGATTTTAATCTTTCATGTCAACCCTTTTGAATAAAGTCAACTCTATGGGCACGTAAATCAATGGTGAAAAAGCGGGAGCCACATTATTAAATATTCTATTGAATCCATACCGTCCATTTCTTGTTGTCAGGAGGGTTCCAAGAGGGCAAGTCGGAAAAAGGGATTTCCGTACATGGAATTGGGGAATTAGGAATTCAGAAATTCCAAGTCTTTAAAAAATCAAATCAATCACGTTTTGGTTAATAAAACTTGTATTTTTCTTTTGGTAAAGGTCTTTGGAGTCCTATCCTATGAGCGCTCATCTTAGCTTTTCGATTAGTTGAAGGGACCCGTGGAGCCGGTGCCGACTATAAACATTTTTTTTTATTTAATATTGTAGTCTATATTATTTTTTAAAAGTATTTTCTAAAAAGATATATATTATTTTTTATAAAAAAAAATTGACATCAACAAATAAAAATCATTAAAAAAACTAAAAATACATCAATTTAATATTTTTTAAATAAAATACTTTCAGAATCAAAACTCAAAATTATTCTTCTCTATTTCACATTTGTTTTTTATTTTTGGTTC
>Ga0307510_10001888_pt1 | contig 23510 bp, 23 predicted proteins | sample 12_EM_MG_FD_207224 | JGI IMG/M metagenome (GOLD analysis project Ga0307510, IMG submission 207224) | Populus trichocarpa ectomycorrhiza microbial communities from riparian zone in the Pacific Northwest, United States - 12_EM | ecosystem: Host-associated > Plants > Roots > Unclassified | place...
TCGTCGTGCCCAAGGATTCGCCGATACGCACGCTGGCAGACCTCAAGGGCAAGAAGGTCGCGGCCACCAAGGGCACCGACCCCTACCTGTTCCTGCTGCGCGCGCTGCACACCGTGGGCCTGAAGAAGAGCGACATCGAGCACGTCGCGCTGCAGCATGCCGATGGCCGGGCCGCGCTCGAGCAAGGGCGTGTGGATGCATGGGCCGGCCTGGACCCGCTGATGGCCGCCAGCGAGCTCGACCGCGGCTCGCGGCTGCTGTATCGGAACGTGGCCTTCAACACCTACGGCTTCCTGAACGTGCGCGAGGACTTCCTGAAGCAGTCGCCGAACGAGGTCAAGCGCGTGATCGCGGCCTACGAGCGCGCACGGCTCTGGGTGCTCTCCAACACCACCGAGGCCGCCAGAATCCTGGCCGATGAAGCGAAGGTCAGCCTGCAGGTCGCGCTGTTGCAGCTCAAGCTGCGCACCGACCTGAGCAACGCGCAGCCGTCGCCCGAGCACATCAAGGCATTGCAGGCGGCGGCGCCCATCCTGCTCGACGAGGGCCTGGTCAAGCCGGGCACCGATCTGCTGCGCACGGTCACCGACCTCGTCGACACGCAGTTCGCGCGCGGTCTGGTGGCGCAGGGCTGAGCATGGCGGACACGTCGGCCGATCCGGACTTGCTGCTGTCGCTGCGCGCACTGCCGGTGCGTGCTGCCCCGCTGCGGGCGCCGACCCCGCGCTGGGCCGGCGCTGTGCTGCCCGTGTCGGCGTTGCTCGCGCTCGAGTTGGCTTCGCGTCTCGGCTGGGTGCCCGCGCATCTGCTGCCGCCGCCCAGCGAGGTGCTGAACACGTTGGGCTGGCTGTTCGGCCAGGGGTTGGCGGGCCACCTCGGTGCGAGCGTGCTGCGCGTGTTCGCCGGGTTTGCGGTGGGCGCCTTGCTGGCGTTGGCGATCGGCTCGCTGGTGGGTCTGAGCCCGCGCAGCGAACGCTACCTGGACCCGAGTTTTCAGGCCTTGCGGGCGATCCCGTCGCTCGCGTGGGTGCCGCTGCTGTTGCTGTGGCTGGGCATCGACGAGGCGCCGAAGATCGTGCTGATCTCGATCGGCGCGTTCTTTCCGGTCTACATGGGCGTGGCCTCGGGCTTTCGCGACGTCGACCGCAAGCTCGTCGAGGTGGCGCGGATGGCTGCCCGCCGCGATGCCGGCCGTGCTGACCGGCTTGCGCAACGGATTGAGCCTGGCCTGGATGTTCATGGTCGCGGCCGAACTGATCGCCGCGACGCGGGGTCTGGGCTACCTGCTGACCGACGGGCGCGAGACCGGTCGCGCCGATATTGTGCTCGCCGCCATCGCGCTGCTGGCGCTGCTGGGCAAGCTCAGCGACACGCTGATGCAGCTGGTCGAACGGCGCGTGCTGGTGTGGCGCGACGCCTTCGACGGCCGGGCCTGAGACCACCGCGATGGCTGCGCTGCTCGATGTCGACGTCCGCCTCAAGCGCTTCGGCGACCGACCCGTCTTGGCGGATCTGCGCCTGCAGCTCGCAGCCGGCGAGGTCGTGACGCTGGTCGGCGCCAGCGGCTGCGGCAAGAGCACCTTGCTGCGCCTGATCGCCGGCCTCGATCGCGCCTTCGACGGCGAGATCCGTGTGCTGGGGCAACGCCTGGGCGGCCCCACGCGCGACATCCGCTTCGTGTTCCAGGAGCCGCGCCTGTTCCCCTGGCTCGACGTCGCGAACAACGTGGCATTTGATCGCGACGATGGCGTGGGCATCCAGGCGCGAGACGATCCGCGTGTCACCGAACTGCTGCGCGACGTGGGTCTCGCCGGCCTCGCTGCGTCGTGGCCCAAGCACCTGTCGGGTGGCCAGGCGCAGCGGGTCGCGATGGCGCGCGGGCTGTTCGCGCGACCCCCGCTGCTGCTGCTCGACGAGCCGTTCTCGGCCGTCGACGCCTTCACCCGCATCAAGCTTCAGGACCTGCTGCTGCGCCTGGCGCACGACCGTGGCATCACCGTGCTGATGGTCACGCACGATGTCGACGAAGCGGTGCATGTCAGCGACCGCGTGCTGGTGATGGCAGCCGATCCCGGCAGCGTGCGCGCCGACCTTCGCGTCGACCTGCCGCGCCCGCGCGATCGCAGCCATGCGGCAGCGCCTGCGCTGGCCCGCGCCGTGCGCGAGGCGCTGCACGCGGTGCATGCGTTCTGAAGTGCCGGCGTCACAGCTGCGATTGCGGAGCAGCAAGCGCGTGTCGCTACAGCCCGTGGTCGATCAACTCCCATGTCTGCGCATCGAAGGCATCGCCCATGCGACGCTGCCGCGGCGTCGACTTCCAGGTCGCCATGCAGTTGGCGCAGCCATAGTGCGTCGACTTGACGGGTTGCGCGCCGCCGCCGGCTGCATAGTCGACACCCAACAAGACCAGCGAGTCCATCGGCGGCACGCCCAGTTCGGACTGCACCGCCTGCAGGCAAGTGGGGCATAGGGAGTTGGTGAACGCCATCTCTGCACGCGATTCCGTGGCGCTAGCGTAGGCGCCTGCGCGCTGCGCTGGCTGTAGGACAACACCTCGCAACGCGAACATCCCCCGCGATGCGGGGAAGGGATGTCCCTGAGGCGGGCGCGTCGGTGCGATGGAACGGTCAGCGCGACAGCGGCACCGCGTCCAGCGGCAGCGCCGTCGTGGACTTGATCTGCTCCATCGAGAACGCCGACGACACGCCCGACAACTGCGCCGTGCGGATCAGCTTCTTGTAGAACGCGTCGTAGCCGTCGATGTCGGTGGTGACGACCTTCAGCAGGTAGTCGACATCGCCGCTCATGCGGTGGAACTCCTGCACCTCGGGCATGGTGGCCACTGCGGCGGCGAAACGCTTCAGCCACTTCTCGTCGTGCTGGCCGGCGCGCACGCTCACGAAAACCGTCACGCCCAGGCCCACCTTCTTGCGGTCGACGATGGCCACCCGCCTCTCGATGTAGCCCTCTTCCTCGAGCCGCTTCACGCGTTTCCAGCAGGGCGTGGCCGACAGGCCGACGCGCTCGCTGAGCGCGGCGATGGACAAGGTGCCGTCGTCCTGGAGCGCCGTGAGCAGAGCGCGGTCATAGCGGTCGAGTAAGTTCATTTCACAAAATAAGTCATATGAAGAACATTTCATTCGCATCTGGCAATGTTCGAGGTTCATATTAGAACGAAATCGCTGCGGCTGCAGTCAAGAATATGTCAAGACGCATCCAGAGACCCGCCATGTCGCCAGAAATCTACCTCGACAGCAACGCCACCAACCCGGTGCTGCCGCAAGCCGCTGCCGCTGCCATGCAGGCGATGACGCAGGACCATGGCAACCCCAGCAGCACGCACATCGCCGGGCTGCGCGCGAAGGCGCTGCTGGCGTCGGTGCGCGAGCGCGCAACGCGTGTGCTCGGCGTCGGCGATGGCCGGCTGATGTTCAACAGCGGCGCGACCGAAGGCATCCACACGGCGGTGCTGTCTGCGTTGGTGGCGCTGCGCGAGCGCCGTGCCGCGGGCCAGGCGATCGGGCGCTGGCTGTTGTATGGCGCGACCGAACACAAGGCGGTGCCCGAGAGCCTGATGCACTGGAATCGCCTGCTCGGCCTGGACCTGGAGATCCTCGCGCTGCAGGTCGACCGCGACGGCCGCCACGATCTGGCTCGGCTGCACGAGCTCGCGCCGCAGACCGCGCTGCTGTGCACGATGGCCGCCAACAACGAGACGGGCGTGGTCTCCGATCTGGCCGGCATCGAACGCGAACTGGTCGCCACCGGCAGCGCCGCGTTGTGGCTCGTGGACGGCGTTCAGGCGCTCGGCAAGCTGGCCTTGAACCTGGCCGCCACGCGCATCGACTACGCGCCGTTCTCCGGCCACAAGCTGTACGCACCCAAGGGCATCGGCATGCTCTACGTGCGCGCGGGCGCGCCGTTCACGCCGCTGATGGTCGGCGGAGGGCAGGAGGCCGGTGCGCGCTCGGGCACCGAGAACATGGCCGGCATCGCTGCGCTGGGCGCCGTGCTGACAGCACTCGAAGATGGGCAGACGTTTCGGAGCATGCGCGAACTCGAGGTCTTCCGCGATCGGCTGGCCGAGTGTCTGCGCACCGCGTTTCCCGGCCTGCACTTCAACGCGCCGTTCGACAAGGCGCTGCCGACGACGCTGAACTTCTCGGTGCCCGGCTGGGACAGCGGCGCGCTGCTGAATCTGTTCGACGCGGCCGGCCTGCGCGTGAGTGCCGGCAGCGCGTGCTCGTCGGAGAAGGGCGCGCCCAGCCATGTGCTGCAGGCGATGCACTTGCCGCGCTGGTGCAGCGGCTCGGCGATCCGGCTGTCGTTCGGGCCGCTGGTGGAACCGCATGTCATCGATGCGGCATGCGAAGCCATCGCTCGATGCGCTCAGGTGTTGCGAACCACCGGTCGGCGCAGCGCCGACAACAGTCAGGAGCGCTCGGCCAACTTCGTCGAACATGCGCCGAGTCAGGACCACGCGATCGCCGATGCAGAGTCGCTGCAATCCTTCCTGATGCAGCACCCGAACGCGGTGCTGGTGGACGTGCGCGAGCCCTACGAGCACGCGGCCGCAGGCGGGTTCGCGGTGGAGCACGCCACCGCCATCAACGTGCCGATGGCGAGCCTGGCCACGCATGTCGATCGATGGCTGCAGTCGCGCGCGCCGCTGGTCTTCGTCTGCAAGAGCGGCCGGCGGGCCGCACAGGCGGCAGCGCGCATGCGCGGGTTGAACCATGCGCAGGCCTGGCATCTGTCGGGCGGTGTGGCCGTCCTGCCGCAACCGTAAGCCTTCCAGCTGCCGGCCGATGCGAACGCCATAATCGCCGACGCGCTCGGGCGGCTGCCCGAAGCCATCTGCCCTCCCGTTGAGCCGTCAGCCGTCATGGACGCATTGCGCTTCGCCAGCACCAAGATCCAGCCGCCGCGCCTGCGCAGCGCGCGCATCGCGCGGCCGCGGCTGGAAGCCCGTTTGCGCGATGCACTGCAGCGCTGTCGCGTCGTGCTGCTGCTCGCGCCGGCCGGGTTCGGCAAGACCTGCGCGCTGGCCGCGCAGTTCGAGGGCGGCGCGCAGGCCGGCAGCATGCGTGCATCGGACACGGCGCTGGCGTGGCTCTCGCTCGATGCAGACGATGACGCGCAGCGCCTGTTCGCCTGCCTGGTGGCCGCGCTCGAACCCTGCGATCTGCCGTGGCGCACATCGCCCGAGGCCTTGATCGCGCAGCTGGGCGAGAGTGACGCCCGCGCGCGCGGCGCGGTCGTCGAGCTCGTCAACGCGCTCGCGGCCACCGAGGTCGCGCACGGCGTGATCGTGTTCGACGACCTGCACCGCGTGAAGGCGCCCGAGGTGCACGCGCTGCTCGATGTGCTGATCGAGCGCTTGCCGGCGCACTGGACCGTGGTGTTGTCGACGCGCGCGGAGCCGCCGCTGGCGCTGGCGCGTTGGCGGGTCGCCGATGAACTGGTCGAGTTCGGCCCGCTCGATCTGCGCTTCGACGCCGACGAAGCCAACGCGATGGCCATCGCCGGGCAGCTCGGCAGCGACGTGCCTTCGACAGCCGACGAGCTCGTGATGCAGCGCATCGCCGAACTCGTCGAGCGCACCCAGGGCTGGCCCGCCGGGCTGCGTCTGTGCCTGGCCGCGCTGCGCTCGCGCCCGGGCCACGGCGGCGTGGTCGGGGGTTTGTCGGCCACCGGCTCGGCCCGCATCGACCATCATCTGTTCGACTATCTGGCAGGCGAAGTGCTCGACGACATGCCCGCCGAGCTGCACGACTTCCTGCTGCGCTGCTCGGTGCTTCCGGCCTTGACGAGCGCGCGCTGCGCCGCTGTGAGCGGCGACGCGTTCGCCGCCGAGCGGCTCGACGAGGTCGAGCGCCGCGGCCTGTTCGTCACCGCGCTCGATGCGCAGGAGCGCACACTGGTGCTGCACGACCTGTTCCGCGAGGCGCTCGACGAGCGCTTGCGCAAGCGATTTCCAGACGAGCTGCCGCAGCTGCTCAAGCGCGCGGCCGCGGGCGAGGAAGACCCGATGCGCCGCGTCGGGTTTCTGCTGCGCGCGGCCGACTACGCGGCGGCCGAGACGGCGTTGGCGGCTGCGGCCGAGGAACTGATGCTGAGCGGCGGCACGCACGAGCTGCGGCGTGCGGTCGAGCAGTTTCCGCCGGCATGGCGCGAAGCCTCCGTGCGGTTGCTGCAGTTGCGCACGCTGTGCCTGTCGTGGTCGTGGGAGTGGGGCGAGATGGTGCGCACCGCCGAAGCCGCGATCGCCGCGGCGCGCGCTGCGGGCGATGACGCTGGGCGACTGCTCGCACAGACCTACCTCGCATCCGCGTACTACACACTGGCCCGGCACGACGACTGCAATGCGCTGCTGGACGAACTCCGGCCGCAGGCCCACGCACTCGCGTCGCCGGCGCGCGAGGTCTTTCTGAGCTGCGAATGCTCGGCGATGTTCCGGCGCGGCGAGCACAACAAGCTGCCCGCCGCGTTCGCCGACTTGCTCGACACGCTGGAGCGCGGTTCGTCGCGCCTGACCTGGTGGTCGTGCTCGCCGTCGAGTTCGTGGATCACGGTCAGCGGCATGCGCAGCCTGATCGACCGCTACTGCCGCGGTGCGCTGCAACGCGCCGGCGAGCGCGAGCTCGAGATGCAGGTCGACGTGCGCATGCTGCGCGCGTTCGTGCTGCTGTGGGCCGGCCAGCTCGACGCCGCGGTGGCCGAGGCCGATGCCACCGAAGCCGACGCGCGCTGGCTCGGCAACGCCGCCGCGGTCGAGGTCAACCTGCAGGCCTTTCGCAGCCTCGTCGATGCGATGTGCGGGCGCGCCGAGCCGGTCGTCGCCACGCTGGAGCGCCTGATGGCACGCGCCACCGACATGGACAGCCGCGATGCGACCGCGTGGGTCGGCTACATCGCCAGCTTCGCGATACGTCTGCACGACGCGCTCGGCAGCAGCGCGGCCGAACTCGAATCCTGGGCGCGCCGCCTGGTGGATGGCGTGCCCGACCCGCAGCAGTTCGAGACCGCGGCGCTCGCCACCGCGTGCTACTCGGCGCGTCATGCCGCGGCCGAGGCGCGATGGGCCGACGCCGCGGCGCTGTACGGCGGCATCCTGACCAAGGCCCACACGATGGACACGCTGGGGCAGGGCAACGAGTTGCATCTGCGGGCGGCACATGCGCTGCTGCAATGCGGGCGACCGGACGACGCGGCCGTGCCGCTGCTGGCCGCGCTCCGGCGCATCGTGGCAGAGCACGAGCACGGCCACGCACTGATGTGCGGCGCCGTGCCGCTGAGGCTGCTGGCCGATGCCGCATGGGGGGCTCGCGTGCCCGAGCCGCTGCTCGACGAGTTGCGCGGAATCGCCACGCATGCGGAAAGCCTGCGTGATGGCGCGGCTCAGCGCAGCACCACCGCCACCGCGTCGCAGGACGGTGCGTCTGTCGCTGCATCCGACGCAGACCGCGGCGCGGTCCTCAGCGTTCGCGAGCGCGAGGTGCTCGAACACATCGCCGCCGGCGACAGCAACAAGGTGATCGCGCGCATGCTCGACATCAGCCCGCACACCGTCAAGCGGCACGTGGGCAACATCCTCGACAAGCTCGGCCTCGCGTCGCGCGGCCAGGCAGCGGCGTGGCTGCGCGAGCCCGCCTGAGCGCTGCCGAAGACGAGCGCGTCAGCCCGTCAGCCGATCAAGCGGACGGTTCGTGAATCGGGCAGCGCCCGCGCGGTGAGCGTGCGTTCGCAGAGCCGGCGTACGCGAGTCGCCGAGCCCGGTTGATCGACCCCAGCGGCCGGTGTGCGGCCAGCCCGTGCCACGGCGAGAACGCGAGGCCGTCGTCCATCTCCTTCGACAGCAGCTGGTTCCACGCCGCTTGCGGCGGCACGCGGATGCGCGCGACCGGCACGAACGGGCTCAGGGTTTCGGGCCAGACCACGGATGCGTCTTCGATCGGCATCGCTTCGAGGTCGACGCACAGCTGCACCCGCAGCTCCCATTCACCGCCGTGCGCGGCAAAGTGTTCGACCACGGCCTCGCGCAGCCCGTTGGGCTTGTCGGCGAGGTCGACATGCGCATCCTTCAGCGCGATCAGTTCGGCCGAGACCGGTGCGACCTGCCACTTCGCGATGTGCTCGCCGTACAGGAACGGCACCTCGCTGAAGAAGGTCTCGCCGAGGATGTTGGTCTCGGGATGGCCGCCCAGGCCCTTCAAGGTGCCGCTTTCGCCGCCCACGGCTTCGAGTGCGCGCTCGGTGCCGCGCAGCAGCGCCGAGAACGCGCGCTTCAGCCGCGGGATCTTGTCGGTGGTGCTCGCGAGCAACTTCAAACTGCCGAGAAACTTCTTCGCGTTGGGCGCCAGGAACGCCGGGCCGTTGACGAGCAGGAAGTCCTGCGTCGCAGCACCTTCGGAGCCGCGCAGTCGCGGGCCTTCGGCACCGACCACCTTCATCGCGAAGCCGCGTGGCGTCGAGATGCGATCGTCCAGCACATCGCCGGGCGAGGTCGACAAGCGGATCAGCACCGGCAGTTTGCGCGGCGACGCGAACAGCCCTTGCGCATACGGATGTTCGAGCGGCAGCACGTCCATCTCGCCGCGCAGCAGGCCATGGCTCTTGGCGTGCACGCTGCGCAAGCCTTCACCCGTGTCTTCGAAGGTGGTGTCCGAAATCTGCAGCAGGGTCTTGACGAGTTCGCGGCTGGTGTCGAGCTCATCGTCCTCGATGCGTTCGAGCGACTCGTCGTAGCGGATGGGATCAAGAACAATGGGATCGATGGCGGGTGACGGCATGCGGACTCCTCGTGCGGTGATGCGCCATCGTCCGCGACACGCCGCGCCGGCTTCGTCAGACCGCATCCCGAGTCGGTGTCGGGATCGGCCGCACATCGACAGTGCGGCGACCGCTGAGTTCAGGGAGCGCTTGTCTTGCGCACCGGGTCCGGCTCCGACTCGAGCGCGCCGGACTCGGTGTCGTCGAAGCCGTGACGCCGCGCCCAACGCGTCGCCGCGACGACCGGATCGACGTCCTTGCATCGCACGACCTCGGCGTCCGCGGCCTCGTCCGCCGCGTCCGGGTTGACCTCGGGACACAGGTTGATCACGCTGTCGGCGAACTCGACTTTCCACTGGGACACCGCGAAGCTGGTGCGCAAATTGACGACGGGCATGGCATGTCTCTCCTGGGGCTGACTCGCAGAAATTCTGCTTGGCGAGCCGGCACCGGTCTGTAGGAGAAAAGCGCATTTACGCCTGCGCGGCCGGCCTCAGCGCGCGGGCGGAAAGCGCGCGTAGATGCAGGTGTTGCGCAGGCTGCCGTCAGTTGCCCGCCGCTCGCTGCGCAGCGTGCCTTCCAACCCGAAGCGGCAGCGCTCCGCGACGCGTCGCGACGCGTGGTTGTCTTCGTCGGTGATCAGCTCGACGCGGACCGCCTGGATGTGGCTGAAGGCGTAGTCGACCAGTGCCTCGACGGCCTCGGTCACGAAACCCTGGCCCGACCTCGACGCCCGGCCCCAATACCCCACCTCCGTCTTCGGCGTGGACCACTCGGTGCGATGCAGGCCGGCCACGCCCACCATCTCGCCGCTGCTCCGTTCCAGCACCAGGAAGGGCAGGTCCCTGCGCGCGATGAAGTTGGCCTGGGCGTTGCGGCAGTGGGCCTCCGCCTGTTCCACGCTCTGCTGGGCCGCCACCCAGCTCAGCGAGGCGAGAAAGCGCCGAAGCTCGGTCAGCGATTCGACGACGGCAGCATGAAACATCGGGCCGTCACCGGCGCGCGGCGGGCGCAGGATCAGGCGCTGGGTGTCGATGTGAACGGGGAGGTCGATGAGCAACGGGTCGGTCATGGCAGGGGCGGGTTGGATGAGGGAAGTGCGAGCAACGGCCGGGATCAGGCGGGCCGAAGCTCGGTGCCGCTTCCGCGCGTGACGTGAAGCATGCGGCAGGGTGCGCTGACCTTCGCGGTGTGCCACACGCCGCGCGGCACCACCACCGCGCCGCTGCCGCTCAGCGCCACGGTGCGCAGACCGTTGGGCTCGTCGAGCACCAGTTGCGCGGCGCCGGACAGCAGGTACACGAACTCGTCCGCGTTCGGATGCATCTCCCAGTTCGGCCAGTCCGACGAGAACGCGAACTCCGAGATCAGCCAGCCTTCGCCGTAGGGACGCATCTCGGCTTCCGGCATCTGCCAGAACGCGTCGCCACCGGGCAGCGCGGTGGCCACGCCGTTCTCGGCCAGATGCACATAGGTCTGCTGCGGATTCAGTGACTCGGACATGCGAGCCTCCTCTCGTGTCGTCAGGCCGTGGCCCAGGGCGCATGCGAAAAATGCGCGGCGAGGAAATCGATCAAGGCGTGCACGCGGGCAGGGCGCGCTCGGCCGGGCGGGGTGACGATGTGCAGCGCGATCGCAGGCACTTCCCAATCGTCCAATGCGGTCTGCAACACGCCGGACTGCAGATCCTCCCACACCAGGAATTCGGGTTGCACTGCCAGCCCCAGGCCGGCCCGCAGCGCCGGTGTCAGGCCTTCCGCATTGTTGGCCCGCAGTGCTGCCGGAACGACCTGCGAGAACTCGCCGCGCTGCGGATGCTTGAAGCGCCAGGCCTCGCCCGCATGCGTGTGCACATAGCGCAGCGCGCGGTGCTTCGCGAGGTCGCGCGGATGCGCCGGCCGGCCGTGGCGCTCGAAGTACGCCGGTGCGCCGACCAGCAGCAGGCGCACCGCGCACAGGCGCCGCGCGAGCAGGCTGGAGTCGGGCAGCGAGGAGATGCGCAACGCGATGTCGAAGCCCTGCGCGACCATGTCGATCAGCTCGTCGCTGAAGTGCAGGTCGGGCGTCACGTCGGGGTGCTGCGCGATGAAGGCGGGCAGCGCCGGCGCCAGATGCGAGATGCCGAAGGACATCGGCGCGGCGATGCGTATCGTGCCGCGCAGGTTCTTCGACTGCTCGGTGACCTCGGCCTCCACCGCCTCCCCTTCGGCCAGTATCCGCGTGGCCCGCTCGAGAGATGCCTGGCCGCCAGCGGTGAGCGACATTCTTCTGGATGTGCGATGGAGCAGCGTCGTCTTCAAACGTGCTTCGAGGCGTGTGAGTGCCTTGGACACCGTGGGTTGCGAGATCGACAGGTCGGCCGCGGCCTTGGCGAACGAGCCGGTCTCGGCCACCTTCGCGAAGATGGCCCAGGCTTCGAGGTCGGGCAGTTTGCTCATGTCGTGGTGATGATGCCGTGGTGTCGATTCTGGAATGGATGGGTTTCCATCATTTCTATTCTCTTATGGATCACCGGCGCCTACAGTTTGTCCATCGCAACGAACAAAGAAGCAGGAGCCACACCATGATCGAACGCAGACCTTTCGCCACGCTCGGCGGCGCCAACCACGGCTGGCTAAACGCCAAGCACCATTTCTCGTTCGCCTCGTACCACGACCCGGCGCGCATGGGCTGGGGCCCGCTGCGCGTGTGGAACGACGACACCATCGCCTCGGGCACCGGCTTCCCTCCGCATGCGCACGCCGACATGGAGATCATCACCTACGTGCGCGAAGGCGCGATCACGCACCAGGACAACCTCGGCAACAAGGGCCGCACCGAAGCCGGCGACGTGCAGGTGATGAGCGCGGGCTCGGGCATCCGGCACTCCGAATACAACCAGGAGCCGGGCGTGACCAAGATCTTCCAGATCTGGATCATGCCGGACGAACACGGCCAGCCGCCGTCATGGGGCGCCAAGCCGTTCCCGAAGGGCGAGCGCAGCGGCAGCTTCGTCGCGCTGGCCAGCGGCCTGCCGGGTGATGGCGATGCCTTGCCGATCCGCACCAGGGCGCGCGTGCTGGGCGCGTCGCTGAAGGCCGGCGAGAGCACCGAGTACCAGCTCGGCAAGGACAGGCGCGGCTACCTGGTGCCGGCCATCGGCTCTGTGCAGGTCGACGGCGTGCAGCTCGAAGCGCGCGACGGCGCAGCGATCAGCGATGTCGACACGGTGCGCGTCACGGCCTTGTCGGACACCGAGCTCGTGCTCGTCGACACGGCACGCTGACACTGGCTGGCCCGCAACCTGCGACGCCCTTGCGTCGCGGGCCTCTCGCTCTCTCATCTTTCTCCTTGCTCCCTTCATCCCAACGAAAGCCCCTCATGACGATCACCGCCACCGCCAAGCCCGGCGCCAAACTGCTGAACCCGACCGATCACACGCTGGTGATGATCGACTACCAGTCGCAGATGGCGTTCGCGACGCACTCGATCGACCCGGTGCAGCTGCGTTCGAACGCCGCGCTCGTGGCCAACGCGGCGGCCGGCTTCGGCGCATCGACCATCCTCACGACGGTGGCGGCGAAGAGCTTCTCGGGGCCGATGTTCGACGAGGTCACCGCGCCGTTTCCGGACCTGAAGCTGCTCGACCGCACCTCGATGAACACCTGGGAGGACGCGGCCGTGATCGCGCGCATCAACGAGATCGGCAAGTCGCGCATCGTGCTGGCCGGCTTGTGGACCAGCGTGTGCATCGTCGGGCCGGCGTTGTCGGCGCTGGACCAGGGCTTCGAGGTCTATGTGGTCTCCGACGCCTGCGGCGATGTGTCGACCGAAGCCCACGAGCGCGCGATGCAGCGCATGGTGCAGGCCGGCGCGCAGCCCATCACCTCGCTTCAGTATCTGCTGGAGCTGCAACGCGACTGGGCGCGCACCGACACCTACGACATGACCACCGGCGTCGCGAAGAAGTGGGGCGGTGGCTACGGCATCGGCATCAACTACGCTCGTGCGATGTTCGGCGCCCACGAAGGCTGAACCCTGGCCACCTGAAAGCGCAGACATGACCGACGCCCACCATCCCGAACTGATCCTGCACCGTGGGCTCTTCACCACGCTGGACCGCGCCAACCCCACCGCGAGCGCGGTGGCCATCCAGGACGGCCGCTTCATTCGCGTCGGCCAGGACCACGAGGTGATGGCGCTCGCGGGCCCGCGCACGAAGGTCATCGACCTGCGCGGCCGGCGCGTGCTGCCGGGGCTGATCGACAACCACCTGCACGTCATCCGCGGCGGCCTCAACTTCAACCTCGAGCTGCGCTGGGACGGCGTCAAGAGCCTCGCCGATGCGATGGGCATGCTCAAGCGCCAGGTGGCCGCAACGCCCGCGCCGCAGTGGGTGCGCGTGGTGGGCGGATTCAGCGAACACCAGTTCGCCGAGAAGCGGTTGCCGACGATCGCCGAGCTGAATGCGGTCGCGCCCGACACGCCGGTCTTCCTGCTGCACCTGTACGACCGCGCGCTGCTCAACGGCGCGGCACTGCGCGCGGTGGGCTACACCAAGGACACGCCGGCGCCACCGGGTGGCGAGATCGTGCGCGACAGCGCCGGCAACCCGAGCGGGTTGCTGCTGGCCAAGCCGAACGCGTCCATCCTGTACGCCACGCTGGCCAAGGGGCCGAAGCTGCCGTACGACTACCAGGTCAACTCGACGCGCCACTTCATGCGCGAGCTGAATCGCCTGGGCGTGACCGGCGCGATCGACGCGGGCGGCGGCTTCCAGAACTATCCCGACGACTACAAGGTGATCCAGGAGCTGGCCGATGCGGGCCAGCTGACGATGCGCCTGGCCTACAACCTGTTCACGCAAAAGCCCAAGCAGGAGAAGCAGGACTTCCTGAACTGGACCGCGACCTCGACCTACAAGCAGGGCAGCGACTACTTCCGCCACAACGGCGCCGGCGAGATGCTGGTGTTCTCGGCCGCCGACTTCGAGGACTTCCGCCAACCGCGCCCCGACATGGCGCCCGAGATGGAAGGCGAGCTCGAGGAGGTCGTGCGGCTGCTCGCGCAGAACCGCTGGCCGTGGCGCTTGCATGCGACCTACGACGAGACCATCAGCCGTGCGCTCGACGTGTTCGAGCGCGTGAACCAGGACGTGCCGCTGCAAGGCCTGAACTGGTTCTTCGATCACTGCGAGACGATCTCCGAGCAATCGATAGACCGCATCGCCGCGCTCGGCGGCGGCATCGCGGTACAGCACCGCATGGCCTACCAGGGTGAGTATTTCGTCGAGCGTTACGGCCATGGCGCGGCACAGGCCACGCCGCCGGTGGCGCGCATGCTCGAGAAGGGCGTGAAGGTCTCGGCCGGCACCGACGCGACGCGCGTGGCCTCGTACAACCCGTGGGTGTCGCTCGCGTGGCTGATCACCGGCAAGACCGTCGGCGGCATGCAGCTCTATCCGCAACGCAACTGCCTGGACCGCGAGACCGCGCTGCGCATGTGGACCGAGAACGTCACCTGGTTCTCGAACGAGGTCGGCAAGAAGGGCCGCATCGAAGCCGGCCAGTTCGCCGATCTGGTCGTGCCCGACCGCGACTTCTTCGCCTGTGCCGAATCGGAGATCGCCGACACGACCGCGCTGCTCACGGTGGTCGGCGGCAAGGTCGTCTACGGCGCCGGGGACTTCGCGGCGCACGACGAGAGCGCGCCGCCGCCCGCGATGCCCGATTGGTCGCCGGTGCGCCGCTTCGGCGGCTACGCCAACTGGGGCGAGCAGGAGGGCGCACCAATGCAGGCCGCGATGCGTCAGGCCGCCGCCTGCGCCTGCGCGAACGACTGCAATGTGCACGGCCACCAGCACGCCACCGCGTGGACCAGCCGCCTGCCGATCGCCGACCTGAAGAGTTTCTGGGGCGCGCTGGGCTGTGCGTGCTGGGCCGTCTGATGCACGCGCTGCGAGAGGCTTTCACACCGACCTGGGTGCAGTGGCTGGCGCTGCTGTGCCTGTGCTCGGCCTATCTGCAGGGCCCGTTCGACAAGCTGCGTGATTTTTCCGGCGCGGTGGACGAGATGCGGCACTTCGGGCTGCGACCCGCGACACCGTGGGCGGTGTTCACGATCGCGTTCGAGGTGGTCGCCTCGGTGATGGTGCTGGCGGGTTGGCATCGCTGGCTGGGCGCATTGGCGCTCGCGGGCTTCACGCTGATGGCCAGCCTGCTGGCCGATCGTTTCTGGGCCGCGCCCCGGCGTGAACGCCGGCGCGTCACCAACGCCTTCTTCGAGCACATCGGCTTGGCGGGCGCCTTCGTGCTGGTCGCATGGTTCGATCTGAAAGGCGGCGACCATGTCTTCTGAGCCGATGGTGATGACGGTCGAGCGCCCGCTGCTGGCACGCATGTCGGTCGCGATGTTCGGCATGGTGATGGGCATTGGTGGCCTGGCCAACGCATGGGCGGGCGCGCACCGCGTCTTCGGCGTGCCGCTCGCCATCAGCCAGGTGCTGCTGAGCGTGGCGGTGCTCGGCTTCGTGCTGCTGTGCGTGGTGCACCTGGCCAAGCTCGCGTTCTGCTTCGAGGCCGTGGCGGAGGAGTTTGCGCACCCGGTGCGCGCAAGCTTCTTTCCGGCGATCTCGGTTGCGGCCGTCGTGCTGTCCATCGGCCTGCGGCCCTATGCCTACGACGTGGCGCATGGCCTGTGGTGGTTCGGTGCGGCGCTGCACTTTGTGCTGGCGGTGACGCTGATCCGCCGCTGGGTGCTGCATGCGCAGGACGAGAGCGTGCTCACGCCCGCGTGGTTCATCCCCATCGTCGGCAACATCCTCGTGCCGGTGGGCGGCGTGCCCTTCGGCCATGTCGAGATCAGCTGGTTCTTCTTCTCGATCGGGCTGGTGTTCTGGCTCGCGTTCTTCACCATCGTGCTGCACCGCGTGCTGTTCGTCGCGGCGATGAGCCAGCGCAGCATGCCCACCTTGTTCATCCTGCTTGCGCCGCCGTCGATCGGGCTCGCGGCCTACCTCGGCTTCACCGGCGGGCAGCCTGGCGCGCTGGGCGACATCTTCTACTGCCTCGCGCTCTTCATCGCGATCCTGCTCGCCACACTGGGGCGGCATCTGGCGCATGGCGCGTTCTTCATGAGCTGGTGGGCGATGACCTTCCCGGCCGACGGCTGGGCCGGCGCCGCATTGGCCTACAGCCAGGCGCGGCCTTCGATGTACACGACAGTCGTCGCGGTCGTGGCGCTGGCGCTTGCCACGCTCATCGTCGGGTGGGTCGCGGCGCGAACCGCGGTGCATCTGGTCAGCGGGGCGGCGTTCCGAGAAGACTGATCGTTGCTCGATTCGCTCGATGCTGGCGCGCCGCCATGCATCGACGCGAGCGTCACTGGATCAGGCCGCACTTCAGCGCGTAGTAGGTCAGGTCGCTGTTCGAGGTCAGGCCCATCTTCTCCATCACGCGCGTGCGGTAGGTGCTCACGGTCTTCACGCTGAGCGCCATGCTGTCGGCCATGTGGCCGATGGTGTCGCCTTTGGCGAGCCGCATGAAGACATCGAACTCGCGGCCAGACAAGGCCTCGTGCGCCGGCTTCTCGTTCGCGCCGCCCAGCCCGTTGGCCAGCTGTTCGGCCACGCCCGGCGTGATGTACTTGCGGCCACGCGAGACCGTGTGGATGGCCTTGACGATGTCTTCCGGATCGCAGTCCTTGTTCAGAAATCCGCTCGCGCCCTGGCGCAGCAACGCGGTCGCGTAGTGTTCTTCGGGCAGGCCCGAAAGAATCAGCACCGGCAACTCCGGTCGCAATGCCTTGATGGCCGCCAACGCCTCGACGCCGCCCTGCGACGGCATGGACAAATCCATCAGAACCACGTCGACCTCGCAGCGCTGCAACACCTCCAGCGCTTCGTGTCCGTTGGCGGCCTCGGCGGCCACCTGCAGATCGACATGCTCCGCGAAGAACTGGCGCAGTCCGGCGCGTACCAGGGCGTGGTCATCGACCAGGGCGATTCGTATCACGGTCTCTCCAATGAAGTCGTTGTGTCCGCAGCGTGTCACTGTCGCCGCCACGCCGCGCGCGCGCCAGCAGTCGGAGGCTTGTCGTGTTGCAGGAGACGTCCGACACGAAGCGATGTGGCGCCCGGCGCCGCACGAGGGCATTCCCCCGGGCGGGCACGCGCCGGCGTGACGCATCATTCCTCACCGGGAGGACGGTCAGGCATGAGCGGTGCGCACAACTTTCACTTCTTGATGCGCGACCTCACGCAGGAGATCGACGCCGGCCGCCTGACCGATGTCGACGCCGCCATCAAGGTCGCCGAGTACATCCAGAAGACGCTCAAGTGCAGCCACGTCACCTTCTGGCGATTCGTGGTGGAGGACGCCGGCCGACGCGTGATTCGCCGCATGGCGGGCTACGACGGCGTGGCGGAGGTGGCCTTCACCGATCCGCTGGAGATCCCGGAATCCGACGGCGGCTATTTCGATGCGCTCGCCAAGGCGGGCTGCTATGTCTGCGCAGACACCTTCGCCGATCCCCATCTCGCCAGCGCGATGCACACCATCCTGCTGCCGTTCAACATCCACGCGCTGCTGTCGGCGTCGTACGGCAGCAATGGCGAGGTCTGGGGCGTGATCACCTGCACGGATCAGGTGGCGCGCAAGTGGCTGCCGTCCGAAGTGACCGCATTGCGTAAATGCGCGGCCGAGATCTCGGTGCGCCGCGCGCGGCGGCGCGAACGCGAAGCGGGGAAGGTCGGCTTTCTCGAGGAGTGAGCCGGCGCGGGCCGGAGGCCGTCAGCGCGGCGAGGTGTCCGACGCCACCTGCAACCTGATCTCGGTGGCGCGGCGCATCTGCCGGTTCTGCAGCAGCGACCAATAGAGTTCGAGCACCATGTGCACATGCGCGCGCGTTTCCTCGATCGGCGGCATCTTGCCGCCGTAGCGGCGCACCGTGCCTTCGCCCGCGTTCCAGGCAGCCAGCGCCACGTCGATGCCGTTGAAGCGCTTCGCCAGATCGGCCAGCATGCGTGCGCCGGTCTGCACGTTGGTGCGGGGGTCGAGAAGGCGTTCGGCTGCAGGCCGCTGCAGTTCTGCCTTGCTGGCGTAGCGGTCGGCGGTCTCGGGCGTGAGCTGCATCAGGCCGATCGCGCCGCGCGGCGATTGCGCGCGCACCTTGAAGCCCGACTCCACCGCGATCATCGCGGTGAGCAGCTCGACATCGATCCCGTGCTCGCGCGCGGCTTCGCGCAACACCGGCATCTGTGCACGCACTTCGGGCGCGATCTCGAGCCACGTGAGCAAACCGCGCGTGCTGTCGGTCTTGCCGGTCACGGCGTTCTGCGGCGCAGAGCGCTCGGTGCCGAGGATGACGTGGTAGCGCGAGTCGACGCGGTCGTAGGCCACATGCCCGACACCGGCGCCGTCGACGAAGCCCCAGAGCTCTGCGTGCGCTGCGCACGGCCACAGGCTGGCAGTGGCCAGGGCCAGCGAAGCGAGCGTCGATCGGGGACGGGCCGTGCGAAACATGCGCGCAGCCTAACAAGCAATCAAGGCATTCAGATGCGCGGTGTGTTGCGGTCGGCGTGCAAACCGCACGAGTGCTTGCCGGGCGTCGGCGGCCCAGCGGCACTGCGCATCAGTTCGGTGCGCAGCAGCGGTCGGCGCGGCGGCGTTGCAGCAAATCTTTGCGTTGACTGCCGTCAGCGCCGCGCTGTCGGCGGTCGTTGTGAACTCAGTCGCGGCACATGCTGCGATCGCTTCGGATTCGGAGCCACAACGAATCGCAACGTCGTCGGAGAACTCAACATGACTGCCACCAAATCGATTCTTCTCGCCGGGCTGCTGTCGCTGTTCGCGGCCAGCTCCTTCGCCCAGTCGCCTGCTGCGCCCGAGCAGCACGCTGCCGCCGGGCAACGCCACCATGGCCATCACCACCATCATCACAAGCACCACCATCACCACGGCCATCGCGGCCAAGGCAAGTGAGCTCACGCGGGTAGTTTCATTCGGGTAGCTCGAGGAAGAAGCGCACGATCTCCGCGGACGCGTCCGGGCCGGTCGCGTCCGCATAGCTGCCAGCGGTGTCACCGCCGCTCCACGCGTGCGCCGCGCCGTGGATCGTCCACTGTTCGACCAGCACGCGGTCCGCGGCATCGGCAAACGTGCTGCTGGTGCAGCGGCGGCCGCCGATCTCGGCGTCCAGCCGCGTGAGCCGGTGCAGCGGCGTGCCGTGGCGCTCGAAGGTGGCCACGGCCTGGTCCACGATCGCCGAGCCGTTGCGTCGATTGACGGTCACGTCCGCATCGCCATGAAACACGATGGTGCGCATGCCGGGGCCGTCGCCGTCGCTGCCGGTCGCGGCACCGCTGTGCATCGCGGCGAAGGCCGAGGACACATCGTGTGCGGCGCCCATCGGCAGCCCGGAATGCGCGGCGACCGCCGCGAACACATCCGGGTAGGTGCGTCCGAGGATCACGGCCATTGCCGCACCGGCGGACAGGCCGGCGACGAACACCTTGCGCGGCTGAACCGCGTGCGAGCGGGCGATGTCGTTCACGATGCCGGCGATCAGCGACGGCTCTGCGCCGCTGCGGTCCTGCTGCGCACGTTCGAACCAGTTCCAGCAGTTCGCGCCGTTGGCGCGCGCCGTCTGCGACGGATAGGCCACCAGAAAGCCGTGGCGCTCGGCCTGCTCGTTCATGCGCGTGCCGCGTGCGAAGTCGATCGGGTTCTGCTTGCAGCCGTGCAGCATCACCAAGAGCGGCATCGCTTCGCCGGTGTACGAGGTGGGCACATAGAGCTCGTAGTCGCGGCTGCCGTGTTCGCTGGTGTGGTCGTGCGTCAGGAACTCGCCGGCTGCCGGCGGATGGTCTGCGCCAGCTGGGGCGGGCTTCACGGTCTGCGGTGCGGTCTTGGCCGTGGTGCTCCCGCCCAGCCCGGCGGCCTGCAGCGCGCGGTCGATGATGCCGCGCACATCGTGCGCGCCCGCGGTGGTGCTGCGAAGCAATCCGGCCGAGTCGAGCGCGCGGTTGATGGTATCGGTGATGTGCTGTGTCTTCACGGTGATTCTTGGGCGATTGCTGCAGTGCAGCAATGATGGCACTTTTCGATGGCCTTCGCTGGCGACGGACGCGCGTTCTTCGGTGGGACAAGGCCTACGCCAGTCCGCGTGACCGGCCGATGGCGATGCCCGGTGCGATGGCTAGGCTGCACGCAGTCATTCCCAACCCACTCACACCGAGGCGAATCCCATGGCCAAGTCCAGCAGCACCCGGCGCGACGCGCCCGCCCAGACCGGGCAGGGCGGCGAACTCCATCAACCCGCAGGCGGCTCGCACCCCGACCTGACGACCAACCAGGGCACGGTGCTCTCGGACAACCAGAACTCGCTGAAGGCCGGCGTGCGCGGGCCGTCGCTGCTCGAGGACTTCGTGCTGCGCGAGAAGATCACCCACTTCGATCACGAGCGCATTCCGGAGCGCATCGTGCACGCGCGTGGCACCGGCGTGCACGGCTTCTTCGAGCTGACCGCGTCGCTCGCGAAGTACACGCGCGCCAAGGTGCTGACCGAGGTGGGCGTGAAGACGCCGGTGTTCACACGCTTCTCGACCGTGGCCGGCGGCGCCGGCTCGGTCGACACGCCGCGCGATGTGCGCGGCTTCGCGGTCAAGCTCTACACCAGCGAAGGCAACTGGGATCTGGTGGGCAACAACATCCCGGTGTTCTTCATCCAGGACGCGATCAAGTTCCCGGACCTGATCCACGCCGTGAAGATGGAGCCAGACCGCGGCTTCCCGCAGGCCGCGAGCGCGCACGACACCTTCTGGGACTTCATTTCGCTGACGCCCGAGTCCATGCACATGATCATGTGGGCGATGTCGGACCGCACGTTGCCGCGTTCGCTGCGCATGATGGAGGGCTTCGGCATCCACAGCTTCCGGCTCGTCGATGCGAAGGGCCAATCCACCTTCGTGAAGTTCCACTGGCGGCCCAAGCTCGGTCTGCAGTCGACGGTGTGGGACGAGGCCGTGAAGCTCGCCGGCGCCGACCCGGACTTTCAACGCCGCGACATGTTCGAGGCGATCTCCGCCGGCGGCTTTCCGGAATGGGATCTCGCGGTGCAACTCTTCACGCAGCAGGAGGCGGACGCCTTCCCGTTCGACCACCTGGATTCGACCAAGCTCATCCCCGAGGAACTGGTGCCGCTGCAGGTGATCGGCCGCATGGTGCTCGACCGCTGGCCGGACAACTTCTTCGCCGAGACCGAGCAGGTGGCCTTCTGCCCATCGCACGTGGTGCCCGGCATCGACTTCTCCAACGATCCGCTGCTGCAGGGCCGCTTGTTCTCCTACCTCGACACGCAGCTCTCGCGCCTGGGCTCGCCGAACTTTCACCAGCTCCCTATCAACGCACCGAAGTGCCCGTTCGCGAACCAGCAGCGCGATGGCCACATGCAGATGGCGCAGCCCAAGGGCCGCGTGGCCTACGAGCCGAGTTCGCTGATGAGCGACTCGCCGCGCGAGAACCCGCGCGCGGGGTTCCGCAGCTTTGCGGCGCCCGAGTCGGGCGACAAGGGCCGCATGCGGCCTGAGACCTTCGCGGACCACTACAGCCAGGCGCGCCAGTTCTTCCGCAGCCAGAGCGCGCCAGAGCAGGGGCACATCGCGTCGGCGCTCGTGTTCGAACTGTCGAAGGTGGAGCACCTGCATGTGCGCCAGGCGATCGTCGCGCACCTGCGCCACATCGACGAGTCGCTTGCCAAGCGCGTGGCAGGCGGCCTCGGCCTGGACGGCCTGCCGCCTGCGGCCGACACGACGGTGCCTGCACAAGACCGCGATCCCTCGCCCGCGCTCGCGCTCATCGGCAAGATGAAGCCGACGCTCGAAGGCCGCACCGTGGGCATCCTGGTCGCAGACGGTTCCGACGGCAAGCTGGTCGACTCGATACAGCGCGCGGCCAAACAGGCCAAGGCGAACGTGAAGATCGTTGCGCCCAAGGTCGGCGGCGTGGTGCTGGCCGATGGCTCGCGTCTTCCGGCCGACGGCCAACTCGCCGGCACGCCGTCGGTGGTGTTCGATGCGGTCGCGGTGATCCTCTCCAAAGAGGGCGCGAAGACGCTGATGGCGGAGGCCGCGGCGATCGATTTCGTGCGAGATGCCTTCGGCCATCTGAAGGCGATCGCGATCGACGCGGGTGGTCAGGCCCTGCTGCAACGCGCGGGCATTGCGCCGGATGACGCAGTGGTCAGCGCGGCGGAAGCCGGCGCATTCATCGAGCGGGCCAAGACGCGCCTGTGGTCACGCGAGCCGAACGTGCGGCACGTGCCTTGAGCGCGTGACGGTGGCCGGCGACTAGGCGCCGGCGTCGTCCAGATTGGGCAGCACCTTCGTGAGCTTGTCGAACTCGATCGGCTTGTGCAGATAGTGGTCGACGATCGCGAAGGTCTGGCTCACGCCGAAGGCCTGCGGGTCCAGGCCGGTCACCGCGATCAACACGATGTCGTCGCCGTGGCGCTTGCGCATCTCGGTCGCGAGCTCGAAGCCGCCCATGTCCGGCATCATGCAGTCCAGCACCACCACATGTGGCTCGAAACGTTCGACGAGCGCGAGCGCAGCCGCGCCGTCATACACGGTTTCGACGACGTAGCCGTTCATTCGCAGCAATTCGGCGATGACTTCGGCGGCGTCCGGGTTGTCGTCGACGACGACGATTCGAACTTCAGACATTCGGGGCTTCCATGGTCAGTGTGGATCTCCAATCCAACTGGTCAGGATAGGTCATGCACCGCATGGGCGCTGTGTCAAAAGACACTGAATTTTCGGGCGCGCAGTCCGGACGAGGTGCGAGTCTTCAGGCCGCACGCTCGAACATCGCGGCAAGCGTGTTGCCTTCGATCGGTTTGACGGTGTGGTGGTCGAATCCGGCTTCGGTGGTCTGGCGCCGGTCGTGCTCCTGGCCCCAGCCGGTCTGCGCGATCAACACCATGTCGCGGCCCCAGGGCTGGGCGCGGATCGCGCGGCACACCTCGACGCCGCTGAGCTTGGGCATGCCGAGGTCGAGCACGGCCACCTGCGGCCGCACACTCTCGGCCAGCTTCAGCGCCTGCTCGCCGTCATAGGCCACGCTGACGCTGTGCCCCATGCCTTCGAGCAGCACCGCGAGGCTGTCGGCCGCGTCCTGCAGGTCATCGGCAACCAGGATGCGGTAGCTGCCTTGGGGCGATGCGCGCACATCGGTGGATGGCGTTGCTGCGTTGTCGACGCTTGCGATCAGCGGAATCGTCAGCTCGAACTCACTGCCGCTGCCCACACCTCGGCTGCGCGCGGCGATCGTTCCGCCGTGCAGTTCGACCAGACGCTTGGCGAGCGACAGGCCGATTCCCTGGCCGCCTTGCGAATGCGCCAGCGTCGATTCGATCTGCTGGAACACGTCGAAGATCTGCGAGAGGTGCTCGGCCGCGATGCCGATGCCGCTGTCGGCGATCGTCACCGACGCGCGCGCTCCCTGCGCGCGGGCCGTCAGGCTGATGCGGCCGGCGCGGGGCGTGTACTTGGCGGCGTTGATCAGCACGTTGGAGAAGACCTGCGCCAGCCGCGTCAGGTCGCCCCGAATCTCGAGCGGTGAGTCCGGCAGCGTCACCACCAGCGTGTGACCGGCCGCATCGATCAGCGGCCGGGCCAGTTCGACCGCCTGCTCGATCACCGCCGCGAGCGTGAGCTCCTGCGGCTTCAGCTTGAGTTGGCCGCGGCTCAGGCGCGAGACATC
>Ga0307510_10001889_pt1 | contig 23503 bp, 24 predicted proteins | sample 12_EM_MG_FD_207224 | JGI IMG/M metagenome (GOLD analysis project Ga0307510, IMG submission 207224) | Populus trichocarpa ectomycorrhiza microbial communities from riparian zone in the Pacific Northwest, United States - 12_EM | ecosystem: Host-associated > Plants > Roots > Unclassified | place...
CTCTCTCAGAAGCTGCAAATTTTACTGTTTCAGACGACAATGGATGGTAGTCTGGTTGTGTGGTGTAGTTGGTATTACACCAGTCTACCACAGTGGTGTTCCCTCTTGTGTCCATCATGCTCAAGACAAGTGACTCGCCCCGCGGATGCCTCACAGGAAATATAAAACTTACAGGAGAGGAAAAAGGTTTCTCCCGCATCCCTCCAGCTTTTTAGAAGGACACCACCACCCCGTCACAGACAGTCTGGTAGCGTCGCCCTGCAAAACACGGCCGGAAACGTCCCAGCCATATCATCCCTCCACCACAAACCCCCGCGTGCCTGGCACCCCTACTGCTTATACAATTAGTTAACATTAGAGATCATCTATAGTGCAAGAAGCAATAGTGGGGAAGTGTGTAACCTCCATTACTACCGTATACGGTGGCTTGCGTGCAGATCTTAAAGCCAAAGTGCTGAAGGATCACCGAGGGCTACGGGGGTTCTTTTGTCTGTATTTGACAGGAAGGTTTACCGATGTCACAATAGACCAGAGATCAAAAGCAGACAAAGGCGAAAAGAATCACCTGATCAAAGTCCCATTCAGAGAAAAATTCAGAATCCCCCCGTCTTCGCAGAGCCACCCTTTGAACTAACGAACATGATGACTAGCTAGAACAAACAACCACTTCAGTTTAAGAATATCCCCAACAGCTCCCCCGACAGTGCCCAGCCAACACAAGAAAGTGAAGTTTGAAGATTACACACTTCCGGTCCATTAGTCCTAAGGCCATAAAAGCACAAGTGGGGGACATACCGTATTTATGCATTTTGGACACTCCCTTCATCCGGGACACTACCTTCATCAGCGACACTACCGTCATCCCGCACACTACCCTCACTACCTTCATCTGCGACACTACCGTCATCCAGCACACTACCCTCACTACCTTCATCCGGCATACTACCTTCACTACCGTCGTCCGGAACACTACTTTCACCACCTTCATCCGCAACACTATCTTGACCACCTTCATCCGGCACATCACCTCGAGCAATAATCTTCCTCCTTGCCCTAACCCGAAGATTTTCAAGGTTTAAAAGAACCGACCCCTTGGGGTTCATCCCCGGTGGGCAACCTCCAGCAAAAAATTCACCAAACGTAATAGATGGACCTGCTTTGGGATCTGCGGTTGGGGGAAGGACATCCTGGTGATTAAATTCGCTCATTAGTAACATATTCAGTAGTATTAGGATATACAAGAGCTTACATATTTTTCCTTGGTGATTTTGAAAGAGCGACGGGTGGGGGTAGCTCGGCTAATCCGCACTCGCAGACCAATACGCCCGCCTGATCTCTTATAGTACTTAACTTGTATAACCACGCGTACTGCCCCCTCCGAGCCTTGTTGCCAGAGTCTTGCGTCTAGTTCAAGCCTGTCGGCTGGTTCAGTCCACCCCGATTCTAGAACAACCGAAGGAAATTCTCGTTCCTGGGTCCAATCAGGACCCAGCATTGGGACAAACGTCAGATCGGCTTCTTTCGCATAACCCGCATACTCGCCGCGGAAGTTATTATACACTAGTAAACCCGGTCAGCTTTATTTGTCTTTTGATAGGTAATACAGATAAGTGACAACAAACTGGGTGAGGGACTTATGTCGATCTTGCGAACCCAGCAGGGTTCCGAATAGTCCGACCGGTCAAGTCTTGGAGGCGGGACCGGGCTGGCCAGTCCTGGTGATGGAGATGACTGGACCCGACTAACTTGGGTGGTCCGGTCCGGTTTGAACTGGTCCCAGACCAGTCTTTATAAAAGATCGCATGAGTCTGAATGGCACCAAGCCAAACACTCACTAAGAATCGAAGTATAGCTATACTAGGATCTTAAAGTCGCTTGTAACGCTATGAATCAACCGCCCCTCAATACAAGTTGATAGAATATCCTGGAGAGGATAATATGCGGTGGAAATACAATTACCTGATGGATAAGTCGCATCCAATACTGGTATTGTGGCATGTGGTCATGTAATATCACTCACTTTGTGAACCAAAAATGGTGTTGTAATATTTGAACGGAACTCAAACGAAGAAGTGATAATGGCAAAAGAGTCAAGATAATAGATTTCCACGAACTACTAGTTTTAATGACAGGAACGATATAGACAAGCTATATAGTGAGATGACTTGGTTCCACTTCCACCAAGTCTCCGTAACAAAGAACAAAGGCATTGAAAGAAAACACATAAGAACAAAAGAAATAATAAAGAAAGTAAAACGATGTCCAGACTTGTACCTTGCTTGAGAAGAATACAAAGACATAGCAGAAGAATTTGAGAGGAGAAAGAAACCATATTTGAGAGGACCAAGAAATCATATACGAACAAATGGTTCGATACTCAAGAACCTATTTCCGCCACCCCTAATCTAAGCGAGTCACTATCTCCACCATATAATTCATGGAAACAATAAGTTTAATTAAGAAAAGCTTTATTTGAACGTAATATATAGTGATAAAAATAGCATATCCTATTGCTTGGCAGGCCTGGTGAGACCGGTCTTGGTCAAGTCGGTTTCCATAATCCTGACTGTCCAGTCGGTCTAATTTCCACCATTGGACTGGACTTGACTTTCGACCTGACTAGCTAGTCCGGTCCAGTCTTCCGCCGACCATTCGGAACCCTGGAACCCAGGCATATGGAATGATGCCTGTTGCCAATCCATCTTGAATCTCATCGATTACCCACCCAGCCGGTGACTCGTGTAACTTGGATGGCATTACCACTTTAAGGTATCTCTCCCTGGGAAACCAATGGATGCTATAAGCGTAATTTAGTTGTGCATGACGAGGAAAAACAGGGGGGAGGTCAATGGTTACCGAAAGGCGTGCTCCTCACAGTAATTCTTAGGAAGTCTTAATCTATGCATAACCTGGTCGAATTCGGCCTGCTCCACGTCATCAAAGGTTAAGCGGTCCATGGTACGGGCTTTGATCGCATCTTTAATCTCTTTGAAAATTTTATCTCCTGACATGCTTGTATGATTGGATTTCCTAAATGAAAACTGGGGGCGTATGGTTGATGGCGGTTGTGGGGGGTGCACCCAAGAGAGTGAGCAAGAGCGGTTGATTTAAGCTTTCCGGGAGTGGCAAAGCCGCAGTTCAGTTGCTATGTCAGCTGACATGGCAGACCCTGAGCAACCACTGCCCGTATAGTGCAGGACATCTGTAACAGGAGCACCGTAGATTCTGGGTAAACTCGACCCGCCACCATTCCCGGTATGGTAGTTACTATCCCCGGAAGAGCGAATTCGCCACGGGGTTAGTCTTTGAGAGGAATAGTGGCTGCCTTATGAAGCATGGAGGCGGGTCGAGTTACCCAGAATTTACGGTACCGTATTCTCTCTTTGAATTCGCTAGCTCTGCTGGCTCGCTAATCTCGGGACTCAGACCTCGGTTCTTAGGAAGGATTAGTGCTTTCCTGACTTGGTATGACATGAGTCATTTGGCTGTGTTGGATCTCATCAACTGACTGTCGGAATTCTATTAACTCGCTAAGCTAAACTTACTTGAGATGATGTCGCAATTGACAAGAATATTCGGAGCTAGCGAATTCACAAAGAAAGTACAGGTTCTACCAGTACTCGTGCCCGTCTGGATTTGCCAAGAAAAACGCCGTCTACTGAATTTCAACCATGGCTACGTCACTTGGATGTTGACCTTGGTAAGTTGCTGTAGAGGGCTTGAGATATCTGGTTTTATGGTGTAGTTGGTAAAGTATGATACCGGTGCAAGTACCACGCAAGATGTTTTTGTACAAGATGAGGATGGCAGTGATGTCTAAGATATCGCTTTTATTTGCATAGGAAAATGCAGCAACATGCTACCATGCTGTGTTGCCGTTCGGTGTTTTTGCTTCTATTGCCACCACGCACGGATTTACTTGACCATTTATGCGAAAATATCATTCCCTGTAAGTACGGTACCGGCGTGGGCTAGGGCAATTTGATAGAGTAGTTTGGCAGTCACGTGGTGTTTTTCGCCGAACAATTCGCACACACCTTCCTCTCAACGAATCAAAACGATCACTACAAGTACTTCACCTCCCCCGATATCAGCTACCTTACGTTACACAGCACAAGTTGATCCTACCCCCTCAATCACCCATTGAAAAAAAACAAGGTCAGTCCGTTTAATCTCATACCCATAAAAGCTTGCCAAACTCGCTATACGGCCAAGGCCACCGTGCAAGGATTATGGCCAATCGGAGGGTAAACTTGTGAAGCTGCCGGTACCGGTATTAGAGTACGACAATGTGCTGTCCTACATAGCGGGTTTGGCAAGTCTTTACAAGTATTTTCTATTGATGACTGACTTACTAAATGCATCAGAAGTGAACAGTAGCCGATCGATATGTTCGGACAACTTGTCAATAAGATGGCCATCGGGCCTGCAGCCGTCTTCCGCTACCTTCCCCCAAATGTTTTGCGCAGGGCTGTCGCCACCAACTCGGTAGGCTTAAGGTTTTAATACATACTCGTCCCAGGCAAGAAGTACCCGAACATTGAGGTGATCAGATGCCATATTGGGCAATTCTCACCAAATACCCCCTGTTAACCGTGTACTTGTACACTAGCCCCCAAAGAGATGTTTTACCTCTAAAATATCCCTGAAATATCCCTAAAATATCGTTGATTATCCCTGTATTATCACTGTATTATCACTGTATTATCACTGTATTATCACTGTATTATCACTGTTTTCCCTCTCAATGTTCGGGTACTTCTTGCCTGGGACGAGTCCGTGCCTGAAACTTGTACCCTAAATTGTGCTAACAATGACAACGTTTGATAGAAAGGTTCAAAAGTTATCAAATTTCAAACACCGTATTCAAAGGTTACCATGATCCAAGCAGAGAAAAGGCTGGGTTTTAGAATCAAAACCTTTGAAAAGAAAGCCATCTCGGTCCGCAAAATGTTAAAGGAAGCGAAACCGAAAATCACAGGCCTGACAGACGAGGAAATTAATAAAACCAAAGCAAAGGTCTTCCAAAACATTGTCGATTGTATCGAAACCGAAGGCTACCCTACCGAGTCCGATATGGACTTCAAGGAGGTATACATAACCGATTTGGTTTTGTTGATTATCCTACCAATCATCACAGCTTTTCGACGTGGAACAAGTACCCGTGATCTCTACTTACAGAGAGAGAAAGAAATTATTGCCGTGGATGGTGTAACCGGGGGTTTACAAGAATTCGTCGGTATGGATTTTATTGGAATCGATGGTCAGAAATTCGTCTTTGTGGTCGAGGCCAAAAGGTCCTCGCTTGGCCAAGCGAAATGGCAGTGTTTACTCTCCCTCAAGGACATCGGAGACAAAAATGGTGGAGGCATTGTGTACGGTTTTGTGACCACTGGAGAACAGTGGCAGGTAATCATGTACGACGGAATAACTTTCACGCAATCGGATCGCTTCCTGGTAATGTCTGCGGGGATGAAAGATGATGAAGACCTCTGGATAAAGGAGGGGGGTGGCATCATCGTTGACTGCATACACATGGCTTTGAGAGGGGGAGGGCTTCCGGCCGAGTAGGCCGGAATCGGGTTCTGCTGGGTTTTCCTTATGGAGATTTGTCTGGGATAGCTAGTTTGATTTTGAGCAAAGCAGGGGGCTGTATGGTGGACCGCAAGGTAGTTCATTAGCTAGTGGTATGGTTGGTGACGCGGTGAGCGAGACAGTATGTACCTAGGCAAATACAATGGTTAGGCATACCCCCTACATCTCTCAATCAAGGGTTGATTCCACTGGGAGTCTTGGTTCTGGAGCACGATGTTTGTAATTGGTTACAGGATATCTGTGGTCGGGTTCTGAAAATAATTCTAAAGCCATTAATAACATCAATTCACCAGTGATACCCGTACGAGAAATCGATATCGTTAAGCTCTATCATGAAGCTCCGTAGTTCATAGTCATCCTTAATTGCCTCTCTTATTTGTTACAAACAATGTCAGTCTTTGCTCGGGAAGAGTCCTCCAGCAAGATAATCTTAGGATTCTCAATCCTCCTCATCTTCGGATGCGTAATATCCTTATTCAGCATGACATCTTCAAGAACTCTCGAACCCCTAACCTCACCTCCGGGAATCTTCTCGACCCTGGCGTAATGCTTGATGTTGACCTCCTCCTTCCCTCCCTCCCTGATCCCTCACCACAGTGTGGACAGCCTAAAGGGCAAAATCACACGCCTCAGCTTCAACTATCGAGAAACAAACTTTGTGCCGATAGAAGACTAGATCAAGTTATGCATCACCTCGTCATCGCCCGTAGAGATAGGAATGGAGATGCCCGCAACGATAGCTAGGGCATTGGTAAGAGCTCTCTTGAAAGCCTGGATGGATAATGGCGACGAGATGGGTGTTGCTTGCGAGTGCGGGAGAGCTTGTGTGAGGGTTTCACCGGTAAGGATGATCACGGTAGTAGTACCATCTCCAACTTGTCGTCCTATTCACAAAGGGGCCCGCAAGGTTAATGGCTACTCCTTTAAAAGAACCCAACCTGCCACTATACAGATCTCAGGGCCGACACCCCCGGAACTAGAGGCAATAGTACCGTAGAATCTCGAATAATTGAACAATGTGCCATGTAGTCAAGAATTTCCTACCTCGGAAAAGGGGGAATCGCAGCAAAAAAAGAGCTGCTCAGCCCATCTGTGAGACAAAAGAACAAAAAAACTCCAGACCTTACAAGAGGAGGCAACTCCAACGACGTGGCACATTGTTCAATTATTTGAGATTTTACGGTAGTAGTCAACAGGGCGGGGAAAACAGTCATACTTGCGCCCGACTCAACTCAATCATGCTCTCAGCAGCAGGATGCGCGACCTCAATTTCTCTCAGAATTTCATGTCCATCGTTTGCTAGCGCAATTCCAGCCATTGGGTCCAACAGCATTTTCAATATTTCTTTAGGACCCAAATTAGACAAGCCCGGATGATGTCCGCAACAGTCCTAGCAGCGGTAATATTTGAAATTTGAGCTTTGCATCCTATCGGCCAACACGAGTATATCATACATCAGAAAACTGAACTTGATCAGATAAGAGTGGAATATAAAAATGGATGAAATACCAAGTCTGACGCTCCCCGGACTGAGTTTTCATAACTAGCACTGGAACCTGCATTGTAGAGAGAATAACAGAAGTAATTATCTGATGTGAACTTCTAGGGAGCTGCTCAAAGATGGAGAATGGATTTGGTAAGAAAAGGGCGGTGTAGAAGAGGGCAATGCGGGGCGGAAAGGGCTCCACAATATTTTTTGTTTGGTATGGCAGCAGAATGTTGCCAAGCCTATGGTATTTTTGATCACCTGCCGTGTCGTAACCAGTCCCAATTATACTACGGTACTTGTGGAATAAGTTACAAGCACCTACTCGAGTACGTTTAGTGTAGCATAGAAAGCCCGAAATAGCAAAAGGCTTTTTTAAAAAAATAAATAGATAAATAAATAATGACATTGTTTCGTACTAGGGGTTGCCAAGTAAATCCGTAGGTGGTGGCAACAGAAGAAAAAACACCGAATAGCAACACAGCATGGTACAGTGTAGCATGTTGCTGTGTTTTCCTATGCAAATAAAAACGATGTCTTAGACATCACTGCCATCCTCATCTTGTACAAAAACATCTTGCCTGGTGCTTGTACTGTACTCGTAAGGACACTTCCAAGTTCCACCAAAACATCAAGATCCCCCTTCCTCCCCATCAACTACCACTTCCGCTATTATCATAATCCACCCGCAAACCCATTATATTGTGCCTCCTGACGATACCCACTCCCCCGACTATCGGGCTCCGTACCGGTGCATTCACCAAAACATAAACACATGTCACTCCTTAAACGCCCATCCCATGGTTTCCTGGTCAACTATACAAACTTTCCTCGTCTTATTAGGACCTATAATCTGCTCCCGCGGGACGAATGGAGACACCTGAAGAGAAACCGAGATGACTCTTGTGATCCGTGGGGATCAGGGCGCCACGATTATATGTATGACTAATACAGAATAATAGCGGGGTTCAGTGGTGTAGTTAGTCGGCTTATCATTTCCTATGACAGGTATTCACGTGGGACAGTTACCACGAAAAATTGAAGGGGACACTAATCACAACACCACTAGGGAAGGGACGTGCATCATCGCCTCGCCAAATGTCCGGTTTCAGATTACCCACCATCCTTACCGCAGATCAGTACCCCAACAACCCTACCAACCCGCTTCAAATCTTACCTTGGAACTAATCTCCCAAACACCAATTCCAATGACGCCAGCAGCAAACCCCACCATCAGCGCCATATATACCAGTGTTTACCATGGTCGATCCAACCACCAGCACCCCCTCACGTTTTGTCACAAACACGAAAAAAACCCTGGAGTATGTGCTAAAGACGCAGACTGTCAGTCTTGTGCATCTAATCGAATTCAAGAAGCGTCGCGTCGAACTGGTAGCAAGGTCAGACCGCGATGCAGCTGAAAAACTAGAACCGATTCGCAGCAGCAGCGGCGGCGGAGGTTGGGGACCTGCGAGCTCATCGCGGGAAGCTAGTGAGGCACCCACCGGCAGCGGCGGTAAGAGTAAAACGAAGCGTAACAAGGTAGTCAAAGGGAAATTATCATTCGCTGGGGAGGGTGATGGGGATGGCACGGATGATGGCCGCTACTCTTCATCCGCAGACCCGACAAGGTCTAATAGTGGGGATAAAAGTGTCGAGGAGGACGAGGTGAAGAAGCGGAAGGGTAATCCAAAACTGTGGCTACCGGCTCCGAAGGTCTTGACGAAGAAAACACTTTGGAGGAAGGCTCAGGAGCGTGAGACTTTGAGGAGGGAATTTTTGGATTTGGAGGAGAAGATTAAAAAGGAGGAGATCAGTATTCCGTTTGTTTTTTATGAGGGTAGGTATTGTGCATGCTGCAACTTTCTGAAGTTGACATACGGCTAACACCCACTAGGCACTAATGTTGCTCGGCCCACTGGAGCGGGAGTGATGGTTAAGAAAGGTGAGGCCGTATGGCTCTTTCGCGAATGTACTATGAGAATGTCTGGAGGCAGGGAGTGGCTCAGGGTTGCGGTTGATGATTTCCTGCTTGTTGGCGGTCAAGTGATAATACCTCACGTATTTCTTCCACCTCTTCCTCCCTTTTCGCGATCACTAACTCGCTCGACAGCATTTTGAATTCTGCGACTTTATCGTTAATCGCACGATGGGGCCCAACAGATTATTGTTTGATTTCCCTTCATCTCCATCGCCCCCCTCCCAAACATGCGCTCCGAATCCCAACAGAGATGATCCTACAATGACAAAAGTGGTGGATCGCCGCTTGTAGGAACGGAACAAGCATATATTCACTGCACGCGTGTTGACGGAATTTGATCCCAATATGGATTACTCGCACATTGTACAGCGGGATATGGGTGGGAATGCATTTTTTCGTTTGAGCCTCCTTCTTGGCAGTCTGCTCTGGCTTCTCCTCCCAGGATAGTTTCATGTGCTATCAGAAGGCTCCTCTGAAAAATATGGTATGGTACTGTATATGAAATTTACTTCTTTTTTTCCTACCTCTCGCTTGTTTGGTGACATGGAATACAGGACCTAGACGAATGGTTGACCCCAATGTAAAACCCTTCGTATGTTTAGTTGCTAGGAGAAATTCAAAGAAAATGATAATTGGATGTGTTATCCCATTACAAGTGCGAGTATGTGTCCGCGTTAACCTCGATGCCGCACGTGCTCGAAGAATGAAATTCTAAATTTCCCCAATCTCATCACTTGTTTTCTTTTCCTCACCCCGAAGCTGACAATTGTTCTCATCATCGCTACGACTCCTTGCTCGTTTGACTGAAATACCACCTTAGGATGGATGGTTTTATCCTCTGGTGTAATGACCTCCGATGTCGTGCTCAAACTGATGGCCGCGCCGTTGTGACTACCTGCAGGTAAGTACCTTCCTGATTTTATTAAATAAACCAATCACACTGCCCAGGGGTGTCAGTAAAAATCGGCAAATAACCTGCTTGTCCTGACAGAAACATACACTCGTGCGGGATAAGCGGGGGTTGTCTTCCCTTTCTTCACTGAACTCCCGAGTTTGTTCACCCCGCTCTTGGATCCCTTATGTTGATTATCTTTCTTTACGTCCTACAGTCATATTTACTGCCTCCCATGTGCTGCCGCTCTACAGCTTACAGAACCCCCTCCGAACGGTCAGCGAACCTGTCCGGCCTGCGGTACATCACTTTCCAAGCCAGACGACTCAGTAATCGCAGTTCTCAACCTAAGCGACGACTACAAGACTAGTGTTCTCAGTGTACTCAGTCCGAGTAACATAATAGAAATCTGCACTCGTGGGCTCGCCTTCTGGACCTATCATGTGACCCAGGAAATGTCCGTGTTAGCTCCTTCCCTACAGTAGGACGAGGGGCTGATCATCGCATAGATTTTATCAAGAACATCTCGCAAAGTCCGAAATTCAAGGGGAGAATGAGAAGATTATTCGTAATGCTAATGCTGAAATCTCTGCCCTACGGAATAAGATAGCCGGGATAGGGGTCGCTGAAGATGAATTGAGAAGGAAGAACCATGAGTTGATGCAAGAGTGGAGGGAGAAGGCGACGAAGCTGGAACAAACACAGGTATTCTTGGCTCATATTTACCATTCCCATAACAAGAGACCTTGCGCTAATACTGTACAGGAACTCTATGATAAACTCAAACGCTGGACATTAATATCTCAAGTCCAGCAGGCTGCTGCGGATCAGGCTGATCCGGCGCTATATATGACCTCTCACCCGCATTACAACTCCCGGCACTTCCAGGACACCCAAAGCAAATCCTCGGGAAACTTTCCTCAACAGATCCGGTCGAGCCTGGATCCTTAATACATCCTACCCGGTACGAGGATCGGGAACATTCATTGTCAGAACAGGGCTGGTCATGGGGGAACAGCCATTCACTCCTTCCAGCGGCCAGTACGGAGACCTGATAATGGTCTGGGTATGCTCGTTAACTGTAGATGTTTGTTCTTTCGCATTGATTCCTCTAACACGCCCCTTAAACATTCATTACGTCAGATTCCGTTCCCGTCCACTCCTATTGCCACCCACAGGCACCGCCAACGTTTGAATATCCAATCTACGGCTATTCAATTCACTGGTCCGCTTAGCGGATGCGGCAGACCACCTTTGAGGGGGCTGGATGAGAACGCTCGGGGTGGGCGGATGGCAGGCAGAGGAAAGAACAGAAGGCTTGAGGTAGATCAGAATGGAAGGGTTGTTCTTGACCAACATGGACAAGGAAACCTTTTTTTCTCCCCATGGCGATGGTGATTCTGAGGTCTGGACGTTGGTTTGGTTAGCTTTCTGACATCCGCTACCCGACTTTTCTATTTTTATTTTTCGATTAAAAGAGAGGCATCATACGGGCGGGGTGAATTCAATAGATGGTGTTCTGCCCCTAAATCAGTTTCTGCGGAGGGGAATACCAATGCTAGTGGGTCTTGAGGTGTGAAATTAAGCTAGTCCATGCCGAATTCTAGATAAGAAACGTTGCCGTTATACTCACAATGCTCCTGATACGCCAATCTCAGTAGAGCCTTACACTGCTTTCACTGTATCTTCACCAATCATTTTTGATCATTGCTGAGCCTCCTTCCTCGCTTTCTCCGTTTGCTCCTCCGCTCTGCTCAGTCTCTTGCTTCGTGCAATGTTCGGGACAAGTTCCTATGCGACCATCCACAGCTTTTTCCTCTGGCTTTCCTGGACACCGGTTAAGCTAATGCCGACGAAGGGGTTTTCTTCCATGAGTTTCAATCAGTATCTGCGCAGCCTAAGCTATTCTGCGAAATAAAACAATAAAACATGCCTAATTAATACCAACGAGCTTGTTGCCAATTACTGCCCCTATGTTAGTGAACACCTGATAGGTTTAGCCAGAATACTGTATATATTTTGAATTAACATAATAATATTATAATGTTTATAGATTTTGCCCTGCCCCGAGAAAACTCTCACAAATGTCATGACACAACAAGTATGTTGTCTATCATTACCTTTCGAGTCGTATCTATCCGATTGGTTGAAACTCTAAAAGTGAGAGAAAACCGGAAAGGAATGAAGGGATGTGGCAGTTCAAAACTAGCGCAAAACTAGTGCCTACTACTACTTAAGTTGGTATCGCGAAGAAAAAGATTGCGTAAATATGTTGCAAGGAAGTTCAATATCATCCAACTCATGACGCCACATGGGAAGAGCCTTTCCAAATCCGTTAAAGTACAGTACTCTAGTATCAAAGCTTACGAGCCATTATTCCGCCAGTTTTACGATCCCCCCCGATCGGCACAGCTTAACCCCCTTCCGACTATTCCTATCTACTGTACACACTTTATTTATTTTACAACACTTTATCCTTTTTGCCTACCGTTGGCTGTCCAAGTCCTTCTATAAGTACCCTTCTATCCCCCTACCTTAAGTTTCCCCCATGCAACCTGCACTTCTTGCCTGCCGTGGGCGCACCATTTTGTCTCTCCTCCTTTTCAAATCCAAACTGACAACGTCTTCTCTTCTCTGCATTATTGTTAAACCATTGCTCATTGCCTGCATTGACTCAATCTTCCCATTCAACCGTCACTTTGCCCTCTGGTTTCCTATCGTTGGTAACAAGGGAGTTGGAACCACTATCGTTGTGGTATTTCTTCCTGAGGTGACTTAGTGTTTTGTTGATTTGGGCAAGTTTGTTTCTTTTGTAAAGGGGCTTTTTGTTTTGTTTCAATCCACTTCGTGAAGACCAAGGTAAGTCTATTCACACTCCCAATGGAGTGTTATTTCTAACAAGTAGCCAGAATTCTTGATCGTATGAGAGAGGAAGAAATATCACACATAGCTAACGATTTTATTTACCATACGGGTTATCTGTAATGGTTTAACGAATACAAGCATAATACAAGTGTTTTGGATTAGCCTTCAAAGTCAGCATTGGTGTCAAGGCTAGGTTAGTTAGGTTATCCTTTTTTGCAAACAATGCAGCTTACTGTTGTAATAGGATGAAGAAACCTGTTGGTCGGAAAGTTGCTCACAGACAAACGCTTAAGGGTGAGCCCGGTCGTATTGTTCGACAGGCCTATACAACGGATAACCTGCGTCGGCCTGGACAGCCTCCAGAATCCATTTAGTTAGACACTACTCTTTTCAATTGTATGGCCGAACAACCCAAGTCTCCAAGGCCACCCAAGAAGATGACAAGCAAGGGTATCCATCGCACCATCTTAAAGAATGGCGAAGAGTTGGAGAACCGGCTGAATTTCCTCTTTAAGTTGCATCTGACAAAGAGTGAGAGAGGTGCTTGTGAGGAAGCGAGGCAGAATGGGCAAGAATTCTTTCGCTTACTCAGGGCTCTGAAGGTGAATAATCTTTTTTTCCTTTCTATTGCTTGACTACCCAAGTACATGATGATCCTTGATCATCCTTTTTGTCTAAGTTGTCCGGTTAGTGGTTATGAGAGGAGAGGTTGCTAATGTGGTGTGCTTGCCTTTAGGTAGTATTGTGGAAGTCTTTTTCAATATCAATATCGACACCCATACATCTCGGACGAAACTCAATGAACTCCAAAATCTCACTCTCTCTGAAGTTGAAACCACTAGCAAGAACTATCTGCCGATCCAACTACCACTAGCTAGCTTTTATCCAGCTCTTGACTGTTAGCTTAAGCGCCTCTTCCTTTTATTCTCTCATCCATATTCCCTCCTTTACGGTCGCGCGGTCGGAAACACAGTTCAAGCGCAATTCCGGGAAACATAGCTGATTACGCCTGCATCAATACCCCTTCCGTTCCGAATAGCAGACGGCACAAAGAGTATGAGCAATGGCTGCATGAAAGCCCTGATCTCTGCTCCAGTCCCGAATCGCGCTGCGGGGTATTTCATTGTGGCTTGTAGATGGAAAGAAGTCATGAATCGCCGGGGTCTGTAATCATCAGGTTGGTGCTTGTGTACATGCCTATCAGCATGACCTGTTCACCTCCATCCACAACATCTCCTCACTCAAACTGTTCCTCTCGGGTGCAATTGAAAAGTCCCAACTGTTGCTGGGATAATGCACACGTAATAGTCAACCGGTGAAACTAGACTATGGCTCTACTAAAAGGGTACTAGGGAGAATCAAAACCTTTATTTGCTCGTCCTCCTCAAAACTAACTAACCAAACATAAGTCTATATAAGAATAATAAAACTCTCTCAATCATTCTATCATCTGGCACACCTATCAATCTCTCCTTCATGCGTAATCCCCTTCTGCCTCTGTACCTCCGTACTCTGAACAATGGAAAGTCATAACCAGAAACCGTTCGATCTATCTTTCTGTCAATCCTTCTATTTAGAACAAATGAAACAAGTATAACTGCTGTCCAGTCTTGTCCCTCAGCTATCTGCCTTTCTAGCTACTAACAACTATCCGCTTCGATCAACTCCAACACCAACGTGAATAAGTGCCCGTTTACCTATAGACGGCCATCTAGCAACCGGAGACAGTTCAGACCGTCAAGAAAGGTTAAACGGTCGGAGGTGTGTAGGGTGAATGGATGGATACATGTTTACCTAATTATACGGTCTAGTATAGTTTAGTGTGAAAATTTGGTTAATTGACATGAGGTGTGCAACCATGTAGCTTTCGGCTCTCCACAGTGCTCGGCAACCGAGATAGTAGACTGACGAACAACGTCTCCTAACAGACGAAAGAAGGGAATTTTGTCTCTAAAATTACTCTGGGTTATGAGAGAACAAATTGCTATTTGAGCGAGCTGATTGGTAGCTATTCTTGAGATTGCGTATAGGGCGTAGGGAAGAGTATTGTGGCGGTCACCATCAGTGTGCTAACTGATCTTAGAATAGCAGGAGATTTAATATACAACTAGCTAGGCACTAGCTAGCTTTGATGGCTACTGATATTTTGACCTGATAGGTTCTGGCTCTTTGATAGTAGATCAAAATAGCCATATGCCTAAATCATACGCTCAAATCATATGCCCATATCAGATAAACAAGATAGACATGAAAGATATCCTGTCCTCATACCTAACACCTAAACTGAGCTATTATCTCTGAGGCCACTAGCCTGAGTTAGATAACTAATGAATACATATGCTATTTAAATAGGAGGTTGATGATTCTATATATATAATTGAAGATTATGAGTGAACGGTTCTCTATTCATAGGATATCACTCGGTGAGCACAACCAGAGCCCCATGTAGGGGAAGTGCGGGGAATCATAAGACGGGACCTGTCTGGGTAATAGATGGTGAAAATCAAGTCCCCGCCCCGTCAGTGCCGGGTTGAACAGATAAAAAATAGTCCCCGCCCCGGAGTAAGAGCGGGGCCTCTGAGTGAAAGCCCGCCCCGCCCCGCCCCATAATGAACTCTAAGGCTAATCAGGAATTATATAGTGCAAAGGGACTAGAACCGGGTCCTCAAAACAGGCAGACGCAGTATTGAATTAGCTGAACTTGGCCAGAAATTTTCGAAAAAAAACCTCCCAGAGGAAGCTATACATTAGTATACTATCTCTGTGTCAAGTATTGGCCCATCACCCCGGAATAGCTGTAGCAAGCCTATAGAAAACGTAAACAGCTGCCAATTGTCAGCTTGGGGACACAAGTACAATAGAAAATGTGAGACTAGACAATTTTCTGCGGCCCAGTGAAACTATAAAGAAATACCCAACAACCTAAATAAGCTTAAAACTAAACACACGCTGAATCTCAGCTAAAAGTACACCCCAGGAAAACTGTCCTCCCGAGTGATCCCGTATGAACACAGACATTTCCACCACCATGCTCTAATCTCCCACTAAAAACCGTAACAAGTGCCCAATCCCTATAATGCACCCACCTAGATATATGCAAACTGGCAGTCTGAATTAGAAACTCCGAAAAAAGATGGAGATTATCTACCACCTCCTCTCTCACTTAACAACCCTCGAAAAGCCCCTCGATCATTTTATAATTGATCTTCTTGGAATAACTCCTGCACATGAGCATGTTCTTCGCACTGTTGGCAGGGGTAGCAGTGATTTCCTTCCTGTTGCTATTGCTGGGTTTATTCCTCTTCAGCTTTTTGGCACTCTTGATGATACCATTGCGGAGGTCGGTTTGCTTGTTTAGGTGTTTCACTATAATATCCATGTTAGTCATACCATGGCACTCATTGGGAGGGGAAGGGAGAATAAAGAGAAAGAAGAAACAAAGTGAAGATCTTGCATTCTTGTTCACACAAGTAGTCTTTGTTAAGCTCTACCTAGATCTTCTCCTTCAGGTCTCATTCCTCTTCGGCGAGCAGTGCGTTCTAGACTTCAAAGTCGTCGTAGCAGAGCCATCTAGTAGAGAGACGATCTCGAATGAAATTACTTCCTCCATGATGGCGGAGTGTTGGGCATCGTAGGCCTTTTCGACGCCCTGCGGTGTGGGAGGGTGTGTGATGTCGATTGGTGTTCTGGGGAGTGAGGAGATCGGGAGTGGCGAAGGGGCGGGGAGTTCTGGGATTACCATGCCGTCTGCGTCCAGTTGCCGTGTCTTGGTTTTTCTGAATAGGCAAAAAACAATGTCAGTTAATCCGAGTGATATTTTGTGCAGTAATAAATTGCACATCCATCCTAGGATCCAACACTCATGATACGAATACTCGTATGATACCTACATGTTTCCTTTAAAATGCACCTTATACTCGGATACCAGGTTTAGTCCATGAACAGGATTTTGGAGGGGTGGGTACTGGGCTTATAGGCCATATGCACATGCAGTGGTATATCATATATGTTAAAAGAGACGAAATTCTGTGAACACTTTTTTGATAAGAATTGGGGAATTTTGATTTTCCAAGGTTCTAACTGGCTAAGCTCGAATATTTGGTTACTGAGCTTGTTGCCAATCACTCCCCCAGTGTCCACCGATTATATCCATGCCCTGACTAGATAAAGCCTCTCCTCTCCCGCATTCCCCCCCCCCCCCATCCTCCCACCATCAATCCATCCACAGAATCCGAATCATCATCAAACAACCACACACTCTTGTTTTTTTCCCTTTCATTACGTTCTCAAAGCTCTTTGTTTGTCAAGCCAATTTCAGGAGTTTTTCTTTTCTTTCTCGCATCAAGGTTACTAACAGACTTGATTCTTCATCCAGCCACATTTGCAGCATCACACAATGGTCTGGACCACGGCCATTACCGGGGCGGTCCCAACGCTCATGAAAATCGTCGATGATCGCTTTACACAGTATCAAGAGAAATTTGAGGCTAGGAAGAAGGGGAAGGAGATAGCTGGGTCTGGGGCGGGCTGGGGGTGTGTGAAGTACGCCCCATGCTGGCGGGGGTGGGGGAAGGTTTAGGAGTGGAAATAGTCCTGAGAGTCGGGAACAGATAATTCAGAATGGTGGGTTTGTCCTATTTTTATTCTACTCGCACCCTATTTTGCTCCTAATATATTTTGTTCCTTCTGGGCCGACATGAGCTTTGAGGACGTTGTAAAATTGTTCAACTCGCCGGGGTTGTCAATTGCCCTGAACATTTTGCAGATCAGGCCTAACGATGGTTGACCTTATCCGTTACGCACTACTTCAACCGATGTCGCGAAGCACAATCCGTGTTCACCTGTTCAAGTTGTCTATACATTGTCAATCATCTCAAAAAGAGTTCCCACATGCTCATTGACTTCTCAGACATACAAATTGCGAGTTCCCCGCTTGAAGCGGACAGGCTTCTTGCTGCTAACCGCGCTCCAGGTGAATGTCTTCTCTCTCACCAACACCTACTTTCAACTTGTTCAAATCCTCAAAGTCCGGTTACCACACATAGATCCTACAGTCTACGTCTACCGCTTCGCAAAGCACCTCAACTTCGGCGGCGAACCGACTAAGGTCTCTAATGACGCCCTCCGTATCATTCAGCATTTGTCCCGTGATTGGATGGTAACAGACTGGCTTTCAGGGCCTATCTGACCGGGTCTGGCCGGACTGCAGATATCTGCAGGCTTTCGAGTGATAAGATGTGATTGCGATAAGATAAGGAGATGAAACGCCAAGAGTTACGGCCGCAGAGGAGTGGATCAACGCGCAACCGAGGAGGAAACTTTCTTTCCATTCACCCTTGCTCTCATGATCGTGCTCATGGTTAACTAACGTGAGAACAGCGCTCCCCCACCAGCCCCACTAGTGTGGAAACCAAAAAATGAATTAAAAATGTAAATACATAGTAGAATACCTAGTAGAAATTAATATCCGACCTGGGGAAATTTCTCTGCGGTGTTGAAAGGGCAAGGTGATAACGAGAGTTCCGTTGCCGTCCATCATGCGTGAATAGTTAAGGGCCTGGTTAGCGACCGTTTCTACGGTGAAAATGGCCTTCTCTCTGTTTTGAAAGGGAAGGGAAAGGGCGATTTGTATGGGGGAACGGAACGGAACCGTTACATCCAAACAGGGCCTAATTTTGTCAACGTGCTATAGCAATAAATCGAGTGATAAGAGAAAACAAGCAACTACCTCCTCTCTGTCTACCCGGATATCTAAAACCTATCAGAATATTATTAAGTTTAAATGGTGTGGCTCAGGACTGAAAACCCAACAGATATCTGGCGGCATCTTCAGATATCTGGCGGTATCTTCAGATATCTGGCGGTATCTCCAGATATCTGCGGGCATCTTCAGATATCTACAAATATCACCCACACATCAACGAAATATTAACTTATCACATGGAATATACCGAAACCCTGCCGCCGCCGCCAGGCACCCATGAAGCCTGCAGGCTTCCCCAAAGCCTGGCCTACGAAGCCCAGGTCTGTCTCACACTGGCCTGGCCTGGCCGGACTGAAAGCCGGCAGGTTATCTGCAGGCCGACCTGGCCGCTTGCCAACACTGGAGTAGAGACTTGATCATTGAAGAATTTAGAAATATATGGTTGGAGCAAGCGCACGACCCACCTAGCTATGGACCTAAAGTCTCAAAGTGGCGCAAGAGGGTCAGGGGCTTTAATGATAATGGAGAAGTCATCGAGGATCCACAGGATATCACTATTGTCGTGGCTCCTGTAGCTCTAAGTACCGCTCCCAGCGCCCCAACACTACTTACCTCCTCAATAAACCCCTCAGACTGGACGTAGACGGCTTCGTAATCCCAGAACCCCGTACCCCTTCGCCACTCCCGATCTCCTCACTCCCCAGAACACCAATCGACATCACGGACCCCCCCACACCGCAGGGCGTCGAAAAGGCCCAAGATGACCAACACTCCGCCATTGCAGAGAAAGTAATTTCATTCGAGATCGCCTCTCTACTAGATGGCTTTGCCACGACGACTTTGAAGTCTAGAACGCCCTGCTCGCCGAAGAGGAATGAGACCTGAAGGAGAAGATCTGGGCGGAGCTTAACAAAGACTACTTGTGTGAACAAGAATGCAAGATCTTCCCTTTTCTTCTTTTTTTTTTAAATCTCCCTTCCCCACCCAATGAGTGCCATGGTACGGCTAACATGGATATTATAGTGAAACACCTAAACAAGGAAACTGACCTCCGCAACGGTATCATCAAGACTGCCAAAAAGCGGAAGAGGGATAAACCCCGCGATAGCAACAGCAAGGAAATCACTGCTACCCCTGCCACCCATGCGATAAACATGCTCATGTGCAGGAGTTATTCCAAGAAGATCAATTATAAAGCGATCGAGGGGCTTTTCGAGGATTATTAAGTGAGAGAGGAGGTGGTAGATAATCTCCATCTTTTTTCGGAGTTTCTAATTCAGACTGTCAGTTTGCATATATCTGGGTGGGTGCATTATAGGGATTGGGCACTTGTTACGGTTCTTAGTAGGAGATTAGAGCATGGTGGTGGAAATGTCTGTGTTCATACGGGATCACTCGGAAGGACAGTTTTCCTGGGGTGTACTTTTAGCTGAGATTTAGCGTGTGTTTAGTTTTTAAGCTTATTTAGGTTGTTGAGTTTTGCTTTATTGTTTCGCTGGGCTGCAGAAAATTGCCTAGTCTCACATTTTCTATTGTACTTGTGTCCCCCAGCTGACAATTGGCAGCTGTTTACGTTTTCTATAGGCTTGCTACAGCTATTCCGGGGTGATGGGCCAATACTTGACACGGAGGGAGTATACTAATAAATCGAAAACAAGGAAAACTAAAGAAGGATTCAAGGAGGTAAAAATTGAACTTATGATCTTCAATAAAAAATAAAATTCTTTTGCCCGTGCTCGAACTGGGGACACCAGTGTGGTAGACTAGTGTACTACCAACTACACTACAAAACCACCTGGATAAGACCAAACACCCCTCTTAAGCTTAAATAGGAACACGCTGAGTCATACACTAAAGCCCCACTAGTTGGAGGGCAACACTGAGAATCTCATATGCCAGTCGCTTGGATAAGCTTAAAGACTTGGCACTTCGATTGCATAATTTTGTATTGGTTTTGGTAGCTTGTGAGCCCGATTTTAGATTTGCCTTGAATGGGTAGTGGCTGTCTTCCGCCAATTTGGAAGCTGGCTGAAGCATAGAGGTTACGTGCTTGGGCTGGTCCTAGTAGGAAGAGGGGGGAGAAGACTGCCAAATTCTGAAGGATTTTCGTCAGCCGCTACCTGTGACTATATTTAAAAGGGGACAGGCACCGGCGGCGGTTCAGACGGTGATTTCGGACAAAGATATTGAGGCTGGCGAAAAGGAGCCGGTTGTCACGGGTGATTAGCATAATTCTGAAGAGGCTGCGGAGGGCGTTGCTAGGAATGAATCGATCTTTACTCGAGTACATGGCAGGGAATGACATATACTATTCTGGTCAAGGGTGGGCGTAAACGGTTGCTGGATGACATGAGTGGATATGTCAGACCTGGTAAATGAACAGTGTTGATGAGTGGATCTGGCGCTGGGAAGACTATGCTCTTGAATACCCTTGCTCAGCAGATCCATTTTGGGGAGGTTACGGGCGATTTTTTAGTTGATGGGATGCCGCTTCCGAAGTCTTTTCAGCGTGCTACTGGATTTGCGGAGCAGCAGGACATACATGAGCCTACGGCTACTGTTAGGGAGGCTCTTAGGTTTTCAGCTTTGTTAAGACAGCCAGAGAAAACTCTGCACGATAATAAATATGATTATGTTGAGACCATTATCAAGCTATTGGAGATGGAAGACATTGCCGGTGCTACCGTTGGTGATCAAGGGAATGGACTGACCATCGGAGTCGAATTGGCAAGTAAGCCGGGGTTGTTAAAGTTTCTTGACAAGGTAAGCACTTCACAACTCATCACTAGGCAAATTTTCCTTACGCAATTCTGGATAGCCCATATCAGGACTGGATTCTAACGGAGCTTTCAACGTGGTCCGCTTCCTCCGCAAGCTCTCTAACTCTGGCCAAGCCATTCCTTGCACCATCCATCAACCTAGTGCTGTCCTCTTTGAGTACTTTGACTACCTCATCCTTCTGAAAAGAGGGGGTCAGATGGTCTACCATGGGCTACTCGGAAACCACTCACATACAATGATAAAATACTTTGAATCAAACGGCGCCCCACGCTGCCCCAAGGACAAGAACCCAGCAGAGTACGCGAGTACATGCTGGAGATGATCGGCGCCGGGGACCCCAACCGCAAAGAGAAGGACTAGGCCAAAGTGTGGTTAAACTCGGCAAGCCACGCCAACCATGTTGAAAATATCAGCCAACTGATAACCGCCCCCCTCTCTCAGACCTCGGAAAACCAAATAGACGATAGTGGCGAGTTCGCCATGCCCCGGCAGGCCCAAGTGCGCGCGGTGGTGCAGCGGGCGTTCTTAAGCTACTAGCGTACCCCCCAATCCACAATCGGCAAATTTGCCCTGCACATCTTCACAGGCCTGTTTAACAGCTTCACCTTCTACAAATTAAAACCTATGAGAGTCGACATGCAGTCCTGCTTCTTCAGCATATTTTTGACGCTGACCATCTGCCCACCGCTGATCCAACAACTTCCGCCTAAGTTCCTTCATTTCCGCGATCTCTTCCAAGTGCACGAGAATGCAAGCAAGATATACCACTGGAGCGCCTGGGTCATTGGTGCCATCCCGGTAGGAATCCCCTACAGTATTGTAGCGGGGACGCTGTACTTTGTAGCGTGGTACTACCCCGTCGGCTTCCCCAGGGACTCGTTCATGACCGGGTATACCTAATTTCTAATGTTGCTGTTCGAGCTCTACTATGTTTCCTTTGGCCAAGCCATTGCGGCCTTCGCACCGAATGAGCTACTAGCGTCGCTGTTAGTACCCATCTTCTTCCTATTCGTCGTAGCATTCTGCGGCGTCGTCATGCCCTACGCTGGGATTCTAAAGTTCTGGTGCTTCGTGTATTGGGTTTCACCCTTCAAGTACTTGGTTTCTGGCTTTATGGGCGTGCTAGTTCATGACGTCCCATGCGCTGCTCGAAGAATGAATTTGCGAGGTTCAACCTACTGCCTAACGTCGCTAAGTGCGCTAAATATAGGGCTGATTTCGTAAAGCGCTTGGGCGGGTATGTCGAGGAGGAGAATGGCGTGTGTAAGTTTTGTTCGCAGAGGAATGGGGATGAATTTGTAAGTTTTCCCTTCTTACTTTTGGGCTGGGGAGAGGGGCTAATGATGGGTGGGCGCATGAATGATTTGGGCAGCGAGTTTCCATGTCAGCTACAACCACTACTGGCACGACTTTGGCATCTTTTGGGTGTACATTATATTTAATTTTGCTGTTGTGTTTTTCAGTACTTGGTGCTTTCTTGAGGGGTGGAGGGCGGTGGTTAGATTGTTTAAGAGGCAGAAGTAGGTTGGGTTATGAGTTCCACAGTGGTTGTATGTTTTTGTTATTTTTTCCAATGTCTGAGTGAGGTTAATTACGGGTTTTCTTTTCTTATCCTTTCCTGTTTGTTGGCTTGCTTGAGCAGGTTAGTGCTTGGTTTCCGCTGGCTAGTCTGCTATGCCATGGTATCCAACCTGATCCCACTATGCATTACAATTGATATGGAGGTTCCTCTCACTCATTTCCTTATCTCTCCCCTCCACATCATGATTTAAGTTCTGCACACCCTGCAGCACTGGCTTCCCTCCCTCCGTGTATGACCCAATTAACATGTGATTGCACGCTTCTCTCTGCAGTATGTACCAGCGAGGTGGTAGTTTAGTCATACCCCGAAACTGCCCAACGGTATATATGGTAGAGCTGTGGGATTGTAAAGGTCGTCGGTTGTGACCGTTGAGGGCTGTTACTGTAGAGGGCCGTGAAGGTCAGGGTTCCGGATGGTCCGCGGAAGACTAGGCCTGACCAGCTAGTCCGATCCAAAGTCAAGTCTAGTCTGATGGTGGAAATTAGACCGGCCGGACAGTCAGGATTATGGGAACTGACTCGCCTAGGATTGGTCCGACCAGGCCTGCCAAGAAATTGGATATGCAGGGCTCTTTGACAGAATTAGCTTCCGATCTTGCCTTTTACTATTTGTCATAA
>Ga0307510_10001890_pt1 | contig 23500 bp, 19 predicted proteins | sample 12_EM_MG_FD_207224 | JGI IMG/M metagenome (GOLD analysis project Ga0307510, IMG submission 207224) | Populus trichocarpa ectomycorrhiza microbial communities from riparian zone in the Pacific Northwest, United States - 12_EM | ecosystem: Host-associated > Plants > Roots > Unclassified | place...
AAAAAAAAAACAGTCAAACAACGTGTTGTATAGTATTATCTAAATTTCGACTACCATGGTGACTGGAAAAACAGATGTTATGTTTTTTGACATAGAGATTCATTTTCAATATATTTTTGACCCAATACATTTAAAAAATATCTAAACACCTTGAGAAACTCATAAATAGCTTTAAAAAAACACACGAAAAACCAAAATCAACTCAAAATCAATAATCTTTCTAGGCTCAAATCTAGTTTTTTTAGGCAATTTCAAGGCACAAAATACATAAGTGGAACTTTCTCACCAAATAAAACCCTTTGACACTAAAATTGACTATTTTGATAGCAAACTTGGTCTGAATATCATTTTTATAGTTATGATTTGATTTAAAAACACAAGTTTAATAAAAATTATAAATTGCAACTCTTTTGTAAATAATATTTTAAAGATTTAAAAATGAATTTTCAATAAAAAAACCATGTAAAATCGTGATATATATTAAATAACTAAATACTTTTAAAATTATAATTGAAGCAAAATAAAATTTTAACCACACCTCACCTCATTATTTAAAAAGTAATGGGCAATGATGTTTTTTCTTGTTTTTGGCATTTTTGTAATTTTCCTATGAGTTGCAAAGATTCAAAATTCTTGGATTGCTAACAAATGGAGGGCAAATCATTTCATTTATCTCCCAAACAGCCTGTATGATGATGTTTCAATCTCAACCAATACACTAACTTGAAGCAAATATGCATTCATCTTCAGCATTTCAATCACTTCACTTCTATATATATCACAATATGTGTTCTTGTTCTATACATCAGGCATGTCCATAAAAGTTGAGCCTTTCAATCAAAATCTTTCAATAGCTATCAACAAGCATAGTGTAGTGTTTAATTGCTCTCTGTCTTTCCTGTAATGTTGAGTCCAATCAATTCACAAATGCTGACGCCACTCAAGAATCGCTTGATGAAGAGCATGGTTAGGGAGTAGATTACAGTGCTCAAGTTTAAGATTTGTCATTGGTGAAGTGTTGTGCCCGCTCTTCAGCCATCCTCTAATAGCCTCTGCTTCATATGTAAAACCATCTGCGGCAATCTGTGGATCATCCATGACTTCCTGCAAATCCAACATAACAGCCATGGTCATAACTCAAAAACAAAAATGCTAATAAGAGAACAGTAGGATTTGCTTAGGTTTCATGTTTAATTTTTGCATAAATACAAATCTACAGTGATCAAAGAGAGGGAGCATGTTCAGCAACACCGACCCATGGATGTGATTATTACCTGAAGAATAGGACAGACAAAATGAGATGGAATCCGACTTGGCTCCTTGGGTCCTGAATCAATTCCTGAAGTCTTCATTGGCTCAAGCACTCTCAAGATTAACACAAGATCTGGCCTGTCAAGTCGGTTCTTTTCACAGCACCTCAAGGCCAAGTTAGCTAACTGTTCGGCTTCCTCAAATGGCCAATTCCCACCAGAACAGTCCAGCAGTGCTTTGAAATTATCTTTTTCTATTGCACATTTTACTTCTTTCAATATGTCCAAACCAGCTCTCCCAGTCAAAAGCTGTAACAGTATAATTCCAAAAGAGTACACATCTGACTCTGGAGTAAGCATCCCGGTCTCAAGATATTCTGGATCAATATATAAAGAGGTGAAATTGGGGTTGGATTTATTACAAATTCCAGTTAAGTTTGAACCGCTTTCACTTTGTGGGATCAAATAAAACACGCCAAAGTCAGTAAGTTTACTGACAAAGTTAGCATCAAGGAGGACCTTGGATGGTTTTAAATTCCCATGTATGATACAAGGCTTGTTAGAGTGTAGGAAGACAAGGGAAGAGCATATCTGGACAGCAATGCGTATCCGAGTTTGCCAAGGAAGCGGAGGCATCTTGTCTTTGCAGAAAAGGTTATCTTCAAGGCTTCCATTTCGGACATACTCGTAGACAAGCGACCTAGACTCTGGACAGGTTCCAACTAGCATTACAAGGTTTGGGTGCCTCACTCTACTAAAAATCTCTACCTGAAATTCAACAAAAAAGAAAATCCATGGTCAAAAAGTTTTCTGATTCCTTCATATGGCTTACCATTTTCATACTACAGTAACTCACATTGCTGGACCATGAATCATTTTACACACACAAACACACGGACAATCTGTCTATAGCTCTCGCAGGATCTAATCTGTTTACAAACCAAGCACCTGTGGGATGCATATTTATTAGCCCCTCAATCATTTGTTTCTTCGAAAATTATTTTAGATTCAATAGCTCTCATCCTGGTCTGATATAAAAATTGAACAGATCTTCAAAATAATATTGAAGATATATATCCAAACTTCATAACTATAGGTGAATGGAGTAGCAGATTAAGCAATAATCTCAAGGCAAACAGAGGGAAAACCTTTAAAAAAATAAAAGACTAGCAAGGTTAATTTTATTTCTTTGCACAAGCTTTAACTTTAATCTCTCAATTATCACCGATCACATGTCTCATCATGATTGATTGTTTCAAGCAATGATTCAGCTGGTGTGTAAATAAATTGATGGTATTATAGAGATGGGAAAACATGATTACCCCATTTTGAAAGTCCAAGAGGCTTTGAGAGCTGTAAGATGGAAACATCTTGATGGCAACAAGGAGATGGCGAAGGAGCCCTTTGTAGACACTTCCATATTTTCCTTCACTGATCTTCCAGGATGGATCAAAATAGTGAGTTGCTTCATTGATTTCCATAAAAGAGAATTCAAGGATTTCTGACTTGCTGCCTGAAGCTGCCGCTATAGCTGATCTTTTTAGCCTTCTAACTTCCTGTCTTGCATTTTCATACTCCACCTTTGCTGCATCCCGCCTTTCCTTAAAACTTATCAGGAGTTGCACAGCTGAGATGATCTTCTGCTCCAACTCCTCCACTGTATTCTGGGACTCTGCAATTTGGCTCTCAAGTGCAAACTTGTGCTCCTGGACCATCTGGAGTTCTTTTAAAAATTCATCACGCTGATTCTTTTTCTTTTCCACTTCTTGCTTTCTTCTATTCAAGGCTTCCTCCATTTCTTTTCTTAGGCTAATCTCCTTAATGCATAAGTTTTCTAATGCTATGGCCTGTAAGAGTATAGGATGGCAACAAGGTTACTGTGAAAAAAAAGAAGGTATTTTCCAATATTCGCAAGAAAGAAACATAGAACCTTAATTAGTAATATTCTTTGCTAAAATTTGGAACTTCTCTTTTCCTAGTGGAAACAGAAGTACAGAACGTAATCAAGTCTGAAACAATAATTTATGAACTCAACAGCGCCAGCAAGTCAATAGCAAAAGATGAAAAAAAGAAAAGAAATAAAAATTTTGCCTTGCATTTGGCCTCCATAACATTGTCTTCCTCTTTCCATCGCTTTACTGCCTCCACAAGAGCCTTTTGCTTTGAGTCCTTAGTATCCATAATTGCTTGTTCCAATCTAGAACATGTTTCTTCAGTTGTTTGCGTCTGAGTTTTTTCTTCCTGCAAAAGCCATGGAGCACTATAACCTCATGAGGTGGTTTAAACTAGAATCGAACAATTGGCTTTAGTGACATCTATAAAGACCACATGCATATGTAGAATGTATTTGTAAGATAATTCGTTGTGTAATCCTCAAGATGATGACCTCAAATTCAGCCTTATCATGTCAAAGTTCCTGGAATTCAACAATTCTGATGGTAGCTCATTGATTTCTTCATAGTACACATATGAACATAAGAAATTTTTTTTTAATGAAAAAAAAAAGATTTTATAAGAATGAAGTATTTGAGAGATTATTGGGGAATAGGACATCTTCCAATCCAACAAAACAAATCTTAAAACACAAAATCAATATAAGAGGGCATTCCATTTACTCTGAATATCTGCTCCAGAAGTGCCACATGGAAGCAAGGAAACATGTGAGATAAAATGGTTTACTGTATTAAGATCTCATGCCATACCATGAAAATCAAAATCACAGATGAAGAGAAAAACATCTCATGACTTTTGAGCTGAGGAAAGGAGCAGAGAACCAGTTTCTCTAACCTCATCTGCCAACAATGGAATCAATTTGGAAGTGCTGAGTATTATGTTGGTTGATTGACAAGAATGAACAGGATAATAATCAAATCTTCCCAATATTCCTTCCAGGTCACCAGCAACTTCCTCTGCATCTGTACAGCTCTGCAACAAAGTTATTCCTCTAGCACTCATTAAGAAAACAAGTCTTTGAGCTCTCCACATGAGAAACAAACTCAATAGATTTGATCATCAAATGCAATCTCTGCGTTGGTCAGTAAGCTTACCGAGAGATCTATCTAGTTGTGTAAGAGACTCTGATCTCAAGAGTCTCAATTGCTCAGTATCTGAATCTGAACTCAGCAGTAGCAATGGAAGAGAAATCTCTGTTTCGGATCCATAATCTCTACCTTCCCTGTTTTTTTCACATTCCATCTATGAGCAGCATTGGTGGTTGAATCAAAGTAATAGCAATAACAGAAGGAATTCAAGCGGAGGAGATACTCCAGACTGGCCAAGCCTTCACAGCAAGGCTATTGCACAGCATTGATGAGATGCCTATGTTTTAACTGAAATGCTATCCATTCAGTTCAATTCTCGTTCAATTAGAATCTATGGAGATCTACAATTGCGGTTTTGCTAGTAAATTTCAGAATCCAAGTTAATGTCATTCAAATCATGTGCTCGTACATATGTAAATGCAATGAGTCTCATGGATAGATTCTCTAACCATGATCAGTCTGATCCTGTGATCTAGAAGTTGTTGATCAAAACAGACCAAACAACCCACTAGCCCAAGATTTATAACACAGTTCTAACTCGGTGGACCACCAACCACAACCAAAGAATCAACAAAAGAAATGGTCTGCTAGTTCAAATAAGCACACTAAACAAACCAAGAGTGAAATTTTATAAAGTCAAAAGCACCTTGTGTAGATAAGAGAGCCTCTGCAAACAAACCAGATATGGCAGGAAGTTGGTGCTTGCTGGCACACAATTATTGCTTTCTTGGACTTTATTTCTCCCAGTTTCCTGCAACAGAAACACACTCAAATTAACTGGGAGTGGCGTGAGTTCTTTATATCAGCTATACTATGTGAAGAAACTTATTAAGAAGAATCTATACATCATTTCTTAACATTACTGTAGCATCATGAAAATAGTGACAAAGGAGTAATTGCACTAAATAGTTCATACTTTGAATAGTATTTATCAGCTGCTGCTCCCATGACAAGCCACCTAATGTTGTATTGAGCAATAACCTCAACAATTCCCTTAGCTATATCGTCCATCTTGATCCATACTTTGTCTGCTTCTACCTACAATATAACCAAGTTTATCAATAAACTGTTTTGAATGTCCACATATGTAATGACCCTGGCCTGGCTTCCAAAAGCATTTGAGTTTAAATCACATTTGGATAAAGTAATTTTTTTTTTGTGTTCAATTTAATACAATTCAAAGCATTAGTGTTTAACGTCTGGGACTCAAACTTCTATTCCAAAGCTGACACTGACACTCCATCGTGACTAGTTAGAAAAGACTGAAGAATCAGAAAATTACCCCCTCTTGAGCAAGAATGAGACGGTATTGATCCAAGACATCATGCATCTTTTTCGTTTCAAGTTCTTGGAATGCCTTGACAGCATCTTCCTTTAGTTTATTGACAGCAAGTTTTCTGTGTGCTGCATAAATCCCAAGAAGATCAAAACAATTACATCAGGCCATCCACGACAAAATTAAAAGAGGCAGAAATCGAAAACACATTTCTCTTTACAATCTCCATAAGCATGTGGTTTCCTTTTAAAAACCCAGTTAATTGAAATTCTCAAAAGCTTCACATCCTAGGAAATTCGATTCCATTCAAATTCAATATCAAATCATCGGGACCAAAAAAATAATGCCCTTTGATTGCAATACGTTGTGGATTCTTTGTTATCTGGGAGCTGTGATGAAACAAAAGCAAGCAAACAAATAAATAAATAAACAGAAAGCTCTGCTGACTTCAAAACAAGTAATCAGCCATCAAGCTTATACAGCACTGATATTTTATCCCTGTATAGCATAAACAACAGCACAGGATGGATTAATCACTAATAAAAATATTGTCTTTTTCAATATATAAAACATGACCTTTAAAATTCAATTTTCCTTTCCTTTTCCTGAATTCTCTCAGGGACCAAACATGGAATTAATCAAAACTAATAGCAACATTAAAATGGATGAAAAATCATTAAAAGAAAACAATAAAAAATGAAAACTCACTGAAAGACACAACATTTGCAGGCCGGTGAACATAGAGGAGACATATCTTCTTGCCTGCAAAACTCTGTAATACCCAAAAAAGCAATCTTTTACTCTTCTCTACATTCTTGCCAACTGCAACAAATATAGTCTCCTCCAAATCAAACACTCTCTCTGCCTCGAGCCCATCAACACCCTCCATCCCTTGTATAATCCGATCACCTTCTCCGTCTGTTAGGTGAGAGCCTAGTGAGTGAGTCAATCAACAGTCTCCTCGAGTCGCAAACTGGGTGGCTAAAAAGGAATAAACTTTCCTTTTCTAGAGTACTTTTTGTGACGTGGGGTTAGCTATTCTAGCTTGCCAACCTTTCGAAAAAGTATCGGAGAAGATGATTTCTTTCTCCTTGCATCAGTATTTTTTCAAGAGTTTCTACAAATCTTAAACTGCAAGTCAAGACAAAAGCTAATATAATGAGTGATTTGAGGACAAGTGGAACATCTACCTGGCAATTGGGTTTTTGTTTGTTTATATACGCCTACCTACAGTTTCACTATTTCATTGACCTTTTCAAACAATCAATTTCTTACATGACAGATTCAACTCAACTCCTTGTTAGTTTCTTGGTGTTGCCTTAGATTTCTGTGTTCAGACAGAGAAAACTTACAAGTTAGGGTGGGCATGCCAGTTCCTAGCAGTTGAGTTGATGCTGACTTTCCTATTTCATCGTGAACGATGTGTTGGTGTTTTTTTTTTTACCGGGCCATGGTTCCTTGATAATTACAATCTAAAAAAACTTAAAAATCTGAAATCTACCATAAAAACAGATCTCATTTTTATGTATTTTACACTTTGATTTTCTGTTGTTGAATTTTTTCTATCCTCAACAAAACTTGACAAGTTATTAAATTATATAAGGCTATAGTTGTATAATTAAAAAAAATTAAGGAATAAAAATAAAAACTTGGTTTCTTTACCTAGTTATTTTAATATATTTTGTAATAATTTTAATTGTAATCGATAATGTGATGCAATGCTTTTTTTAACAATTGAGCTTAAAAGAGGCTTTAAGCCAATTTGTCATAACAATCTAGAGTTGCATTTATTTTTTAAAATATTTTTTATTTAAAAATATATTAAAATAATATTTTTTTTTATTTTTTAAAAATTAGTTTTTATATTAATACATTAAAATATCTAATTGATTAAAAAAATTAAAAAATATATTAATTTTATAAAAAAAATATAAAAAAAAAGGGACGCGGTGGTGCACCTTAGCTTCTTCTCAAAATGTCATGCAGTCGTACACTCGTACCACCTGACCTGACCTTCTTTCCCTGTGCTCGATCCTTTGACTCTTAGGTTTTAACGTTCAACAAAAAATACTCTAATCCCCTCCCCTAACAAAACTTTCTTTTCTTCCTCGTCAACACACAAAAGCTTCAAACCAAGGGATCATGGAAACAGCAACACAAAACCCTCCTCAGCCCTGCATCAAGGACCCTGCTGACTCCCCAACCACTACCAACATTACTATCTCTGATCACCATGACCTTCTCCCTCAGCTCCAATCTCTCCAACAGTCTTTTGACACCATTCAAAGCAAGTCCTCCTTGATGGAGCAAAACCTATACTACTTCAGCACGAAAGAGATGATGCACTCAGAAACAACTCCCAGCTCAATTTAGTCATCCAAGAGGTTTCAAAGGAAAGAGAGTCTTTTCGTGACCAAGTTAGCTAACATGAGGCCTCTTCCAAGGAAAAAGAAGATGGGTTTGTGAAAAGGATTGGTGAAGCATATTTGACAACGGAAAAAATTGAAAAAAAGCGAAGTTTCTTAGAGAGACGAATGATAAGTTGGAGCTTGAGATAAAAGAGAGTAAGGAGAAAAATGGGTTCTTGTTAAAAATCACTATGCCTTCAGTAAGGCCTATGAAGGATTCTTTGGTAAAAGTGAAAGGGTGTTTAAGTGTACTTAGATCAACTCTGATAATTACCATTAGTTTTGTCTTGAGCCCGTGCCCGAGCCGAGCAAGCAAAGCTCGAGTCCAAAGCCACTTCGCATAAGTTCACTTGCGTGACTCCAATTTTTCAATAAAGTTTTAGAGTGGAACCTATTTTAATCCAATAACCATAGGCTTAAAACAAATTTTCCAACATGCCTAAATGGATGGAAATGGTGAAACTTAGGTGGAGAAAAAAATGGCCACACGACTGCATTTGTCTTAAACCACTTTATGCTTATAAACATGCTTGATTTTGCTTGCATGGGAACACAAATTGGTTTTTACATGTCAGGCCAGACACTGAGCGATTACAAAGCCTTGCGCAAAAACAAGCTCAAGAAATTGTAGAAACTACATTATGCATAAAAGATTTGGAAGACGAGAGGGTGCTAGCTCAAAATGTAATTAATCATTGGTTTGGTTGAGATGGAATGACTCTTTTATGTGCATTCATAAAGCAAGCTCTTTCCCCTGTTGACTTCAATTCTTCTTGTGTTTTTCACAATAAGGTTGAGGAACTTCTGGGAGAAATAAAAGAAACCGAGGCAGAAGTTGTAAGATGGAGAGAAGCTTGCGAGTTGGAAGTTTTCAGCAATTAAACTTGGTCTGAATTCTGTTTTTATGTATTTGTTTGTGTAAGACAAAAGAAAAAAAATCCGGGGAACCTAAATTTCCATAGAATCCCAACCTGTAGGGAGACATGTAATGAAATTGTCATCGGTTTCTTCAGGGCTCCAAAAGTTGCTTCACAATCACTTGTTGAGCCCTGATATTGAAATGCTAAAAACATAACCGAGGGCCTATCAAAATATGACCAATCTTAGGGACCTCGATCTATCAGGGAACTATTTCAATTCTTCAATACACAACTGGTTGTATAGTTTTAGCCATCTTCAGTTCCTCAACCTCGGCTTAAACAATTTCCAAGGCACAATCTCAAATTCAATTTGGAACCTGACTTCCGCAGTTAACTTGGACCTGTCAAACAACAACCTTGAAGGGGGGATTCCAACATCGTTAGGAAGCCTTTGCAACTTAAGATCCGTTGATTTTCCACATGTTTCATCGGCTCAAAACATATCCAGAGTCTTAGATATCTTGTCAGGATGTGCAGTCGTTTGGAATTTCTGGATTTGATCGGTTGTCAACTTTCTGGTCATTTGAACAGTCGACTTGGGCAACTCAAAAGTCTAGTCACACTCCATCTAAGTGCTAATTCAATTCCAGGTCCACTCCCAGAGTCCTTGGGAGATCTTTCATCCCTGAGAGTTTTGGACCTTTCTTTTAACAAATTGAATGGATCTCTCCTGCATTTCTTGGACATCTTGAAAATTTGAAAATATTACAGCTTCCTTCTAATCTGTTTGAAGGTGTTGTTTCTGAAGATTCCTTTGCGAATCTCACAAAATCGAGGGAGCTTGATGCAACTAGAAACCAACTGACGTTAAACGTTAGTCCTGATTGGGTTCCTCCTTTCCAGCTAGAAGTTATAGGACTGGCTTGGCATTTAGGCCCATGATTCCCCCTGGCTTCGATCACAAAAGAAGTTTTGGTGTCTGGATATTTCAGACTCGAAAATTCCTGATACCATTCCCAATTGGTTTTGGAATTTGTCTTACCAATGTATTCATTTAAATTTCTCTCACAACCAAATCCGCGGAACAATTGTACCAGCTGGGGTTGCTTTTGAGTTTGTCAAGGGTTCCACTCTCATTGACCTAAGTTCGAATCGCATCGAAGGTCCATTACCTCGTGTTCCCTCTAATGTTGCTGCACTAGATCTTCCAACAATTCTCTATCAGGCTCTATTTCTCATTTTTTGTGAGATAAAATGAACGAGTCAATGATACTGCAGTTTCTTTATCTTGGAGATAATCTTTTGTATGGAGAGATACCAGATTGTTAGAGGCAGTGGCAAAATTTAGTTGCAGTAAACCTAGGCAACAACAGGCTTACAGGTGATATTCCAAATTCTATTGGAACTTTACGGTTTCTTCAATCCTTGCACCTTGAGAACAACAGCATCTCTGGACAAATACCTTTGTCACTTGAAAATTGTACAAACTTGGAGTTTCTTCACTTGGCTGAAAATCATTTAGCAGGAAATATTCCAACATGGATTGGAGAAAGTCTTTCTAAGACGAAGGTTATTATCCTCCGTTCAAATAACTTCAATGGTTCCATCCCTGAAGAAATCTGCAGACTAGCTTCTTTACAAATCTTAGACCTTGCTCACAACAAGCTCTCCGAAAACATACCGAGATGCATTAATAACTTCAGTGCCATGACTACAATGAGTGAACATTCATCCAACGGCATATCATATACTATATCGATGGGGGGCTTTTATGAGAATGCTGCGCTTGTGATGAAAAGAAAAATAGTCAAATATGGCACCATTCTGAATATTGTAAGAAGCATGGACCTCTCCAGCAATAATTTATCTGGAGAAATTCCAGAAGAAGTGACGAGCCTTATAATATTGCAGTCATTGAATTTGTCACACAATCATTTCCATAGAATAATCCCTGAGAATATCGGTGCTATGGGATCACTAGAATCTCTTGATTTTTCTGTGAACCAACTTGTAGGTGAAATCCCATCAAGCACGTCAAGATTGACATTTTTGAATTACTTGAACCTCTCCTACAAAAACTTGAAAGGAAAAATTCCTTCAAGCACTCAATTACAGAGCTTTGATGCATCCAGTTTTCTTGGCAACGCACTTTGGGGAGCCCCACTAGAAGAGAACTGCACTGTCGTTAATGAAACATCTGCAAAAGAAGGTGGAGAAGGACAAGGGAACAAGGAGTTGAATGGGGTGTATGTGAGCATGGAACTTGGTTTTGTGGTTAGCTTTTTGTTAACATTTGGCTTCTTGGTGATTAAAAGGAGATGAAAGCAGAGTACATGTACTTTCACTTTTTGGAGAGCTTGAGGTGCAAATTTGAGGAAGTTGTACACAAGTTTTGCTAGACGTCATATTAATCCTTGAAGTGTCATGTTACAAGAAAATCTGCTTCAAGCTTATCTCAAGATCAACCCTCGTTTCAGTAAGGTAGTGCCTTTAGTTTTCGACAAACCATAATCTTGGTGATCTCTCTCCATGTGTTCAACACTTATCTCTCTCTTTTTTTTCCTTTTATTAGCATGTAGTACTTGTAGGTGAAACCCCTCCAAGCATGTCAAGATTGACATTTTTGAATCACTTGAACTTGTTCAACAATAACTTGACTGGAAAAATCCCTTTAAGCACTCAATTACAGAGCCTTGATGCATCAAGTTTTATCGGCACTTGGAGAGAAATGCACTGCAATTGAAGTAACACCTAAACTTGAAAGCAGAGAAGGACAGGAGCACAAGGAAGTGGTGGATTTTATGTGAGCATGGCACTTGGATTTGTAGTGACCTTTTGGTAAGTATTTGGCTCCTTATTCCAACAATACCTATGTGCTTTCTCTTTGTTTGCCTGATTAACAAAACGACCACAACAAAAGCATTAACAAACTGGAGCCTATATATATATAGTAGTTGTATTAATTTAACTTATGCATTGGCTTTGATATTATCGGAAACAAGTCAAGAAGATTCAGAAATTCACATATATCTCTCGATGTATACTAAGAGCCACAAGAAGATTGATCTTTTCTGATGTCTTTGAACATTTGATACAATATGACTGAAGCAACCGAGTATGCCGTGTGCATGGCAGAATTAAGCTTCAAGTTGATAGTCTTTCTCCCAGCAAAACTTTTCCTTTCTATGTTGTCTCTTAACCTTGAAGTGCTATGAACAACACTGCGAGTATCATTATCAAGGGATCCGTACGTGCATGATGTCAAACTTGGACGGTCTAGTATGGATACTCACGATCGACACACTAACAACAGCCCAAAGCAGCAGCACTTGAACTAATCAAACAACAGCCGTTTTCAATTTTATTTTTCGATTTCTTACCAATTGTTGGTTGGAGATTGGTATAATTTCGAGTCTTCCATCCCCAAAGAACTCTGCAGTCTAGCTAATTTACGAATCTTGGATCTTTCTCACAATATGCTCCGTGGAAGCATACCAATATGTGCTCATAACTTTTATGATAATGCATTGCTTGTGTCGAAAGGAAACACGGTAGCTTATGGCAGCATTCTGAATATTGTAAGAAGCGTAGACCTTCCTAGCAATAATTTGTCAGGGGAAGTCCCAGAAGAAGTGGCGCGCCTGATAGCCTTGCAATCATTGAATTTGTCACACAATCATTTCACTGAAAGGATCCCCAAGAAAATCGGTGCTGTGGGATCACTGGAATCTCTCGATTTTTCTGTCAATCAACTTGTTGGAGAACCCCCCCCAAGCATGTCCAGGTTGACATTTTCTATTTGGTTTTTCTGAGAGCTTTTCGGCAGTGTTGGGCTCCTTGGGGATCAACAAGAGATGGAGGCACTTGCACTTTCAGTTTTTGGACCACGTGAGGTACAAATCTGAGGATGTTGCGAGCAAGTTTTGCAAGATGTACTCTGTTTCGTCAAAATATCATGTAGTGGTTGATTCTTGATAGTAATCATTTTGATGATCTCTTTCAACGTGTTCAGAAATAGGAATAACAAAAACACTATTCCATGCAAGTGTCTTAAATAGCATTGAGCATAAGAAAAGCAGAACATATCCTTTATTTGGGTGTGTTAGCAGAGAAGAAATTTCCTCAAAACTAATTGAATAGAGAAATTTTGTTCTATTGATCATGCTCTTTGTGGCTAAGTTTTCAGCAATCAGGATATACTAGCACCATGAGTTCTCTTTTCTTTTCTCTTCCACAAGTAACTCGTGCTAGTGATAGATATAGATTCTGAATCAAGTCTACCATACCCTATCTAGCAACATCATCATTAAACTTCATCCCTAGCCTCGCAGTCTTATGGGGATCGTTCCCTCTTCACGGGTACGGAGATATATTAACCTGAGCTGTGTTAATGTTCGTTATTTTCTTGAAGCGGGAGATTTTATCAAATTCATGGATTTTTAATGAAATAAAGAGAAATCATGTGATTTTTTACATGAACACATAGCTATTTTATTAACTTAAACTAACAAAAAGATTTGTCTGAGAATCCATAGATCATCAGAGACTAATTAAGATTACCCTTATAGGTTGGGGACTTTCTTTCTTTCTTTTTTGAGATTTTAATAAAGGGGGTTACGTCAAGTGTTACTCCCAGAATTGAGGCCTTCAAGTCTTCTTCTTCTCCTACTCCTCTGGAATCTCAAACAAAGAGAGCTTGAAGCCTTTTTCTTTCTTTCTTTTTTTATTCCATTTTTTTTTTTTTTTTTTTTAGGAGAGTGGCTTTTACGGTTACCTTTTGCTCCATGGCTCCATTTCTATATCCTCCTTTCGTGACACCAGGATAGTCTTAATTTGTTCTGAAAACAGTCACTGTTTGAAGTGACCATTTGAATCTCTTCGTTAAAGGAGATCAACTTTTCTAGGGTTTCTTTTCATGATCTTTAGGTGGTAGTTTAAAAGAGCAGGTGTTCCAGACTACAAAATGATGTCATTTCTATGACGGCAGAGTTATGATTGATTCATTGACGACAGTGTAGTCAAATCCTATCAGGTACACAGAATGATTCGAGCCCCATTGGCTTTTGGAGATTGAAGAACACTGTGGATACTAACTCCGAAGAGTTTCTTGATGGAATAAATCAATGAATGTGCTATATTAAAAACCTAAACCTTCTAAAAACTGCTGAAAAATAATAATCAGCTGGAGACTGTAGAGTACTTTCTTTGGTTTAATGAAGGGAAAAAGAGAGTTGCGACTTTGGCTTTCAACAAGCATTACAACTCTTCCTACATGTCCCAAAGTAATCGGGGGAACCAATCATATACACAGGGTTCTTTTCGCATTCTCCGAGAGCAGCCCAGCTTGGACAATTTTCATCTTCATCGGTGCATTCACTTCCTTCGGAGTCAGAAAAGACCTTAATGGCTCTTAAATAAAACTTTTTGGTGGCGTACCACATTTCGCCCTCAAGGACAGGGCATCTGGAATGGGAGCTACCCATGTCCGGAGATGTATTAGGATGCACTGTGAAAAACAGAATTGCATTCCCTTTAATCGGTCGAAGGGAATCACTAATCTTTGTACAATCAGACCAAATCTTGTTTTTAACCTGTGACAGGTTGAATACTGGTGTTAATGAGTGGTGCTGAAATGAAATCCTCCATTTATGAATGAACCAAAAGAAGATTTCTCACCAACCTCTGACTTAGGGAAGAATATCTCACCACCCTGGGTGACATTAGAGAGATAAAAAACCAGAGTTGCCATCAAAGGCTCGCTTGAAATGATTGCAGATTTGTTACCAAAATAATCAAAGTTGTTTTTGGCATCTTCAATTCCATAATGCATGACCTGCAGGGGTTTGCTGTTCTCTGAAGTGCGATATAAGCCATGCAACAACATGAAACACTAAATCATATAGATACGCAGTTCATGGAACAGAACAACCATTCTATGGTGACAAGAGCCAGGGTAACCAAACATACCTTTTGGAAGGAGAGTCCAAGCTGAAACTCTTTCTTCAATCCTTGAAAGTATGTTATCCTGCAAAGAAAAGAAGGTTTGTATTCAAAGTGGTGAAAATGTCATATAAGTCTTGCAACAGAATAACAATTTCAAATCTAGCGTGACTAAGAGCAAATCACAACATATGCTCTTCAGCCATTTTTTTTAAAGTAATATTAAAGTGACGGATCGGTAAGTCTCTGTTTACACAGAGCTCTCTCCCAGCTAAAGATTGTAAATTTTCCTCTCGTGAAAGAAATTAGTAGCTACTTTATCAAAATGAAATAAAGTGGCCTACAATACAGAGACTCCGAGTTGGATGTTGAACCCAAACCATCAGAATGTCCTCCTGGAAACATCATTTGACAATTACAAAACTAAAGACCATTATCAAACTATTTACAAGCAAATAAGAAAAGGAAACAAAAATGGCTAACAGAAGAACCAGTTTCTCATGACATAGAAGAATAAGTTCCTCTTGATTATTAATACTCAACTCAATGATAGAAAGCATCTACTAAATCTTCACACAAACTCTGAAAAACAGCGAATCAAAATGAACCAAATATAATATGAAAGAACAAAATCAAAGCACAATCTGCAAACAAAAATCTAATAGTAGGTGATTATCCATAATGTAACAATATGCAGCATTAAAAGCACATGTTAATAAAAATATAATCATACAGAAGCTTACATCCATGTTTAGAAGAGAAGTCGAGCTTGCAAGCAGCCTGTTTCTCTCAATTCTCCCTGAATCATCATCCTTTCCCTCAGAAGCTTCTTTTGTACCCTGTGCCTAAGCACAAAAAAAAATGCAATTCAAATAATTTCCATCACGATAAATAGATAAAACAAAGGCTAAAAGAGCAAAAGACAAGGGCATACCAAAGAAATAAGATGATCACATTCCTCGTCTGTCAAAAAGCCTTTGTACACGAACACCCTAATTCAAGAAAAAGAAAGTCATACATTTTTTAGTAACCGAGCCATTGAGCACCACAGTATTCATTCTGCGCAATAATTCATAGACGAATGCTCAGCCAGACATACTTAATTTAAAAACCTTAATACTTAACACAACCGACAACAATTCCCAATTAACTAATATCAGATTTTATTGGGGCCATAGCAACAAAATGACTCCTTGCATTATCCACTGTGAAAAAACAAACGCTCTACAACAACTTTATCAAATCAAAGTACCTGACCTTGGTTGCCAAGAGACCGTGACAACTCTTGATGGGTCTACCCAGTTGGTCTGAATTGAGCTTCCAAATTGTATCATTGTTTCAAGGTGGGCCTCCTTGTTCCTTAATTCCTTTCGGCTACTGAAGCAGAAAATTGCAAAGAAAGACATGGTTATTGCTGTATAAAACAAGTATACCATCAAAGAAAATCACTCAGATCACAAGAGGCAAATCTCCTATCAGGTTATGCACACAATATCTATTCAGCTGTAGAAAAAGATCGTTCCTTTATAGATCAGAAGATAAAAGGCACCAAGAAGCTCCCAATCCCACCACCACAAAGTGTTGGAACAAAAACCCAGATCAAGAACAACACAATTATTCAGATGTCTAACTAAATCAGAGATAAAAAAAAAAGTAAAAAGTGATGTTCCATTAGAGAAATTAAATTGTGAAAGTACGCTAAAACAACAAACTTGATCCTTCATTGGAAAATAAGACATGAGAAAGGAGATGAGTTTCTTTACCTCTTTCCGAAACAGAGGGAGAATTGGGTTGTAAGTGTAAGCACCATGAAGAGAAGAAGGTAGACAAAGGAAGCCATGGATTGGAGATCAAACTCCAAAGAGATGCAACGCCAAGATTTTGATTTAAGACTCGCTCCCTGCTTTATACAATCTTTCTCAGTCGTGTTTTCAGGGTTGTTTCTTTTATTTAAATTTTTAATATATATTAAAAAATATTTTTTATTTTTTATAATTTATTTCAACACTATTTAAAAATATAAAAAAAATAATTTAAAATAAAAAAAATAAAAAATATTCAGAAATCCATTGAAAATAAAAGTAACACTCTCTTAAAATAATATTTAAAAATATTATAATAATTTCTTTTTAAAATATTTTTTATCTAAAAATATATTAAAATAATATTTTTTTATTTTTAAAAAATTATTTTTTATATTAACATATCAAAACAATTCAAAATTCGAAATAATACATAACACTCTGTCTAAATATATTACTACAATTCAAAATATTATTCATATTAACATATCAAAACAGTACATGACACTCTATCTAAATATATTACTACAGCGATATAGTCTTGTAGGTTTATTTTTATATATATAAACAGTAATTAATATTTTCAACTGTTGTTTTAACTTCTTTTTTTTATAATGATTGAAAATATTATTATAATTTATCTATATTTTATAAATAAATTGTATTTATATGAGATATTTATAAAAATAAAAATAAATTGGACGTAGCAAGGAGGATTATTCTCTAAAAATATTTAAAAAAAAATGCGAGTAAAATATTTATATAATTACATATTCTACTTTAAAGAATAAAAATTAACTTCTTTTATTTATAAATTCATATATTTTTTCATAGCACAGAAAAATAATCTAATGATATCAAAAACACATTCATACCACAAACATATTTTTTGGATGGGAAATTAAACTTGAATTCCTACCCACGGCTGCATGGTGAGAGATATTGGATCAGTGCCATCTATTTCTTCCATGTATCATGTTCGCAACATAGATCCAATTCTCAAATTTTTCATTTTCTTTTTTTCAATCCTACATTTACTTATTAACTCAAGAATCAATGGACATATAATTTCAATTTAATGTCTTTTGCAGCAAACATATCCCCTCCCTCTCCATGATCAATCATCCATCCCTTTGTGATTTCTTGAGAGCCATGTGACCAGATACATCTTTGTCAAAAAGACGTTCAATCAATTCATCCCAGTTCTCTCTTATCTTGCCTGTCTTCGAAGAACCAAAAGAAGATTCCCCGCTAGATCTTTGCGAATCCTCTCCTTCTTCCACCTCATCGAAAGTTCCATACTTGGAAGGTGAATACGCATGGGGAACTGAGAGTGTAACAGCCCTTTGTAATGCAGCCCTGTACTCCTCACTGTGTTCTCGGGCCAAAGTCTCCTGCCGCTCCATCCTTTGCTTTGCTGGGATCTCCATGATATGATCTTTCTCTACCATTATCTAAGTCGAGGAGAACAAGACGCACATGTCATGATACAAGCTTGCAAGTAATTTTCTTCAAAACCAAAGTTTAAGAAACCTTGGGCGTAGGATGGGTGCTGCTGAAGCTGAGTGAAATATCAGCAAGAAAATACTCATACCAACTCCCATATATTTGTGTCAGCGCTGGAATGAGTGCAAGTGAATTCAAAAGGTTGTGGAAAAATACTGTTTCCGGTTGGATTGCTGTAAATTCACGCATGAACTTACAAAATATGCACATGAAGATCAAGCTACTAAAGATAGGGTATGGAATTTCAAGCATTCATCCCCTACCCTGGCAACAAATCGCAGGGGAAGAAGAGGGTGGTGCTGGAAACTCCAGAATTTCAGCATCTTTTACTGATTAACAACAGTTTGCCACTTTCAGAGCAGCAAATAGACCCTCCCAACAACCAACGTGCCAGCAAAATAAAGCAACTAATGGTTTGAGAACCTGGTCCACAAAAGATCAGTTTACTACTAAGAGATTGAAAGCTTACATCCATAGCCCTCTGGGCTTCTCTCTCTATCCAAATGATTGCATGATCAGAAGTAGCATTACAGGAAAGAACTATATGCTCAAACCGCCCATCTACTGGTACCGCTGTCCTCACAACAGGGGGGATTCTTCCCAATCTGCAAACCACGTGGAATGTCCAATTGTCAAAAACTCAAAGATCTTTACCGGCCAAAATTGACTAGAATATCTACTGAAACCATAAACTGGTAAAGGCAACAAAGCTCGTGAACAATGGACTCTAAGATTTTTTTACTCCAATTTCAATTGTTGATAGATATAAAAATACTTGACCACTAACCCACCTAGACTAGTTATATGATTCATGCTTAGTAAAAACTAGCAATATGCTCCACTTTGCTAACCATATGACATAACTAAGCTAATACCCCTAGGAAATACCTGAAAGGCTTCCTTTCAACAATGTGATATAGGCGGCCAGGTGCATACAGTCTCCTCGGATCTTTGATCATTTTCTCATCCGGAATACAAGTATCTCTCATGCACCTTAAACATAGTAGGCAGGGCAGACTGTAAAAGAAAAGGAAAACTAGAAGAATCGGTGAGTTGTTATAATACTGGACAACACATAGAATAAAATTTTGAAAAGGGGAAGTTCATGTTGTTTAGAGTATCAAATAATTAATGCCATCACCTAACTACATTCTTAGTCGAAAATAAGTTCAAGCACTTTGTTCTACAAGCCTCCCTTTTGTTAATCTTCCATTAGTAAATTTTTTCCTGTTGTGCCTCGAACACAACAGAGAAAATGCAGATATGGTCTAGCTTCTTCAAGAAGATTAAGGAAAACTTTAATAACCTTCTGACCGATCAATGATCAAACTTTAATAATTAAAGAACTTGATCTGTACCAGAAAAGTGACTTGAAAATGTCTTCCAAGGGCGTGGCTGTCCGCGGCAAGAAATCATCCTGATCCAGTAAAATAATCCACAGGCATTTAGAAACTTCATCAGAAGTTGTTCAGATAAAATCCAACAGACGTAAGCATATCTATGAGCATCAATGTACTAACACCAACCCATGGACAGATTCTTTACATGGTTTTCAAAACTAAAAAGAAATGCGTGCGTGAACAAGTAAATCAAACATTTCAAACCTTTATTTGCAATAAAAAAAACTAAAGTCATCTTGCAGCAACAGTTCATGACCTTGTCACATACTAAATATTTCATTCTCTTTCCCAAGACAAGGAAACAAGCTTCAAATCAAGGGAACACCATATTTACTGCTACCCTGTGAATAGCATTTTTCTATAGGTTGAAGCATGAAAAATTTAGGAACATTTTCTATGATATTGATCAGATATGAAAATAAGAAGCTATAGTAAAAAGAACCTTTTTCATAAAAAGAAAGGTAAATGTAATGTTACATATTGATAACTAAGGGTATTAGCAATGCAAAAGGTACCAAAAAACCATCTCAACCTGAGAATTTAAGTTGTTACGTAAAATCTCAAGATATGATTTGTACTATTCTCTAACACACCTCCTCAAATGAAAGCCTTTGAACTTGAAACTTGCACAGACCCACATTATCTTGTGCTTCATTTTTATCCATTAATGTGAATGGTAAGATTCGAACTCCTGATTGCTTGGTCATCAAGGCTTTAATACCATGCCAAATAACAATTTCTACCTAAAGTCTTAAGTTGTTAGGTGAAGTCCCAAGATATGATTTATATTATTTCTAACAAAAAAAAGATGTGTAAATTTTGTTAAGGTTTCTTTAGATGCATATCTTTATATTGTTTTTCATATGTATGAATTGGAATAACAACTTGCCTGAAGCACTACAGAATTGATAACATCTGCATATCTGACAGCCAAATTAAGTGACATGCATCGTGCAGGTGCAACTGCGTAGCATCTGATCCTCCTTCTATCAATGTTTCCCAATTTATCATGATGTAGCACTACCACTAGTGCCAACATTGCTGCTACACCTGACCCCAGAGAATGACCTGTAAAAGTCAATGTGTAATTCGGATACTTTTCCACTAATTCCTTCAAAATGTCACATTCCGCGTCCAAAACCCAACCAGCAGCCTTCAATAGCCCATTGTGGACATACCCACCATCAATTTTCCTTTTCCCTAGCTTATTATCCAAAAGTACAGCATAGTCACTCTCCCTTGCCAAATTAAGGCCCCTGACAGCTAGAACTATATCAGCATGGTCATGATCAAGATACAATATATATGGTGGCGCCCTTCCATGAGTATCTTCATATGTTCTTCTTAGGATTAACCAATCTGGCTTTATTCCATACCCTCCAGGAGGTTCCCAAAGAGGGTGCCGAAGATCATCTTCATAAACAGCTAGAATATAGCGGCAAAGGCGAGGAATTGGCTCGAATTCTTCAGCAGTTGCAAGACCCCAAGTCTCGCTGTCATGACCTGCAGTGTGGAGACATCGTTTCCACGCCCATCGAGCACAAGCTAGACAATACACACACTCAAGGAGAGGTACGCCACATAAGATTGACATTGGTGCCTAGAGTCTAACCACACTAACATTGATCAAGAGGCATGTATTTAGAAGGAAAATGACAAGAACCTGGGGAAATAATATCAAAATAGATGGATGATTCAAAATGTGCCCCACTGTAGGATGAAAGAATTCAATTGGACACCAATATGACTCCTTATTAGGTACTAGAAATTGATTCAAAATGCGAGGAGAGATTTCAAATGGTTTGAAAATGGTGAGAATTTCAGTACCAGAGAATGTGTTTTAAATTGTATTTAAGCTATAAACTGAGTAGGATGAGTAGCAGAAATACCAAGTCCACAAAAACTCAATGGGCCAACAACATCCAGGGTATTATGAACAGTACAAACAGAATCACACACCAGAATCTTTCTTCCAATAACAAAATGGTATAAAAGGATAGATCTCAATTCTCACATCAAATAAGGATAGAGTGGCAGCAATGGAAATTGTCAAAAACAATACAAAAAACAAGTAAAAGAGAGAAATTTGACAGCATCAATGAAGAATATGTACAGGATTGAAAACACCACTCGCCAGAGCTTGAAACTTTACAAACGAATGGCGATTGGAGAGCCCAGAAGTTGACTTTTTGAAACAAAAACTGATCCGGGTCTCCACTGCTAAGGTTCTTTGCCAAAGCTTTTGATACCCAACCAAATTAAAGGAAGAGAAAACAAGACAAAAGTAAGAGATACAGAGATACCAGAAGCAGAATTTAGCTGAGTAGGTGAAAGATCAAAACTTTAGAGGCCAACATTCATGGAAGCCACAGAAGAGATTCCATCCAAAGAATTTGAAGCATGTGCTTTCTTTCACTGCCAAGAAAATGACAGCTTTCTTCTTCTTGATGAGAGAGATTAGACATGTACAACGGGTTTGACACTGTAGGCTGGGTGGTGGTAGTGGTATGGCTGAGTTTTAATGATTGAAAATTTTAAAAATGGCAGGAAATTAAATAGAGTGGAATTAATTATCAGAAAATTTGAAGGGCTGCTGCTGCTGCTGCTAAGTTCTAACTGCAAGTCAAAGGGAGATTTGAAGATGGGCAAAGGGAGTTGCTGAGATGGATGTTTGTGCGTGTGATTTTGATTGATTTTTAAAGTATTTTTTTAAGAGAAATATAATAAAATAATATTTTTTTATTTTAAAATATTTATTTTTAATTTCAGTATATTAAAACAATTCAAAAATAAAAATATCTAATTTTAAATTAAAAAAATTAATCAACTTGAGGACTAAGAGAGTATTTGGCAGTATGGTTATGGTTGCTTTTCAAATAACTTTTTGTGCCGAAATACATACCAATGATGTTTTTTTATTTTTAAAAAATTATTTTTGATATCAGCACATTAAAACGATTTAAAATATATAAAATATATTAAATTTTAACTAAAAAAATTAAATTTTTTAAAAACATGGTTTGTATCATATTCCTAATCATATTTTTCATGTAGGGAGGACATGGACACATGAAACATTCAATCATCAATGACAATTTTCTTTTTCCTCTGTAATAATGGTAAAGGGAACCAATCCGATGGTAGTCGCATTTTATAATTTTTCAATATTGTGTAGAGATTATATTTTAAAATATTTTTTATTTTTAAAATTTTATTTTTTAATCAATAAATTTAAAAATGCTAAAAAAAATTAAATTTTAAATAAACAATGTTTTCGCGGCACTGCCAAACACCTTATTAATGGTTAATGGTAAGGCTATCCACAATATTTCTATAAAATTATTTTTTAATGTAAAATATATTTTTTTATATTAACATGTGAAAATTATTTTAAAAAATATTTAAAAAACCAATAATTTAATTTTTTTATATGAAAAATATTTAAAAAAACAAGCCGAAACAAATAAAAACAAAAATATACTTTGACAAACTATCCTGTGTATCTCATAACTTCAAAGAAAAGCAAATTTGAATTTGAATTTCAATGACTATGATTTATTTAATTATTATAATGTGATGAAGAATATTAAGAATTCTGATTAGATGATATTTTTTACAGTTCTAACTTGAGATCAACATGAGAAATTAATAATTCGTTAATTTATAAGATAATATATTTGATATTTTAGTTAGATTGTTTACTTTGGATGCTGTCTTTCGCGCTGTTGTGTCATGAGAGACATTTGCATGGGTTTTTTGGACGGTTTTGTTGTGAGGTTTAAGACAAATATTGCTCCCAATTTCACGTTTTCTTTGCAAGGGAGTTGGAGGAAACTTCCCCTGCCTTTGTGAAAAAAGAAACATATATGATCGGTTTCATAAAGAACAAAGAAAAAAGAAAGCTTTGTGATTAAAAATCTTTATTGTTGCTTTTCATTTTTTTTTAGATATACTTTGATCATTGGCATGTGTTATGATGTTGGTCGAAATAAAAAAAAATTAATGTAAAAAATTATT
>Ga0307510_10001891_pt1 | contig 23495 bp, 20 predicted proteins | sample 12_EM_MG_FD_207224 | JGI IMG/M metagenome (GOLD analysis project Ga0307510, IMG submission 207224) | Populus trichocarpa ectomycorrhiza microbial communities from riparian zone in the Pacific Northwest, United States - 12_EM | ecosystem: Host-associated > Plants > Roots > Unclassified | place...
GGTTTAGTTTTGGTTGATTTAGAGGGATTTGTTTGGGTGGTGTAGGAAGTGCGGGGTGATGAGGAGGGGTGCGTTGCCATCGATCGTTGAACCGCCGTTATTTTTGTCCCCCGACAATACCTTCGTAGTTCATTTGTTTTTTCTATGGTTTCCTTGTTTCCCACTCCCCCGCTCTCAAGTATGGACCTGACGGCCGCATAGACATAGAGAAAGAAGTAATCATGCATAAGTATTCCTGACATCCGTGAAAAGTGGCATAGAAGGTAGCTGCTAGCTAAGGTACAGTATACATTCTCTAAATGACCTATTATCTAATGACAGGAGAAACGAGAAGGGGAAAGAAAATAACAGTGTTGAGAGAAGAAAGTAAAAATGAGGAAAGATCAGTAAAAACACACGGAAAGGAAAATCTATTAAAAACCGGGAACCTGGATTGAATGAGATACCATAAAAAGGAGAGCTAAATATTCATGCGGCAACTAGGATCCTAGACTGCAATACCCTACTTCGACTAAGATTATATCGGGTTTGAAAATAGAAGGAGGAGAGCAGGGAATATTATTCCGCTACCACGCTGATAGTGAAGGCCTTCTGTAGGAGACATACGGGTAGATAGGCAAGGGGCATAGTGCAAAAATCATCCCGAAAGATAGCAGTTGCACAGCTATCGAGAGAGAAAAGGGGGACAAGAGGCAAAATAAGTAGGACGATACTGGATGCTAGGGAGTTGAACAAAAAGAAAAGAGGATGGGGAGGTGACCAGAAGGGATGATCGTTAACTCTGGGAAGGCTGCAGGGGCTTAGGGATAGAAGATCGGAAAAAATAATTAAATATCTTTGCGATTGGCCGGCGTGCGGGGCTCGGATGTCTGCTATAACTCTGGCACCTTGGCCACTCTTGTTAACGGGGTACGAGAGTGGGGTAGGCCTCATATGTCAAGCATATCGGTGTTGATGTCTTACTGTCTGTCCCCTTATCAGCTTAACCACTCCTTTGTGTCCAAACATGGTTGCCAGCTGGATAGGTGTGTCGCCCCATATGTCTGGCATATCGGAGTTGACATCTTGGCGTCCCAATAACAGCTTCACAACTGCCTCATGTCCATTCTCGGCAGCCCTCGATATTGGTGTTTGGCTGCAGTTGTTTGGCTTATTGGGGTTAACGCCTTCGCATCCAAGTAACAGCTTCACCATTGCCTCATGTCCATTCTCGGCAGCCCATGATATTGGTGTTTGGCCGCCATTGTCTTGCTTATCAGGGTTGACATCTTGGCGTCCCAATAACAACTTCACCACTGCCTCATGTCCATACCTGGCAGCCCACAATATTGGTGTTTGGCCGTACTTGCCTGGCTTATCAGGGTTGACATCTTGGCTTCCCAATAACAGCTTCATCACTGCCCCATGCCCATTCTCGGTAGCCCACAATATTGGTGTTTGGCCGTCGTTGTCTGGCTTATCAGGGTTGACATCTTGGCTTCCCAATAACAACTTCACCACTGCCTCATGTCCATACCTGGCAGCCCACAATATTGGTGTTTGGCCGTACTTGCCCGGCCTATCAGGGTTGACATCTTGGCGTCCCAATAACAGCTTCACCACTGCCTCATGTCCATACCTGGCAGCCCACGATATTGGTGTTTGGCCGCCATTGTCTTGCTTATCGGGGTTGACATCTTGGCGTCCTAATAACAGCTTCACCACTGCCTCATGTCCATTCTCGGCAGCCCATGATATTGGTGTTTGGCCGCCATTGTCTGGCTTATCAGGGTTGACATCTGGGCTTCCCAATAACAACTTCACCACTGCCTCATGTCCATTCCTGGCAGCCCACAATATTGGTGTTTGGCCGTACTTGCCCGGCCTATCAGGGTTGACATCTTGGCGTCCCAATAACAGCTTCACCACTGCCTCATGTCCATTCTCGGCAGCCCACGATATTAGTGTTCGGCCGTCGTTGCCTGGCTTATTAGGGTTGACATCTTGGCGTCCCAATAACAGCTTCACAACTGCCTCATGTCCATTCGAGGCAGCCCACAATATTGGTGTTAGGTCGTCGTTGTCTAGCTCATCAGGGTTCACATCTTGGCGTCCCAATAACAGCTTCATCACTACCCCATGTCCATTCCTGGCAGCCCACGATATTGGTGTTCGACCGCGGTGGTTGTCTGGCTTATTGGGATTGACATCTTGGCGTCCCAATAACAGCTTCATCACTGCCTCATGGCCATTCTCGGCAGCCCGCGATATTGGTGTTCGGCCGTCGTTGCCTGGCTTATCAGGGTTGACATCTTGGCGTCCCAATAACAGCTTCATCACTACCCCATGTCCATTCCCGGCAGCCCACGATATTGGTGTTCGGCCGCCGTTGTCTGGCTTATCAAGGTTGACATCTTGGCGTCCCAATAACAGCTTCATCACTGCCTCATCTCCATACTCGGCAGCCAACGATATTGGTGTTTGGCCGTAGTTGTCTGGCTCATCGGGGTTGACATCTTGGCATCCCAATAACAGCTTCATCACTCCCTCATGTCCATTCCTGGCAGCCCACGATATTGGTGTTCGACCGCGGTGGTTGTCTGGCTTATTGGGGTTGACATCTTGGCGTCCTAATAGCAGTTTCACCACTGCCTCATGTCCATTCTTGGCGGCCCATAAGAGCGGCGTAATACCTGTTTCATCCACGCCGTTTATATCAACACCATCCATGATTGTCAGAGCCTTCGAAACCTCAACAAGCCCAAATATGGACGCATAGTGAAGTCCCGTAAACTTGTAAAAGTCTCCAATAGAGCAGATAAAATACCAGCCGAGGGTGTGTTCCAAGAGTAGCCTAATTGATATATGACATTGGTAGTTGCTGAAGAGTTTCAGCGCAAGCGTTTTCCCACTATTCGAGAGTTCCTTTTTCATGTGGGCTCCCCAGTATAGAGATGAGTATTCCAGGAAGGGCGGGTGCTGAGACTTCTGAACGTGGGAGCCCGAAAGGGCCATTACCTGGTGTGAATTTAGATATGTCAAACAGGTCTCCGCAATTGTTGAATGGGGGCTCTCGAAAAGGTTACGATTACCGGTCAAATACTCTTGAAGCGTGTAGTGGATTAGTCGGACAGTCGATCCCTCCTTATCCACCATAACAAGCCCTTGGCAGCAGCTTAACACTGTCCGCATTGAGGGAACGTTATCATCATTGCAACGTTCCAACGCTATTTCTATGGCCAAGGCCTGACATAACTCCTCCGCTCCCATTGGCCGTTCCGCATGGCATATCCACATCAAAGCCGTCATTCCGAGTTTGCATTTCTGACCACCCTGAGCCTTGATCCGCTCTAATGTTGCCCCGTAAGCACCTTCTAGGCCCAAGCCATCCGTCATTATCCGAAGCCTTTCTCGTCGTTGATGGATAGTGGTCTCCTCTAGAATTGCGCCGAGATTCAGAGAGACTAATAGAAACCTAGATATATATTTGTCAACCGATATCTTGGATAGGATTTCACATTTAGCTGATGGTACTCACATCTCCGAGACAGTTTCCGGAATCTGCTTTACAATTTCCGCCTCCAACCTCTCATCCATCTCATCCGGAGTTGAGTCCTCCACGAGCTTGGACTGGACGTATCGAATAATGTCATCTTTTCGGGGACTTATTGATACAAGGGCTACTCCTCCCCCGAGATGTCTTCCCACTTCACCACCGACATGCGGTCTCCCAGTTAAGAACACCCGAGCGGTCGGGGACATTTTGACAATGTCCCTGAGTGAGAGGAGGATCTTGGCTCGGTCCGGTGTTGCACATTCGTCCAGGGCATCCAGGCAGAAGAACGTGCGCCGCATAGATGCCAGGCTCCCCAGTAGATTTACGATCTCAGGAAGTTGCAGCCTCTGACCGCCAATAACCTTTTCATACTTTTGAAAAGCATCGATTATTTCTCTCGGGATTGGCCTGAAGCCACGAACCACCTGCTTCAGAAGGCCACCTAAGACACTTGCCGCAGACTGCTCCTTTTGGGCGGCGAAGTCGCAATAGAAACAGGCCACGGAAATATCCCCCTCTGCCCCACCCCCCTCATTGCCCAAAGCGTCTATTACCAACGAACTAAAATTGCCGATCGTCAGAAATAATATCCATCTCTGCGCCTCCTCCCCAATCTCACGTCTCTTACCTAATGTAAGTCTTTCCGACGCCCGGATTTCCTGAGCAAAATATGGTCGCCTTTTGCGACCCACCTTGATCATCGCGGCTCACCCAACTGCGAAATTCCCCCGTCTGCATAACCCAGTGGCCCACGTTTGCCACTCGGCGTTCTTGAAGGTCATAATGGCGTTTGCGGGGCTCTAGAGGTGACAACCATTTCAGGATTTCACCCCTATCATCGGCGACAGTAATGGTAGTATTGAAAGAGTGGCTGTTGTGGTTAAGAAAGTTGGTGTTGTGGTTTAGGAAGCCGGTGGTATTGAAAGAATTTGTATTACAGGTACTGGGGCCCTGATCTTGAGACATTTTTCTGTTCCTTGAGCTTCGGAATGTTGTAGAAGATGAGTTGATAAGGTACTGTTAGGGGTAGAACTCCAGAGCATGGGGGAAAAGCGGGGGTTATCTCCATCGCCCAGCTTAGGCGATGAACACTTGGCCCAATCATGCTTCCTGAATTTTGTGAAACCAACATCACGCCTGTGGCTAGGGCTGGACAGGCACTTGTAGCAGGAACAGCCACTCCACAAGTTCCCTCTAACTCAACAAGCGCCCGCGTTTTATTGCGAGCGTGAATACCCCTCCAACACTGACCTTGCCGGGCAGTGAAATTAGCAACTTTGGTGCAGGTTCTGAATTCCTCATACAGAACCCGATAATATCAATCATCACTAATCTCATACTGCAGCACGTCAGTAACATCGAGTTGCCTTCATATCGATCGCAAGAATAGGAAAGGCATTTATACGGCTCTGTGATTGGAATTTTTACATGTCGGTTTAGGCCCTTTGACACGGATGGACCACGCCGCACAAACCATTCTGCAGGCCATGGCTTCCACCTTCCCTCTAAGATACAAAATATTTCTAAATCCTTCAACCCTTGCAGTAAGCTCACTGTACCAGCCTACGATCGCTTGACCCAAGTCCCATCTGGAGGTCTAAAACCTTCTGTTACCAAGCAGGCAACACGGCAGAGCGAATCCCCAGTGTTGTCTTATAGCGCCCTAATTCTAAACATGTCAGTGTAACCGGTGTTTCCCGAGTTCTTTCTCCTCCTCCAGTGCACTAGTGTGCTTGTCCGCCCTAGGCACTCTAATAGCCTTGGCACGCCATCACCAGATGTCACTCGTATATCTCATCTCACATCCTTTTGCCGACCGACAGTATAATGCCGGTTGGAATCTGCAATGGGCGCGGTTAAATAGGGATCTAGCTTAGATGATTCGGTTCCCCAGGGGTGAACTTGAAGGCAGGTTAAGTTGTGCTGTCTGCGGCCTTTAATCCTCCACACAAAGGAAAATTAATATTGTAGTTGAGTTTCTAACTTGGACATTCACTGCGCCGCAACCTTTTCTTTCTAGCGGAATCTCGTCTCGTGCTCAAACCGGGAATAACAAACCGATACAATACTAGATGGTAAATTGACAGTGGTAGGGTCTCGGGGGAAGTATGCCCCGGGAATCTGATTCCGGGTAACGATGTCTTTTGCCGTAGGAGCTCAAGCTGCGGAAAGTGATAATGAGTTATGTTTCCTAATAGAATACGGATTTTAAGCGATGGACTTGCGGTGACTAGCGGCCTGCCAGGTCTAACACTTGACGTACCTAGCGCCTGACGGTTCTTGCCAGTTTTTGCGGTATATAGCGAATGTTCCATTGTGATCTGTAGAAACGGTTGTCGCTAATTGTCCAACAAAATGTTGCCCCATGAAACATTTTCAACGAAAATCCTTCCTGCCACAGTATTGCAAAGGAAGGTTGACACCTGTCGTGCCAGACGGCCGGTCTCTTTACACCTTTGGGAAAAGGAAGGAAGGAAGCCATCATTATAGGCATTTAGCCCCGGGGTTGAAAGAGCGTTTCTCGAGTTCCAAGTTTCTAGTTGATCTGTCAGCTTTGTATGCAAAATGGCGTTGCACACACCAATGTATTTCGATTCGAAAAACCCGCGTATGATATGATACCCGTTTTTCAACCGTGGGGCTGAATGCCTCTACATGCTCTACGATACGGTATTGACAAAAAACAAATGGAACGAAACCATCACATCCAAACTAGCCCTAAACTTATGTTGTGCCACAAAGGTTTGTTGCGCCGCAACGCAACTTTGCTAACTTATCTTAATTCACAATGTTATCTTGAGCCGCAAAGTTACATTAAGAGGTTTTTTTCTTCTCACTCCAGCCGCTTATTGACTGCGAGCTTTCGTGAGCTCATCGCCGCCTGGTCTACCCTCCCACTATGATACCCTAAAACCAACGTGAATAAACATCTAAACTAACTTTATTCCCTTCTTTCCCTCCTCCCTTCTCTCGTGTTTAGAAATTCTCCTTCCGGGTGTGGTAATTGCATAGGGCCCGATCCCCCGACAAAGCCTTTCTCTTTTTCCGTATCCTCAGTCTAGCCAAGCTCTTTATTTCCCTCCTCTCCTCATATCATTCCCCCCACCAACCCCCTCCTCCTTCCCCCGCACTTTAATACCATCCCTTTCTTAATCTCCCCTCCCTTCCATCTACCACTCTCCCATACCCTACGAGTATTCTTCCATCCCCTTTTCTCTGCTACTTACGTTGAGGGGTAACCTAGGGCACTCGGTGGTTGTGGCGCCAAGCCACAACCTTGCACATGCCTCTCAATTTGTGAACATCTCATTCCCCTTCTCGCTTACAGTACTGAGCCTCATTCGCGGACTCGATCTTTTACTTTCACATGCGCCTTCGGGATAAGGGGTCGAAGTCTTATCCTTAGAGTACTGCGGAAGATTAGGATTGTTTCTGTGGATGCGCAAGCCAAGTTCCGGAGAATACTGTGAGCCTCCGACTGCGTCCTGACCCATCCTAACCTTGCAATATAGCTCACTTATCGATCACATAGGTCTGAATTCGCAGCAGGTCAAGGCTCGCTCGACCGGTCCCTCTCCTAATCTCCATACCACATTCTTGCGCATTCCTGCTTATATTCGGGAGTGCGAAACGAGAATCTTCGAATAGCGCTCGATTACTTGCACCAAAGCTATTTGACTGTTCAACAGGTAGAAGAGCGACTTGCACGCTGTTGACTGAGACAAATTCTCCCTATTTGGTAGTCGGCACCGGGCACCCATTCTTGGCATCATCGAGATTGCCTTTGGTTACGTGGAGGTGGGAGGCTGTGATATATCCCAAGGGGACTTTATGGATACCGGTGATACACCTCTCGCATGAGCTGCCGGTCGCGGGTACCCGGAAGTGGTGGAAATGCTTCTCGAGTGGGGTGATATCAACCCGTACAAACCAAGTAATAATCGCCTGACACCACTCTGATGTGCTGTCGGGAATGGGTATGAGGGAATGGTGAAAGTCCTACTCTTGCGGAGTGAAATTAATCCCAACAAAGTGGCTCTAGGTGGTCTAACCCCAGTGCATTACACTACCTGGAATAGTACAAGGGAGTGATGGAAATACTACACGGACGGAGCGATGTTAACCCTAACGAACTAATTGGCGACGGCAAAACCCCACTCTGGCGTGCTGCTCCTGCCGGGTACGAGGGAGTGGTGAAAATTCTGCCAGGACGGGTTCTGCTAGGACAGGGCGGCGTCGACCCTGGCGAACTAGATAACTGTGGTTAAACACTATCCCGGCGCAGTTGTTAGGCGCCGCCATGCGGGAGTGATGGCGCTGCCGCTGCCTCCGGAACCCGCCGCCCCGGTATGATCCAAAGTTGATTCACCATCACCCTCCTCACAGTCTCTGAATATGGACGCCCTATCAGCCATTCCGCAAAACCATAATGATTCCAGAATCATGTTTGCCCCCACCATTTCCCCGCTCCTTTCCTTCCCGCTCATCCTCAACCCATAGTACCGAATGCCGCCTTCTAGTACTCGCCGTGCCCCCTTCCCTTCTGCGCTAAGCCTACCATTGAAACTCAACCTTAATACCTCCCTTTGTTTGAAGGAACTAAGATTCAATGGGAATACCCACATATGTCACCTGCCCCTCCAAACCTCCTCTCTACTGATTTCCCTATGTATTATAGTTAGGCCAGTGTGATTAAGTGCTTAGTGTCAGTGGGGGGCTATTTCTATTATATTGGCATAAGCCGGTGAAGTTTGAAATTTCCATCCCATCATATCATCCTATCGTATCTTCATCCTATCTACTTTTCCTATAGCTTTTCGGATCTGAACCATACGATCATTCCCGCGTTTGTTGTTCGTTTGTGCTTTTCTGCGGTTCCTTAATTTCCGTTTCCTCCGACCCCTCTGAGGTGTGGACCTCAGTGTTGTTTAGATCTATAGAGAGAATATAAAGTGCAACTACTTCTGGTGCCCGAGTGAAGAGATATAAGGGCTAGTTGACTCGGGTGCGAAAGGCGATCGGGTTCCCGTATGGACATGGCTTAACCGGGATCATTCTCACATGATAGGTCCTCAAGGTGGGAGCTTCGAGATGAGGTGCTGGGGATGTCCACAGTTTCCCGTAGTCTTATTCGTCAAGGAAAACCAGCTCAGTAGGAGGACTTTTGACACTGAAATCAGCTCCCATTCCACGACCACTGGCTTGTCAAAAGTGATTGCGCAGCCCACCACGCTATTGGTTGTCGTGTTACATGAGAGATGGGAAAGTCATTCAATCCTTTTATCCACCGCAACATTTTTCCGCAGGGGAATTGTAGCCGATACTCATGCCGCGCATCACGAAATCAGATTCACTCCCCAGCTAGGGAAGGAAGGATTTGCCGTTTCCGGACATTAGTGTTCCAATAGTTCTATACTCTACCTTAAGTTCCAGCTATAGGGCCCTTTCTCGGGAAATGATTTATTGCGCAATGATATTGGATGGCGAGTAATAGCGTGTTTCATAAGAGTTTGTGTTGTGGGAAGCGTTGATCAGACACCCCCCTGATCCCGAGCGGGTTTAGGCGTGATTAGATAACGGTTGGCCAAAAGACTTAAAGGTGAGGTTCCGGTAATATATGTGGGAAGGGGAGGGGTGGGGGGGCCGCATGCAAGAGAAGTCTAATAAAGTGGAATCAAATCGGATCTTCAATATTCTTACCTCCCACAATGGGGAAGTAATTGTGTACCGAGGGCTGTCAAATTACCATGAAAACTTCTACCTCTCGACCAATCACCTGAGCTTAATATTATACCTGCAATAACAATTTGGGAAGCCTCAACAACCAAAAATAAAAAACACTTAGCCTTACTCCCAGAATGTAAGGGTTCCGCAGTGCGGGTGGGAATTGGCCATATCATTTGGGTATCGTAGCCATGGAAGGAAGTACTTTTACCGATTTTCAGCTTAGGTACTTGGTTAAGAGGAACCAGTGTTCGCATTAATTTGACACCCTGCGGTACCCGGGGGAGCTGAGTTTGGCTTGGTGCATCGAACCAAATACCGTGAATAATGGACTCAAAGGGTGTGAATTGGTTGCAACCGCGTTCCCTAGCTATCATCTCCTCTCTGAACTAACTGTATATGCAGGGGTAACTTATATGATGGAAGGTGAACCATCGACCCACCCAAAAGCTCTCTAGATTATAATACGACAGTGCCCTAGCAAATGTAATAGTTTGGGATCATTTTTGCACTACCTGTGCAAATTCTCGGTCATTAACACAGGTTTTAGGACAGGTTAAGCTGAATGCCGATCACTACAGGGGGGAACAATGTAATTAGTTCTAGAAATCCGGATTTCCGGTTTGCTAGATCCTGCGCTATCTATTGATATATTTTTGTTTTAATGTGTTAGGAAGTGGGGTGGAAACCGGGATTTCAGAGGCTGTGAATTTAGGTCTTTTCAAGTGGTGGTTTGACTAAAGATTATTTCGACTTCACCCTCAGGAAGGAGCAGTCATCCACGAGTGTGTTAGGGGCCATACCCAAGCAGATTGTATGGATTAAATGGGGTTCCGGGAGAAATAGTGCGAGCCTGCGGGGATCAGAAGAAGGCCATTGGTGGACGGGGAGGGGACCGCAACTTTCTCATGTTGTGAGGATGCTGCATACTACTTCTTCCGAAAAACAAACATTCATTGGCATTGACGCTCTAGACGAATGTGCAGCAGGACATGAGGTCAAGCTTCTTGGTTTACTGAACCAAATCGTGCAAAGGTGCCCGGCACTCGAATATTCGTGACTGGGAGACCACACATTCGGGCTGAAATCGGAAAGCGTCTTGCGGGGCGAGTAACAAGTGTACCCATCACTCCTAGGCGAGATGATATTATCAGTTATCTCCATAGCAGGCTAGATGAGGACACAATCCCGGATGCGATGGAAAGCAGTCTAGGGGCAGGCGTCCTGAAGGGGGTTCCTGACGATATTTCGGAAATGTACGTACAGGAACAGGCAGTGGGCGGGCTCTCTTGAGTTATCCACTGACATCACATAAGTTACTGTCCAAACTTCCCGATTGATTTTCTTATAAGTCTGGTCATTGTGATCAAGAGTCTTGCGTTACGGGCGCAATTTCTATTGTATTTATATGAGCCTGTGTGGCTGGGAACTTTTCTCGTATTCCCATTTTCAACTACCTTCTTGCTATGCGTACTCTCTCTACTTTCGTTGTTCATTTGTTTTTTCTATTGTTTCCTTCTTTTTCTCTCTTCCCCTCTAAAGTGTGAAAATGAGGGGTGCATAGATATAGAGAAAAGTGATCAAGTACAAGTATTTCCGACATGCGTGAAAGGCGACGTAAAAGCTAGCCGTTATGAGGGCTGAAGCACAGCGTACAGTCCCTAAATGACTTGGTATATAATGTACATCTATATTCACATGAGAAACGAACAGAAAAAAGGAAAATAAAAGTGTAGGAAGAGCAAAGCTAAAGTACACGGAAAAAAATCTATTGTAAACCGGGAACCAGGATAGAATGATGGGATATCATAAAAAAAGGGGGCAGAATCTTCATGCCGCAACCATGATCCGGGGCTACAATAACCCACTTCAACTAAAATGATCCCGGGTCCGAAAATAGAGAGAGGGGAGCAAGGGTCACTGCTCCACTACCAGGATGATAGGGGGGGGGCGTCTATAAGAGACATGCAAATATATAGACAAGGGGCTTAGTGCGAAAAATCACCCCGAAAGATGTCAGTTGCATAGTTGTCAAGTGAGAAAAGGGGAAAACAAGAGAAAAAATGGATAGGAAGATACTGGATGCCAAGGGGTTGGACAAAGGATTAAGGAGATGGAGAGGCAGTCGGAAGAGGACAAGGGGTAGATCGGTGATTCTAGGAAGGCTGTGGAGGTTAGGGCTAGAGGATAGGAGAAAGTCTTATCATATATTCGATATCATTACGATTTGCCCGCATGAGGGTAGGGTTCGGTAGTCTGGTATTAGCTCCGACACCTCGATCACTCTTGTTAATAGGATACGAGAATATGGTAGGTCTCATATGTCAAGCCTATCGGCGTTGGTGTCTCCCCGTTCCCTTAGCAGCTTCGCCACTGCCTCATGTCCATTCGAGGCAGCCCACGATATTGGTGTTTGGCCGCAGTCGTCGTCTGGCGTATCAGGGTTGACATCTTGGCGTCCTAATAACAGCTTCGCTAATGCCTCATGTCCATTCGAGGCAGCCCACGATATTGGTGTCCGGCCGCTGTTGTCTGGCTTATCGGGGTTAACGCCTTCGCGTCCAAGTAACAGCTTCACCACTGCCTCGTGTCCATTCTTGGCGGCCCTCGATATTGGTGTCCGGCCGCTGTTGTCTGGCTTATCGGGGTTAACGCCTTCGCGTCCAAGTAACAGCTTTACCACTGCCTGGTGTCCATTCTTGGCAGCCCTCGATATTGGTGTCCGGCCGCTGTTGTCTGGCTTATCGGGGTTAACGTCTTCGCGTCCAAGTAACAGCTTCACCACTGCCTCGTGTCCATTCTTGGCAGCCCTCGATATTGGTGTCCGGCCGCTGTTGTCCGGCTTATCGGGGTTAACGCCTTCGCGTCCAAGTAACAGCTTCACCACTGCCTCGTGTCCATTCTTGGCAGCCCTCAATAGTGGTGTTCGGTCGCTGTTGTCTGGCTTATCAGGGTTGACGTCTCCGCGTTCCAATAATAGCTTCACCACTGCCTCATGTCCGTTCGCGGCAGCGAAGAATATCGGTGTTCGGTCGCGGCTGCCTGGCTTATCAGGGTGGACGTCTTCGCGTCCCAATAATAGCCTCACAACTGCCTCATGTCCGTTCGCGGCAGCTAAGAATATCGGTGTTTGGCAGCAGTTATCTGGCTCATCGGGGTTGACGTCTTCGCGTCCAAGTAACATCTTCACCACTGCCTCATGTCCATTCTCGGCTGCCCACGATATTGGTGTTTGGCCAGTGAAGTCTGGCTTATCGGGGTTAACGTCTTCGCGTCCAAGTAATAGCTTCACCACTGCCTCGTGTCCATTCTTGGCAGCCCACAATATTGGTGTCCCGTCGGCGATGTCCGGCTTATCGGGGTTAACGCCTTCGCGTCCAAGCAACAGCTTCACCACTGCCTCGTGTCCATTCCTGGCAGCCAACGATATTGGTGTTTGCCGGTAGTTGTTTGGATTATTAGGGTTGACATCTTGGCGTCCCAATAACAGCTTCACCACCGCCTCATGTCCATTCCTGGCAGCCCATAAGAGCGGCGTAGTTCCTGTTTCATCTACGCCGTTTATATCAAGACCATCCATGATTATCAGAGCACTCGCAACCTCAGCGAGCCCAAATGCGGACGCACAGTGAAGTCCCGTGAATTTGTAAATGTTTACAAGAGAATTGAAATAATACGAGGGGAGGGTATGTTCCAAGAGTAGCCAAATCGATATATGGCATTGGTATTGGCTGAAGAGTTTCAGTGCAAGCGATTTCCCACTATTCGAGAGTTCCCTTTTCAGGTGGACTCCCCAGTATAGAGATGAATATTCCAGGAAGGGCGGGCATTGAGCCTTCAGAATGCGGGAGCCCGAAAGGGCCATTACCTGGTGCGAACTTAGATATGCCAAACAGGTCTCCGCAATTATCGAATGAGGGCTCTCGAAAAGATGGCGATGACTGGTCAAATACTCTTGTAGCGTGTAGTGGATGAGTCGAGTAGTTGATCCCTCCTTATCCACCACAACAAGCCCTTGGCAGCAGCTTAACACTGTCCGCATCGAGGGAACGTTGTTGTCGTTGCAATGTTCCAACCCTATTTTCACGGCCAAGGCCTGACATAACTCCTCCGCTCCCATTGGTCGTTCCGAATGACATATCCACATTAAAGCCATCATTCCGAGTCTGCATTTCTGATCACCCTGAGCCTTGATCCGTTCTAATGTCGCACCGTAAGCATCTTCCAGGCCCAAGCCATCCGTCATTATGCGAAGCCTTTCTCGTCGCTGATGGATGGTAGTCTCCTGTAGAATTGCATCGAGATTCAGAGAGACTAATAGAAACCTGGATACATATCTGTTAACGCATATCTCGGATATGATTTTTCATTTAGACGATCATACTCACATCTCCGACACAGTTTCCGGAATCTTCTTTACAATTTCAGCTTCCAATCTCTCATCCATCTCATCCAAGGTTGTATCTTCGGCAAGTTTTGTCTGAATGTATTGTGCAATATCATTCCTCCGGGGAATTATCGATAAAATGGCTACCCCACTAGGGAGGTGCTTTCCCACTTCACCACCAACATGTGGTCTCCCGGTTAGGAACAGCCGGGTGGCCGGGGAAATTTTGATAATGTCCTTAAGTGAAATAAGGATCTTGGTTCGATGCAGTACCGGGCATTCGTCCAAGGCATCCAGGCAGAAAAACGTGGGGCGTATCAGCAAAAGGCTCCCCAACAGCTTCACAATCTCATGCAGTTGTAGCCCCCGACCACCGATGACCCCCTTATGCTTCTCGAACACATCCCGGATTTCTTTGGGAATCTGCTTAAAACTGCCGACCACCTGCTTCAGCAAAGCACCCAACATACCCCCCGCTGAATGCTCATTTTGGGCCGCGAAGTCAAAATAAAAACACGCCACGGAAATATCCTCTCCGGCCTCGCCGGCCTCATCGCACAAGGTGTCTATTACAAGTGAACTATAATTGTAGTTCGTCAGAAATAATTACTAGACCTGTACCCCCCCTAGCAGATACCACCCCTCTTACCTGATGTAAGTCTTGCCGACCCCCGGATTGCCCGAGCAAAATAAGGTCGCTTTTTGCAATCCACATTGATCATCACGGCTCTTCCAGCTGCGAAATTCCTCCGTCTCTAGAACCCAGTCGCCCACGTTTCTAACCCGGCGTGATTCAAGGTCGGAGTGGCGCAAGCGGGGCTCGAGAGGCGACAACCATGTCAGGATTTCACCTCTATCATCGGCGACAGTAATGGTGGTATTGAAAGAGTGGTTGTTGTGGTTAAGAAAGTTCGTGTTGTGATTTAGGAAGCCGGTGGTATTAAAAGAATTTGTATTTCGGGTAACGGTGCCCTGATCTTGAGACATTTTTCTGTTCCTTGAGCTTCGGAATGTTGTAGAAGATGAGTTGATAAGGTACTGTGATGTTAGGGGGTATAATTCCAGAGAATGGGAGAACAGCGGGGTCCATCGCGATTACCCAGCCCAGGCGATGAATACTAGGTCCAATCACCATTCCTCCTCAACTTTGTGAAACCAATATCACGCCTGTGGCTAGGGCAGGCCGGGTCATAGCAACAGCCACTCCATCACTCCCGGTAACTTAATATGTGTGAGCATTTTATTGCTTGCGTGAAACCCCTCTAATGTGGACCCCGCAGGTCTGTGGAATGGGCAACCTTTGCGTGGACTATGACTATGAATTCATCATACAGAATCTGATAAAATTAATCATCACTAATCACAAATTGAAGCGCTTCAGTAATATCAAGTTGCCTTCCTTTTGATCGTAAGGATAAAGAAGGTATTTATCGGCCTCTCCGATTGTACCAGTACCCCTTAGACATCGGTTTAGTCTCTTTCACACTGATACCGTAAAAACTCAATTAATCGAACCGTGTGCTATGTCGTTTGAGTTTCCTCCTCTCATACGGTCTGGCTTTTTTTCTTTCTTTATGGCCTTCATAGGGGCTAGGGAGATCGTCTCGCTGCGGCGTCCTCCGCTCCCATTCCAAAGCAGGGAATCCTCGGTCGGGGAGCACTCGGTTTTATTACCCGGGCTTTTACGGGAGACCCCACCGCACAAACCACCCTGCAGGCAACGCTTTCCACCACCACCCCCAGGAGTCTTCATATTTCTAAATCATTCAATCCTAGGAGTAACCTCGTGAAGCCAGCCTGCAATCAATTGACCCAAGTCCCACCCGGCTACCTAAGCCTTCCATTAACAAGTTTGCAATACTGCAAACTTAATTCCCAATATGGTAGGTTACCTCCCTAAATTTAAGGGAGCTATCATACCCGATATACGCCTAGTTCTTTCTTCTCCCGCAGTGCACTTGTATGCTAATGGGCACTCTAGTCGGTAGACCGTCATCAGATATCACTCGTTTGTCTCCTCTTAGCCCTTCGCATATGAAGTACAGGACCTTGTATATTGGCGATTGGGATCTACTATGGACCTAGTTTAGCGGGGATCGCGCTTGGATGGTGCTATTCTAGGCACGTGACCTTGAAAGCAGGTGAAGTTGTGCTGTCCACACTTTTTAGCCCTTGGGAAGAAAAATTAATTTACTAGGGGGCGCTCTATCTCTCAAATCAGCGCCGCACCCTATCCCTTCAAGGGACATCTCGTCTGATGCTCAAACCGGACATCACAAACCGATACAATCACCCCAGCCAGATCGTGAGGACTTTGTCATATTCTGGGTGTTAGCGTTTAGGCGATACAATACTGGGCGGGAAATTGACAGTGGTAGGGTGTGGGCAGTATCTTGTTCTGTTCTCAGGAATTTGATGCCGGGTAACGATTGTTATTAAGGCGCGAGCTCATGCCGTGGAAAGTGATAACGAGTTCTGTTTCCCGATAGAATACTGATTTTAAGCGGCGGACTTTTGATGGTTACTCGAGTAGAGGCTTGTTCGGAAGAGTAGTGGACCAGGTTTTCGTAGACTATGATTGAGCCTAAATAAAGCACCAGAGAAAGAAAGAACAAAAGTAGGATCGCATCGGCTCCAGGCCCAGCGCAAGATGGAAGATTGGCCCACTAGCTCGCTTCACTCTCTACTGTTTTAAGGGCCTGTTTGGAAAAAATGGAAGAAGTGGCGACTGTTCAGTTGCGAAACAGTTATCGCCAGCGGTTAATGGTTTGTCGCACCGTGACAGATTTTCGGTGGAAATTATTCCTACCACCGTTTTGAATTGGAAAGGTTGATATGATACCTCTTGTGCCATTCTGTTCACACCTTTTGAGAGGGGAGGAAATGGTCCTTTTGTATGCGCCAAGGGAACCGTTGCATCCAAACTTACTAGGATATGACACAAAGTTTTTGTTGAGCCGCAAAGTAACCATGGTATGATATCATAAGTCATAAAGTTATCCTGTGCCCAAAAGTTACATTGAGTGTTTTTTTATATTTTCCATCAAATTTTCAGCTCTTTATTCTCTTCCCTTCCCTCTTCCCTCTCTCATGTATTTAGAAATTCTCCTCCCCGGTGTGGAACTTGCATTGGGTCCCAAGCCTTCCTCTCCTCTTCCGCATCATTTCCCTTTTAATTCCAACCTCCCTCTCCTGCGATCTTTCCCCCAACTAGCCCCCTCCTCCTTCCTCCTTCTGCTTTAACACCATCCCTTTCCCACTTTCCCTTTCTCTCCATTGACCGCTTTCTCATGCCCCACGAGAATTCTTCCATTCAGTTGTCTCTGCCAACTGCATTGAGCGGTCGAGTACTCGGTCGAGGTGGCTTGGCACCACAACCTTGCCCGCGCATCTCAATTGTGAGCATCTTATTCCCCCTTTTGCTTATAAAAATACTGAGCCTCATTCCGGGACTTGATCCTTTATCCTCTCATTCAGTACGTCTTTGAGATAAGGAGTCGGGCACTTATTCCAAGACTACTGCGGAAGGTTAGGTTTGTTTCTCTGGATACGCAAGCAAAGTGCTAATGGCGAATACCATGATCGTTCCCCAACCACTTTCTACAACGCATTCAACGATCACCGGAATCTGCTTAAATGGTCTGAATTCGCAGCTGATCAAGGCTCACTCAACTGGTCCCTCTCCTAATCCCCAAACCAGATTCTTTCTCGCGGACATTCCTGCTTATATTCGAGGGCCCACGCGAAGCGAGAAGCTTCGGATCGCAAAAGATTACTTGCTCCAAGGCTATTTGACTGCTCGGAAGGTAGAAGAACGACTGGTACACTCTTGACCGAGACAAATTTTACCCATCTGGTGGTCTGCACTGGGCACCCATTCTTGAAATAGTCGAGATTGTCTTTGGTGAGGTGAGGTGGAAGGCTGTGATATCTGCTAAGGGGCCTGTATGGATACCAGTGATACACCTCTCGCATGGGCCGCCGGTCGCGGGTACCCGGAAGCAGTGGAAGTGACCCACGAGTAGGGTGATGTCAACCCCGACAAACCGAATGATCATGGCCTGACACCACTCTGATGTGCTCTCGGGAATGGGCATGAGGGAGTAGTGAGAGTCCTGCTGGGGCGGAGCGACTTTAATCCCAACTCACGGGCTTTGGGTGTTCCAAGGCCACTGCATTGGGCTACCTGGGATGGTACGAGGGAGTAGTGGAAATACTGGTCGGACGGAGCGACGTCAACCCCAACGAACTAAGTGGCGACGGCAAAAGCCTACTCTGGCATGCTGCTACTGCCGGGCACGAGGGAGTGGTGAAAATTCTGCTAGGACGGGGCGGCGTCGACCCCAGCGAACCAGATCACCGTGGCTAAACACTATTCCGGAGGGGTTTTTAGACATCGCCATGGAGGAGTGCTGGCGCTGCCGCGGCCCCCAGCACCAACCCAAGGCTGGGAAAGCATCCGCCTCCTTACCGTCTCCGGATACAGGTGGCCCATCAACAATTCCGCGAAACCACACTAATTCTAGAATCGCCTCTGCCTCCGCCATTTCCTCGCTTCTCCTTCCCGTTCAACCTCAACCCATTGTGCAGAATTCCACCCTGTAGTAATTACCGCGTCTCCTTTCTGTCTAAGGTAAGCCTACCACAGAAACTCAACTTAAATATTTTCGTTTTGTTTGAAGGAGGGGGAATTCGATGGGAATGCCCACGTCTGTCAATACCGCGCCAACTTCTCTACGGATTTCCCCCCTTGGTTAGGCTTGTGTAGCTAAGAGTTTAGCGTCTATTGGGGATTATTTCTATTATATTAACATGGGCCGGTAAAGCTTGAAATTTCCATTCTACCCTATTCTCATCTTATCTACAGTACTCTTCCCGTTGTTCCTTTGGCTGCCAATCCTATTTCCCATTCCTTGTTCGTTTATGATTTTCTACAGTTTCTTAATTTCGGTTTCCTTCCACCCTTCTAAGTTGTACACCTGAGTGCAGTTTATATATGGAGATAATTTAAAGTGCGAGTATTTCTGGAACCCGAGGGAAGAGATGTATCTTAAGTGCTAAGTCAAGTGCGATGACGATCGGATTCCAGTATGCACATGGTTTACCGGAGGTTATTCCTACATGCTAAGTTCAAGATAAGGTGCGGAGGCTGCCTATACGTGAGGGAAAATTAGCTCACTAAAAGGACTTTGACTCTGAAATTAGCTCCCATTCCCTCAGCACCGGTATCCTGCCCCGGCTTGTCAAGAGCGAACCCGCAGCTCACAAAGCTATTGGATGTCGGATTATAAGAGAGGTAGGGAAGGCATTGCATCCGTTTGTCCACCAGCGACCTTTTTCAACCGGAGCATTGTGGTCGATGCTCATCCGGGTATCACGAACTTAGACCCTCCCCTAGCTGGGCAAGGGAAGCGCTGCCATCCTCTGGGCATTAGTGTTCCAATGATACTGTACCCTACCGCAAATTCCAGCTGTAGAGCGCAATATCGGGGAATGACCTATTGCGCACTAGTATTAGCTGACCGGTAATCGTGTGTTTTTCCATGGGGGTTACTCTTGTGGAAAGCCCTGATTAGTAAAACTTTCTCATCCCAAGCGAGATAGGCGTGATTAGATGACGGTTAGGCAAAATACTTAAAGGTGAGATTTCGGTCTTAGGTGGGGGGGATGGGGGGGTAGTCTGTAAGACAATTTCTAATAAAATGGGGTTAAATCAGATCTACAATATTCCTACCCAACAAAAATATGGACAAGTAATCGTGTACTGAGAACAAGAAAACCGCGGGTATAGTATCTACTTAATGGAAGTTGAGAAGTACGGGAAACCAACTGTCACTCACAAAGAACACTCAAGGAGAAAACAAAACCTTACTAGTCACTATCAATTCAAATCCACTAAGCTATATCACTAAACTGATCTCACAAACCGCACAAAATAGAAAATTCTCGTACCAAAGAAAGCCTAACCCAGCAGGTTGTCCGACTATCTAAATACAGGTCCAATTTCCTTCCGTAAACCACACAATGCGCGTTGCCGTTATCCACTCTTCCATGGGAGGTCGTTCTGCAGCGGGGGGGAGAGAAGCAAGAGAAGTGAGAGAGAAGACAACCTAACTTACATAGCAGCCCCCTGTCCGCCAAGCCAAGGCTACAGCCACCCATGCATAACCGCGCAACCTCCGAAAGCCTAGATCGTGACTAAATATCTATTTGGCATAAGTTAATCGGAGATAAGCTAGGAAACAGCAAGTTAAAAAAATCAATTTTAAACCGTAACAGGTGCACCCCCATTTTCTCTAAACGTCGACCCGGCGTTTAACTATTCAACTAAAGCTAATACCATGAGACCAACTATCTACTACGGAAGTGTCCTGCGCACCCCAATTACTCTCCAATAGACCCCAAATCTCGATCCTCCTAGCGCTCCTACCTTTCGCTCATACTAGCAAGTGATATCAGTGAAATCAAATGCTCTCCTGTGAACGGTGAAACTACTATCAATTGCGCCCATTGCTGTCTGTGAATAGCTAACAACCGGAACTGAAGGGTGGTGAGATGACGGGAAGGACTCTTGGTCTCGCTGGATATAGAGAAGAAGATCGTCAAGGTGGAATCTTTTTGTAATTCAAGGAGGATTGTAGAGTTGTCTGACATGCCCACTAATACCAGCAGCTGAAATCCTTTCTAAGAGGTGTGGTGTTGACCATTTGGGCTCCAGCTTTCACCCATGGTCTTTAGCAAGCTGCATATCTCGAACGAGGACAAGATCGCCGACCACAGGTTTCCGGTATCCAGGTGACTGTTTCCGGACGGGCCTGTCCTGGGCTCTCGGGAGCCGTTCAAGAGTATAATCGGTGGCCTCTTGTCGCTCATCTAGGTAAGTATGAATCGCCGAGGTAAATCTCAGATTCAAATCCTCTCGGAGTACGGATAAGTTCTCTGCTAAGGCTTGTCTAAGCCAGTCTTCAAACCCGTTTGTTTCCTTTCTAGTAGTAACAGGATTGAAACCTAGAAGAATCTGGGATAGAGTATACCCGTGGATCTGAATGCATCGGGTATTGATATCGAGAACCAGATCGTGAATGTAAAGTCCCCAGTGATCTCCGCTTCCAACTGAGATACACTTAAGTCAGATTCGTCCCAGGAGCATTTGTAGATACCGCTCACTTAATCCTAGTGACTGTGGGTGCGAGATGGCAGCCGGAAAGTGGATGACCCCATGATCTTCCCACATCTTTTGTATCAATTGTCCCGTGAAGTGTGGTCCGTTGTCTGTATACACCGTCATAGGCCATCCCACAACCGGAATTACCCTTTCCAACAGTGCAGACATGGTAGACCTTTGATCTGGCTTCGGAAGTCCGATAGCAAACAAGAATCGTGAAAAGTAGTCAATGACTACCAAGATGTAGACGCTTCCAGTTACCTGGCAGGACGGACTAATAGGACCAACGAAGTCCATGCCAATCATATCCATCGGTCGGAATTAGATAATAGGTTTGATATCACCGATGCGCTGAATTTTAGAAACTCGCTGACCAGAGTCACAGGAGGCTACCCACCGATTGATATCCCGAGCTCTTGATGGCCAATGAACTTTACCATGCGCTCGTCCTTTAGTCACTCCAGCTGCAAAGTGAGCATGCTCCACATAAAGCTCATTCAACACCTGCTTCACCTCTGACTCCAACACACATCGTCCTAGCTGCTCATCCCACTCTCTGTAGAACAAGCATGTTTTCCTTCCTTCTACTAGAACAAACCTTCTCATCTGCTGCTCCAGAACCTTCTGCTCATTTCTCCCTAATCACAATGCTTAAATCCCATTCCGTAAACTTCCATCTCTTTCATACAATCGAAGCTGAACGATCCGACCATAGAACTTCGAAGACAACCACTGCTCCCATTTCCTCCACCTCATATCACTGGCCATTCCTTGTAAGCTCTCCCTCCTATTCCCTTCCCATACAACTTCCCTAATTGATTCATCTAACTCCTCACTTCTTACTCCTTCTTGTCCATCGACTCCAACCACTGCCACAGAAACCCTTCCACTATTCACAAACCTTAACCCAGCACCCCACTCTCTCACCCTTCTCTCTATCCCCTTCTCCTCCACCTTCCCTATGGTGTAAATTCCATCACCATCCAGTGATTCCCCACGTAACCAGAAACTTCGATCGGCTCGCAACAGGAGCGGAAGAGTGCAGGTAACCGGTACCATAGTATTAGCCGTATTGACCATAGTAACTAAACCGCATTGCTCTTGTTCTGTAATTAGTACAGGCTTTCGTACTTCCGAATCCTTGGCTATGGGTTCCTGAAGCCACCGGGTCGGCAGTCTGGACAAGCCATCCGCAATTGCCATAAAATGTGTAGTGGAAGAACGATGTAGAAGCTTTAAGTTGTACTCTCCTAGCCGCTCCTGCCACTTGGCTATTCTCCCATGAGCATCGTTGTCAACCCCAGTCAGTAAAACCCTTAATGCCTCATGATTAGTATATACTAGAATCAGAAACTCAGAAGCGAGAACGAGCCATCTTATTTCTGCGAGACACCAAACTACAGCCAAAGCCTCTCACTCTGAATTCGAATACCTTGTTTCCGTATATGCAAGCTTGAAGGATATAAACATGACAATCCTTTCAGCTTGACGATGAGTGGTTGAATTTGTAGCCTCGACTCCGGGTGGGACTGCGGCCAACTGGAAAAGAATACCGCCTAAGCCTTTCTTGCTAGCATCGATTGCTAGATGATACTACGCACTAGGGTCCGGAGCTGCTATTGCATTGTTGGCTATCGCTTGTTTGATAGCCTGAAAGGCTACATGCTTTTCCACTGTCGAGGTAAACCCCTCCTCTTGGTATTTCTTTTTGACTGTGTTCCCGTAGTACTCCGACCCGTACTTCATAACTCAAACCAATTCGGCCCACAAGGGGATAAACCTGCGCAGAAAAGGGGTCAAGAAAAAAACATGCTTTGACTTCCACAAAGGTCGTATGAGTTGGCCATTTCAGAATCGTATCCCGCTTTGTGATTGACGGTCGTAGTCCATTTGCCCCTGCTTCATGGCCTACAAAGCCTAACGAGCTTCGAAAGAAGTGACACTTATCGCCCTTAAGGTACATAGGACCCCATGCGCACCGAGGAAAAAACTGTGGATGTAGAAAATCAAACATATCTTCGAATGTTTCTGCGCTGCCATAACTATCGTCAATCATACCATGAAAGGCTACCTTACCACGATCTCCAATCAGTGATGGCGATCCAGCTAAAACTTTCCTCGTACTCGTAGTTGGCCCCTTCTCGCTAACTCCTTTATCTTTGAGCCGCTCCGCAATTGCGCCAAAAACCCAATCCCAAAATCTAGAATAAGTATGAGTTCCCCCAGCCAGCCCTTGGCCCATGACTGTATAACAGTACATCCCATATGGCGTGACAGAAACCAAGCTTGTGCTCATCTCCCTTTCGTACTGGAATCGTCCAGTAGGAGTTTGCTGTATCACTCGTAAACAAGAACCTCTTGCCCTTCATTAGTACAGTATGAATAATTTGCTCGATCCTTGGACAAGGATAACAAGACTTCTCCGTAACCCGGTTTAAAGGAATAAAGTTCTGTACCATTCGTAGACGATCTCCTGGTGGTCAGTCCTCCCAACGAGGCTTTAGAACAAACTTCGTTCTTGCTCCCCACACGCTATCACATCGGAAAATAAGTGCTGCTTCATACATCTTGTAACGACCCTACAGATAGGTAGCTACAGTGGACTAGACTCAAGCCCGTATGGCATACCAAGTGGTAACCATATTGAGGATAGGCCAGTATACTTAGTATACTACCGGTAGACA